>JACCDL011354869.1_pt1 | contig 11715 bp, 9 predicted proteins | sample 7441931 | NCBI WGS metagenome assembly JACCDL01 (sample SAMN15323437, study PRJNA562643) | freshwater metagenome | isolation source: river surface water | place: USA:Blue River Watershed | collected 2017-08-16 | reverse complement strand
TGCGGTAGGTGCGTTTAGCTTGGCCAAGAAGGCTTATCCTGCTGCCCTTGCTCGCGCCAATTTGAACACCTCAACTTAAAACAATAACTTGAACACATCATCGAGACATCATGACTGAATCAATTGCAGCGCCTGTGCCTTCATGGAAAATGATTTACTTGGCCAAGCGCAATCCAAAATTGGCGCCTACTGAGTTTGCGCAGGCTTGGCGTGAACATTCTGCGCTTGGCAAACAATGTCGCAATGTTCAAGACAAAGTATTGGGCGTGAAGCAATGCACCAGTGTGCTTTCAATGGGGCTTGCCAACGCTTTGAGTGGCATCCATGCCGATGCAGATGGTGTGAATTTGCTGCAAATTCGAGACCTGAAGGTGGCATCCGACATTTGGCATGATCCCGAAACTCAAGCCATCATGAAGCCAGATGAGTTGCGCGTATTCGATCGATATGTCCGAGACTTCACCATGGTTGCCCAAGAAAATATCTTGGTGGCGGGTGCTTCCGGGCAAGCCGTTTTGGTCGGTTTTTTAAGACAAGTGCCTGCTGGCCATGAATCCAATTTACGGCAAGCTTTGTCTGATTTTTCAGATTGGAATTTTGGCCAGCGTTTGGTCTTGAATTGGGTTCAAGAAGGCCAACCAGAGGGGTACAACTTTGACGCCATTGTGGAGTGGTGGTTTGAGGACGCAAACCAATTGATTGAGCGCTTAAGTACAGTTGCTGTTCAAATTCAATTGCAAACAGCGTTGAACAATTTGTGCCACTTACAAAGCTCGGTTTTTATGGCAACGCAAGTGACGCATCAGCGCCCTTGATCTGACCTGTGGCCTGAAGTTGTGTCAGGCCTGAGCTCGCTGTAAATCGTCTTGAATGGTGTGGGCGCAGCGAACAAATAGAACCACTGCAGGAATGTTCATCATCAAAACGCACACCATGGCCCAACGCACCGATTCTGCACCGAAGGCTGCAGCAAATTGATCACTCAAAATACCTGCCAAAGCTGGGCCGACACCTACACCAATTAAATTGAGCAAGACCACCAAGGTTGACATTGAAGTACCGCGCATGCGAACCTTCACCAAGCTTTGTGTCAAAGCATAAGTTGGGCCATTCAAGCCTGCCACCATAGAAGCAAACAGTGCCAGCGAAATAGCGGCGCCAAGAACAGTGGGCAGAAGCGAAACAGCGGTACCGCTGATGGCAATGACAGCCGCTGCGATGGCCATCATGCGGGGTTGGTTGCGCATGTCTTTGGCACCTTGCCGATCGGCGACCCAACCAAAGACAATGGTTCCAATGGCACCAAATCCACCCATACAAAGACCCGTTAGCATGCCTACGTTTTCAAGACTTAGGCCATGCACCCTGACCAACAAAGAGCCAATCCAAGACATCATTGCAGAAGAGGACGCTGTGACCAAAACGGAGGCGGCCATCAAGTAGACCAATGACTTTTGACTGCGCATGAAGGCAAAAGTTTCAGACAAGGGCGGCGCATTGTCTTTAGATTCTTGAAGGCCATCACTGGCGCCCCGTTTGGGTTCTTTGACCAACAGCAACAACAAAATGGTGAGCAAAACACCAGGCGCTGCGGCCACATAAAAAGCTGTTCGCCAGCCTAACTGCCCTGCCACGATAGCGCCCACAATGAAGCCCGAGGCCATACCCAAAGGCACGCCAACAAAAAAGATGGCTACAGCGCTGGCTCGACGTTGGGTGGGGTACAAATCGGAAATGATGGAGACCGAACAAGGTTGACCACCCGCATCGGCGGCACCGATGCCAACGCGTGTGAGTACCAAGGCCATGAAACTGTTGGCAGAACCCGCAAAGGCCACCAACGCACTCCATATGGCCAACAAAGCGGCCAGTAAATTGCGGCGGTTGCCCCGATCGGCCATCCAACCAAAAGGGATGCCTGCCAAGGCAAATGCTGCGGCATAACTAAAGCCAGACAAAAATCCAAGCTGCGCGTCGGTCAGACTGAATTCCTGTTTAAGCGGTTCCAAAATGACCACCATGAGGGCCCGGTCAAAGAACTGAACCGTGGCAATCAAGGTCAACACAATGAGCACTGTACGTGCGCGCCATGCCGATGGCGCTTCCGTACTTTGTGTCTCCACTGAGTTGAAATCAGAGTTTTGAGTGGCCATTGAATTTGCCTCAGTTAGACATCAACAGAGTTAAGAAAACTCAAGCGGTTTGGGTATAGGGCACAGCACCCTTTGGCACATACATGCCGTCACATTGCTCAACGAACTCTTGCTTCATTGCGCGTGGGTTGTAAAACTGTTTGTACCAAACGCGAACCTTCATGAAGGGGCCATCACTTGGACTAAAGAGGCCATTCAAGCAAGGCGCTTTGTTGGTCCAGACTTCAAAGTCTTGCGCAAAAGCCAATCTGCTGGACTCTTGGTATTGACGAGCTGCCACCAAATCGGCTGTATTGACTTCTGAGTTTCCGAATGGTGATTTAACAATCAGCGAATGCCATACTTTGATAGAGCCATCATCGATGGGGGTGTGCATGATGAGCAAAATGGTTTCGAACATACCGGTTAGGTAAGAAATCAAAACACCTGGGCCATGGTAGGTGGTGTCTGTGTGCAAAACAGCGCCCGTGCCATCGGCAGACGTCAAGGTGCGGTGGCCACCACATTGACGCTGAGTCACTGTGTGGTTTTTGAATTCAACTTCAAAACGATCGACTGTTGAGCCGTGAATAGGACCCAAGTGACCATAGTCAGCAATGTTGTCAATCACTTCTTGTGGATGCTGGTTCAACACGCCCAAATGATCCCAATGGCCTCTGACCCAAGACTTGTCGTCAAATTGCGGCAAGCTGGGGTGATTCCACTCGGGTTCACCGCCCTCTGGATCGTGCCAAACAAAGATGGCGCCTAGGCTTTCCACCACTGTCCAGCTTTTGACACACGCTGCGGCAGGAATGGGGCCTGAATGGTAAGGAATGTCATCACATTTGCCATCGGGACCGAAGCGCCAGGCGTGGTAGGGGCAACGGATACCGTCGCCGTCCACGTTGCTGCCACCACCATCAATGACCACATAGGAAGTGTTGTTGGGCGCAGCCAAGTGCGTTTTCATGTGGGGGCAATAGGCGTCTAGCAAAACCACCTTGCCGGTGGCTCTCCCTCGGTAGAGCGCAAAGTCTTTGCCAAAAAATCGAACCGCCAAGGGCTTGTGTGTGTTCAATTCTTCAGCGTCAGCAATCATGAACCAACCTCTAGGAAAGGTAAATTCACCGATGCGGTAGTCTTTGGTAGTGGCCATCTTGTCTCCCAATCGTCGCGTACTTTAGAAAGTTGACATATTGAGGGATTGAAACCGGCTTGGCATACCTTATTTGGACGATTTTCAAAGTTTCTCAATCAAACAAGATTCCATCCCTCAAGACTGCCCCACCTTCACAGAGCCCGTATGACACGAACCTTTAATTTGGCCGACCTGTTTGAAATTGTTGCCGAAGCCGTACCTGATCGAATTGCATTTATTTGCGGGGAAAAACGCTTGAGTTTTCGTGAACTCGATCAGCGCGCCAACCAAATTGCCGTGGCCCTCCAACAAAACGGTGTTCAACGGGGTGACAACGTCGGCATAGAACTCTTCAACTCCTCCGAATACCTTGAAGCCTTTTTTGCTTGCTGCAAAATTGGTGCAGCGCCAGCCAATGTGAACTACCGGTATGTGGCTGATGAACTTAAGCACTTGCTAGACTCGCTGCAACTCAAAGCCCTTTTCTACGACGCCAGCGTCGCAAGTGAAGTGCAACAAGTCGCCCCGAAGCTTAGTCACTTGAAGCTGTGTATCCAGACAGGTGCACCTCAAATAGGCGTCAGCGGCGCGGTTCATTACGACACCTTGCTGGCCTCTGGCAAAGCTGCACTTGTCGATAACGATCGACACGACAACGACCTTTATTTGTTGTGCACTGGTGGCACCACGGGCCTTCCCAAAGGGGTGGTCTGGCCACACAAGTCTTTGTTCATGAGCGCTTTGGGCGGCGGCGGTATTTACTTCCAACGTCCACCCATTGAAAAGCCTGAAGACCTAGGCCCTTTGGTGGCCAGTGCGCCGCCTATGAGCTTTTTTGCCATTGCACCCATGATGCATGGTGCCGCCATGTGGGGCACCTTGATCAGCTTGTTGGCGGGTCATGCGGTGGTCGTCAACGACCAACACCACTTCGATCCCGAACATATTTTGGACATCACAGCGCGCGATCAGGTCAACATCATTTCGATGGTTGGCGATGCCATGGCACTGCCCTTGGTCAAAGCCCTTGAGGCACATCCAGGTCGATGGAACTTGAGCCATTTGCGTGTGGTGGGCAATGGCGGCGCCTTGGTTTCTGCCCACGTTCAAGAACGGCTTAAAGCAGCAATCCCTCACATTGCACTTTCAAATGGCATGGGCTCGTCAGAGACTGGTCTGATGGGCAGTGGCGCAAAGCCCACTAAAGGTGATGGCTTCATGGTTTTAAAAGCACGCGCAGACTTGGCCGTGATCAGTGAAACACTTCAAATTTTGAGCACGCCTGGCGACACAGGTATTCTGGCGCGCAGTGGTTACACACCTGTGGCCTATTTTGGCGATGCCAAAAAGAGTGCCGAGGTGTTTGTGAAAATTGACGATCGCTTGTGGGTGTTGAGCGGCGATCAAGCCCGTATTGATGAAAATGGTGACATCGTAGTTTTGGGCCGTGGCTCACAGTGCATCAACACTGGCGGCGAAAAAGTTTTCCCAGAAGAAGTTGAAGAAGCAGCGCGCCGATATGCCGCTGTTGCCGATGTCTTGGTTGTGGGATTGCCCGACGAACGTTGGGGCCAAAAAGTGGTGGCCGTCATTGAACTAGCCAGCGATCAAGCATTTGACCGTCAAGAGTTTGATCGAATTTGCCGTGAGAAATTGTCTGGCTATAAAGTGCCCAAAGCGGTCTTCATTGCGCCTCAAATTAAGCGCAGCCCAGCAGGCAAAGCCGACTACCGATGGGCTGCTGGCTTTGCAGCAGATGCTGCGCCGTTAGTAGGCTAAGGCCTTGGTTTTGATCAGGGCCTGCAAATCAATCAGGTTGGGCTTCTGCGTCAATTCGGCTGCGCTTGCATCACTCACCAACCACAACAAGCTGGCGGCAATGGCTTCGGGCGTTGTGGCGCCATATTTTTTTGACAATTCAGCGTCTAAACCCAAAGTGGCTTGAGCGGCCTCGGTATTGACAAATCCCGGATTGACGCTGAACGCCAAAATACCTTTGTGTCCCCACTCGCGGTTGATGCAACCTGCCAGTCGCCCCATACCAGCCTTGGACGCGCCATAAGCAAATCCCCAGCCGCCTTGATTGGCCGCCATGGGAGGGTCGTACTGTCCAGCGCCCGAACCCACATTGATGATCTTGCCGCCGCCTTGCGCAATCATGTGCGGCAAAACTTTTTTTGCCAGATGAAACGGCGCAACAACATTGCCAACAAGGCTGCGTTGCAAAGCGTCGTCGTCCAAGTCCAGCAACATGGCATTGACCTCGCGGTCTTGGTACACCGCGTTATTGATCAACACATCGATGCGGCCAAAATGCTGGAGCGCATGATCAATGGCTGCGTCCATCGACTGGGCATCCATCAGGTCCATGCTTTGCATCAAAACCTGGGCCCCGCAGGCCTCAATGGCTTGCGCGGTGTCTGTCAAACTACCACGCAACAGCTGGCCGTCTGCATAACGCAGCTGATGGCTTTGCGCTTGTTGGTGATGCAAAGTTCTAGCCGCAATGACAACTCGCCAACCTGCCTTGGCAAATGCAATGGCCGTGGCTGCGCCAATACCGCGACTGGCACCTGTGACAAAAACTACTGGCGAAGACTCGGTCACTTGTGTTCCTTGTTCATCAAATTCCATTGCAGACGATACGCCTTCAGCGACATGGCCAACAACAAAGCCGTTGGAATTAAGAGGAGCATGACGGCGACCAAGGACCAACGCAAGGCCTGCGCACCCAAGCTGGGCGTGAGTAAATCGCTGATGACGCCTGTTAACAATGGGCCCACACCAATACCAAACAACGTGATAAAGAAATTGAGCAAGGCCGCTGCCACGCCACGCTCAGAGGAGCGCACCATGTGACTGATGGCGCTGTAGGAGAGCGAGGGCCACCAACTGCCAAAGAATCCAAAGGCAATTGAAAACGCCATGGCGTGTGGAATCTTTAAACCAGCCCATGCCCAATAACCTTCAGCTGGCCACAACAAAAATGCCACAGCGCAAGGCAGCGAAATGAGGACACCCAACATGGGCAAGCCCACTTGCCAACGCACATCGCGTTGTACCAAGCGATCGCATAACCAACCACTGAACAAACCACCCACCAGTGCACCAAAGCCACTGGCAAAACCAAACATGAGTCCTGCATGCGCCAAACTCAAACCATGCGTTCTGACCAAAAAACTGGGCGTCCAAACGCCGTAGGCATATCCAGCCAAACCAGCAATGCCACAGGCAAACGCAACACGCCTGAAAGCGGGCATTTGCAACAGTCGATAGATTTGCTTCCACAATGACTCTGAGGGGGCCAAGGGCTCACTCTGTACAACTGGCTGGTCAAAACCACCTCGAACCGGTTCTTTGACAAGCCACCACACCAGCAAGCCCAAAACAATACCGGGTACGCCAAAAAATAAAAAAGTAGCTCGCCATCCATATTGCTGCGCAATCCAACCGCCCAAAGACAGTCCAATGACCACCGCCAAATTGGGGCCCGTCATGAACAAGCTAATGACTGTCGAACGTTGCTTGGGTGGGTACAAATCTGACACCAAGGAAATAGACGGTGCCATGCCGCCCGCCTCTCCAATGGCCACCGACATCCGGGACAAAAGCAACTGCCAAAACTGACCAGCAAAGCCACAGGCCACAGTGGCCAGACTCCAAAGTGAGCAACAAACAGCCACAATCATGCGGCGGTTGTACTTGTCCGAGAGCTTGCCCACAGGAACGCCCAGTGCGGCATAAAAAAGGCCAAAGGCCAGTCCACTGAGCAAGCCCATTTGGGTATCGCTTGCACCAAACTCATTCTTGATGGGCTCCATCAAGATGGCAATGATCTGCCGATCAATGACTGAAAAGATATAAACCAGCGCCAAGAGCGCCAAGCTGAGGTGCGTGCGCCATGTCACCGAAGGGGCTGTTTTGAGATTCATAGGCGCATGTTCACGCATTCGCAAAGTTAGCGCCATCGTCTTTTTAGACTAAGCGACGCCCGTCATAGCTTGATAGCATGATGTTTTGGCACGCAAGCCTATGTACCTTAGGAGATCTCATGTCTGCATCTGACAACCAAGCCATCCAGTCACTGCCCCAGTTGCTAGCAGTGCAACAAACCGCATTCAGATCAGAAGGCCCTGTGAGTGCCGCCACGCGCAAAGACCGGTTGCAGCGTGTGATTGACATGTTGGTTAAACATTGCGATCCCTTTTGCGCAGCCATGGAAGCCGACTTCGGTGGCCGATCGCCCGTGTTTTCAATGATGAACGATGTGGCTGGTTCATTGGGCTCATTGAAACATGCCAGAGATCATTTGGACAATTGGATGCAAGACCAAACGCGCCCGAGCGTTCAACCCTTTGATGCATTTGGCGCCACTGCTTGGGTCAAGTACCAACCCAAAGGTGTAGTTGGCATCATTGGCACTTGGAATGCACCGCTGTTTACGTTGTTGTCGCCTTTGGCCAGCGTATTTGCTGCTGGCAATCGCGCCATTCTCAAACCTTCGGAAATTGCCCCACGCACTGCAGAATTGCTGCAGCAGGCTGTGTCTGAATTTTTCAAAGCAGATGAATTGACTGTTGTACAAGGTGGCCCTGCTGTGGCTGCAGAATTTTCCAAACAAGCATGGAACCACTTGGTCTTTACGGGCGCCACCAGTGTTGGCAAACTCATCATGAAGGCTGCCTCCGAAAATCTGGTGCCCGTCACATTGGAATTGGGCGGTAAATCACCGGTCATCATTGGCACCGGCGCCAACATTGCCAATGCGGCTGAACGCATTGCGGTGGGCAAAGGTGCCAACTCAGGTCAGCTGTGCGTTTCACCCGATGTGGTCTGGGTTCATGAAACAGAATTAGAAACGTTGCTGACTGAAATTCAAACTGTATATCGAGGTCTCTTTCCAACCACTGCCGACAACATCGACGTCACACCCATTGTGAATGACAGGCACCTTGACCGCGTTTCGTCTTATGTGAAAGATGCCGATGCCAAGGGCGCAAGGATTGTGGTGGCCGGCGATGACAATGCCGCCCATCGTCGTCTGCCACTTCGCATGGTGGTTAATCCAAGCGCCGACAGTGAGATTGCCAAGTATGAAATTTTTGGTCCCGCCTTGGTGATTCGAACCTACCAAACTTTGAAGCAAGCCGTGGCTGAGATCAATGCTGGCGAACGCCCTCTTGCGCTTTATTATTTTGGCACTGACAGCTCAGAGCAGGCTTGGGTTTTAGACCACACGCTGTCTGGCGGTGTGTCACTCAACGATGTAGTGATGCACCCCGCATTGCACGATGCACCTTTTGGTGGTGTTGGGGCATCTGGCATGGGTCATTACCATGGCCATGAAGGCTTTTTAGAGTTTAGCCATGCGCGCAGTGTGTACAGCGCTGGCGGTCACGATCCTCGCCGCGAATGGGGCATGCTGCCGCCTTACAGCGAGCAATTTGCCCAAATGATTCGAGGCGCTATTACGCCTTGAGCGCCTTGAGCGTCTTGAGCAACTTAAGCACCTGAAGCGTCATCGACCAAGCTGTGGGCATGGTCGATGGCGGCATACACCATGGTGGGCTGCAGAATTAGCGTCAGCAACAAACCAAAAAGGCCTTTGAACCAGGCGTAGTCGCTGCCCACAATGTCGGGGCTGCCCAACAGTTGAAGCAAGACGACGCAAACACCCCCCACCAAGGTCATGCCCATGAGGCCAATGACCAAAGTGCCCGTCCATAAACCTCTGGGCATGAATTTCAACAACTTGGGAGGCGGCAAGGCTTCCAATTGCGGTGCAGTGCCTTGACGCAATTGCCGGCCCAAAAGAGGCCTCAATATGAGCCAACTGATGGCTGGCAATAAGAAGCCTGTGGCCATCAAGTCAATGGCGTAGGCACCCTGAGTCCACAAGCCCAGTGCCGCAGTATGGCGATGCATTGACCACGCAATCAAGCCGTTGATCAAACCATTGATCAAACCGGGGGTGAGTTGCTGAGTAAGAAAAAATTGAGCAGGCTTCATGGTTGTCCATCGAGTTAGCGCGCAGCGTTGAAAGTCAGGATAAATTAACCGCAATGACCAAGACATCGTCCATTTGCGTCATTACAAAGCTTTGATTTGGGCCGAGTATCTGGCATCGATCATTCACTGACAAGGTGTAACAGTTATGTCACAAGTTGCCGCCAACCTTTCCACATCTTCGCTGTTTTCCTTGAATGGTCAAGTTGCCATCGTGACCGGTGCCGGCAAGGGCATTGGCCGCGCGTGCGCACTGACACTGGCGCAAGCAGGTGCCGATGTGGCTCTGACGGCTAGAACTCAAGCCGACTTGGACAAAGTGGCCGCAGAAATTAGAGCCATGGGCCGCCGAGCCATTGTGGTGGCGGGTGACATTTCCCAAGAAGCCACCATGGACACCTTGGTTGCCGAAACGCTAAAGACCCTGGGCAAAATCACAATCCTAATTAACAACGCGGGCGGTGCAGGCCCCAACAGCCCACTCAAAATGGGTGGCACCGACTTCAGCGCAGTATTGGCTTGGAACGTCACACCCGCCTACTTGATGATTCAAAAAACTGCCAAGGCCATGCGCGAAGCGGGCGGCGGCGCAGTGGTCAATATTTCTTCAGTGGCCGCACGCTATGCGCAAAAGCATTTCAGTGCCTATGGCGCTGCCAAAGCAGCACTCAATCAAATGACGCGCAATTTGGCCCAAGACTTTGGACCCGCCATTCGCATCAACGCCATTGAGCCCGGCACCATCATGACGGAAGCGCTTGCGCCATTCTTGACACCAGAACGAACTGAGCGAATGTTGTCCAGCACACCCATGGGCCGCTTGGGTCAACCTGAAGACATTGCAGCATCTGCGCTCTTCTTGGTCTCGCCTGCTTCATCTTGGATCACAGGCAAAATTTTGGGCGTTGATGGTGGCGTGGAAGCGCCGAACTTCTAACGTCCAAACGTCAATTCATCCATCTATCAATCTAAACCGTACGCCCTGCCCGATGGCCCTCGTGCATAGCGCCTTCAATGTAATTCACCCCCGCACAATCGCCAACGCGATGCAATGGCACACCGCAATCGGCCAATTGCAAAGCGACTGTATCGTCAGCTTCTGCACCAATGGCCAAGACCACTGAGTTGGCAGGCGTTTGATGTGTTGCTCCCTCTGCATCTTGCCAGTTCACATGGCTTGATGTGATTTCTTGGACTTGCGCTTTCAAGTGCAAATGGCCATGAGACTTCACCACATCCAATACGCGCCAGCGACGCACAATGGCCAACTCGCGCCCAGCTTTGTCTGAGGGCTCCAGCACGGTAACCTCGCGTCCACGCGCCAATAAAAATTCAGCCAGCTCAAGGCCAACCAAACCACCGCCGACGATGACCACTTTTTTGCCTAAGGGCATCCAGAGCTTGGACAGGCTTTGCAGTGCCTCTGCGCTGTCGGTAACTTTGAGCATGCCACCCGCCTTGAACATGGCGCGCTCGGCCAAGCTCAATTTGGCTTTGGCCACTTCATCGGCGCGGTCGCCAGTCATGAGACGGCGAAGTTCATCGCCACTCCAAACATGCTGTTGGTCTGCACCTTTAATGGCTGGGGCTTGACGTTTTGCACCTGTAGCGACCACGATGGCATCGGGTTTTAAGGCGGCCACATGGTCTTTAGAAACTTGGGCTGACAATTTCACATCAATAGGCAAGTTTTTGACTTGGGCAACCAAGTAATCGAGGAGCTTGCCGTTTTCAGGATAGGCCAGTCCTGCAAAAAACAGGGTACCGCCTAGGCGATCACTGCGCTCTAACAAAGTGACCTTGTGTCCGCGCAGCGCCGCCACACGGGCAGCCTCCATGCCGGCAGGCCCACCGCCCACTACAACCACATGTTTGGGAGTAGTGACTGGCGTGATGGGGTGTTCAAACTCATGACCTGTCTGCGCGTTGACAGCACATTTAACACGGCGATTGACAAAAATTTCGCTGACACAGGCATAGCAATAAATACAAGGTCGGATGTCTTGCGGCCGGTTTTGAATGAGCTTGATTGGAATTTCAGGATCGGCCAACATTTTGCGAGCCATGGCCACAAAATCAAATTGACCTTGGGCAATGGCTTTGGCAGCCACATCGGGTTCGATGCGGCCTGCAGTAATGACGGGAATATTCAGAACGCCTTTGATGGCAGCCGCGTTGGACATGTAGGCGCCTGGTTGTTGTGGAATAGGCGCTTCCGTAAAAACCACACCGCTGGTGAGCGTGGCATAGGCCGACACACTGATGGCGTCTGCACCAGCAGCTTCACACATTTTTGCAGTGGCCATGGCATCGGCCAAAGTGATGCCGCCTGGCGTGTGCAACTCCTCGCCATCGAGTCGGACCCATACCGGAAAATCGGCACCGACACGGGCCTTGACCGCACGCAAAGTGTCTAACAACAAACGGGCACGGTTT
>JACCDL010645598.1_pt1 | contig 11727 bp, 8 predicted proteins | sample 7441931 | NCBI WGS metagenome assembly JACCDL01 (sample SAMN15323437, study PRJNA562643) | freshwater metagenome | isolation source: river surface water | place: USA:Blue River Watershed | collected 2017-08-16 | reverse complement strand
GCGATCTTTCCAATTGCCTCATTCTTGACAATCGCGATTTTCTTTTCGGTCATAAACCCCTCGTTTTCCTTGGGAAATCGGCGGTATAAATAATATTTAGTGACTAATTCCAATACACCATCGCCCAAAAACTCCAAATTTTCATTCGATTTTGTTTTTAATGGCATACAATCAGGTGGTCTATCCACGATGGTAATATTTTGAGACGCGTTTTCAATATGAGGTCGTTTGGTATAAGACCTATGAACAAAAGCGCGTTTATATAAATTCAGATTATTAACAATATTGGGAACACCGTATTTAGTGAGAATAGATTGAACTTCGCTCAATGTAATCTCCACATTCGCAGGATTGTATGGGTTAAATATTAGACCATCTTCTCCTTTAATAATATCATCATCGCGTATTATATTTTTATCTTCTTGATTCATAATGCTGTAACAAACTAAATAAACTATATATTTAATAGTACCATTTGTTTATATTGTTTTCATATATATTTACTTTTAGGAAACTTACTTTCTCTCATCGTTATAAAAATGGTAAATGAAAATATCAAATAATTTATCATAATTTATTATTTTTTATATAATATTCCATTCTTTGAAAAAATATAATATTTAAGGTATATATAAATATGCCAGTTGGAATGTTCGTTCAATCAAACCCATATACAAACACTATCGCTTCAAGAACTGGACAAAGTGGTGGTTCAGTGGGCGGAGTCAAGAAAGCCGGTATTGTAACTTTTGGTACTACTTGGCAAAGAGGTAACCAAGGTAACTACATTAAGAGAGCTCCTCAAACTATCCCATCTCTATTCAAGATGTCTTTATTAACTACTCGCCACCCAGTACAAGGTACCAGATACCAAGTATATGCCAGACGTGGTATAATGTAAATAGTTGGATTTCTATTTACGAAATGGTTAAACCGTACTTTGACATATTTTTGGTTTTGGTTTTAGGAAAATAAAATATTATTGTAAAAAAATAATTTAATAACTTTTTTAGTTATTATATTATTATGATAATCAAAATTGATTCAAGAGAAAGAGAATTAATAAAGTTGTGCAAGTATTACTTGGAAATAAGTCCTCTTTATAAAAATATTCAAATCGTAACCGAAAATCTTCCAATAGGCGATATTATTATTTGCGACGATAAACAAGAAGAAAGAATTGTTATTGAGAGAAAAAGTATTCGCGACTTGTCCGCAAGTATTAAAGATGGTCGCTATGAAGAACAGTCATATAGGTTGAATGGATTACATCATGAAAACCACAATATTATTTATTTAATTGAAGGGGATTTAAATGGTAAAGTTTCATTCAAAGACCGTATTGATAAAATAACAATATACTCTGCAATGTTTTCATTAAACCACTATAAAGGTTTTTCCGTACTAAGAACTTTTACACAAGACGAAACCTCTCTAGTAATTTGTAATATGGCATATAAAATGCATAAATGCGACTTGGAAAACAAAAAATCATACTATCAGTCATCATTAAATTCTTTAAGTAAAAATAAAAGTGATAATGTTGATGAAGATATGGAAGAAAATGCTATTTTAAGCAACTTAGAAAAATCAGAGTCATCTCTTTCTTTAGTAGATGAAATCAATGAAATAACAACAACTACAGTTGAAAAAGATTATTGTTCCGTTGTTAAGAAAGTTAAGAAGGAAAACATTACTCCGGATAATATCGGCGAAATTATGTTGTGTCAAATACCCGGAATTAGTTCTACAACAGCAATTGCTATTTTGAAAGAGTTTAAGACTTTACCAAAATTACTAGAAAAAATAAAACAAGATGACGGGGAATGTTTAAGTAATATAACTTACATAAACACTAAAAATCAAACAAGAAAAATTAATAAAACAGTTGTGCAAAATATCAAAAAATTTTTATTGTGTTAAATATATAGAATAACAATGAGTGAATTTAACGATAGTATTTTTAAAATTGTTGGTATTATTATTATTGGAGGATTTTTAATATTTATTGCATTTAAATCTTTAAACTTACAGATGAAAGTTATGGAAGGTTTTGCAGTTACTTCTCCAACAAGTGACTCAAAGACTTCTTCTCCTTTAAATATTTCAAACGCTGCTGGTTCAGTCGGTAAATTTTCAAATACAGTTGCTGAACACGTAATTAAATTACAAGATACATTTTTAATTAAACAATATAGAAAAGATTACGAAAATTTAATTATAAATTCTGATGAATATGTTAGTTATTTAATGCTTCAAACATTATTGAACATTAAACCAGACGACACAACTGAATCCAAAGCTGCAAATGTTAAGTTATTTGAAACTATGAATAGTCTAAGTGCATCAAAAGCAACATTAAATTCTTTAATGAAATTCGTTGACTCTGTATAAATCTACCATAAAATATTTCTACTTAAGTTATTTGCAGAGTAACGATTCTTTTTCCAATCACCAAGCATACCCTTGGTTCTGGTTAAATAATTTTTTCGTCTAGTTTTATCGTGGTGTTTCGTATAGTCTTCATAACCCATTTGACCAAAATTAACCCATTTATTATTTTTAGGGTCATAAATTCTATATTTTTTTTCTGGGTTACTTGCGGGGTAAAGTTTTGCAGTTTTACCTAAATATTTGTGTGCCATACGTTGTGCTGTTCGTGGATTTGAATATAAATGAATTCTTGACCCAAATTTTGTTTTCAATTTTCTTGTTTTGTTTTTAGAAGATGGCATTTATATAATACTTTATTTTTTATTATTTGGATAAAATGATAAAAAATATTATGCAATAAAAACACTTTTATACGCAAAGATTTACTTGTTACCCGAGTAATAACCTCTATCTACTAACGCTTGAGTAAACTCTGCTCCTCCCCAGTTGGGGTCCATCGGATTTGGACTATACAACAACCCATCTTGAGTTTCATCCATTTGGTCTAAAGGAGTGGTTGAACCAACATAAAAACTTGACTGGTCATAAGCGGGATACGAATTATTATTGTATGGAGGGTCGTTGCGCGTTGCGTCTATCAACATTGTCGGATTCGGATGAATCCCACTAGGTGGTAACCCACCTTGTAGTTCTGATACACTTGGTCTTACTTTATAAACTGGTTTGCCTTGTGCATCATAAGTTTTTTGTAAATATAAAACTGGACATCTTATTCCTTGACTACGTTGCCAATCTAAAAACTCGGTGTATTCTTCTAAATTATTGAACTGAACTGGATTCACTCCGGGAATTTTGGCAAGTTTTGAATTATATAAGAAAAATTGGGAATCTGCTTGTATTAATACGTTAGGACAACGATAGTTTGGTTTACCCGCGTCTTCATTACTTGAAACTTGAAATCCTTCTGCCAAAAATTTAGATGGTTTGTGTTTCATACAAAAATAAATTCCAGCTAAAAATGTAATAATTATAAAAATAAGATTTAACATATATATTACACAACTATAAAAATAATTTCTTATTTTAATATATATAATTTTTGTAATGAATTTTATAGTTATCGGAGAAAATGAAAATGACTCACAACAAGATATAAATATGTTAAATAATGAAATTGATAATGGGAAACATATTTTTTTATTTACTTATTTGGACGGTTGTGGTCCTTGTAATCAAACTAAACCTAAATGGGATAGTATGAAAGATAAATTAAAAAATAAACAAGATATAGTTGTTGTGCGTTTGAACAGTAAATTGTTTCCTTTGTTAAAAAAAGTAGGAAGTGAACCCAACGGTTACCCTTCTATTAGATATATTAAAAATAATGGTGTGGAGGAATATGAAGACTGTACTGGTTCTGGTGTAAAAGACCGTAGTACAGAATCTTTTTTAAGGTGGATTGAACATAAAGTAGGGTCATCTTCTTCGCATAAAAAACAAGGTAAATCAAGGGGCACTAGACGACACCATAAAAAACATTTTCAAAAAGGAGGTAAGTGGACCTTAAAATACAAGAAAAGTATTAACTGTAAAAAACCAAAGGGTTTTTCACAACGCCAACATTGCAAATACGGCAGACGTAAATGGAAAAAATAATATCAGTGTAATTTTATAAAGAAATATAAAATTACATATTAGTCACAAATTTAAATCAATTTATAAGGACCATCGCCATTGACACTTACCATATTTTTATAAAGTTCAACATTTATTGTTGACCGTTGTCCAAATACTGTCCAGTGAAACTTACAGTTGTCACCATACACACGGAAAACGTTGTTTTCTATCTCAGTTGCACTTAAAATTGTTGTTATTTTTTTGCCTTCATAAATAGGTGTTATCTGAACAGTCAATTCAGTTGCCAAGTTTTTTACATACTTGGGTAATTTTACTTCAACAAAATCACCATTTATAATTTCTCCTCTTCCTCTATAATAAACTCCTGCTTCTGGACCTTCCAAACAACCGTGCACTAAATATTTTTCAGAATCATCTGGATGTTCAATCACAAAAGACTTTACAGACGACCATGTTGAACCAGTTGATACTTGTAGTCCAGACGCTCCAGCAATTGTATTATTATAATAAATTGAACCAGTTACTCCATAAGAAGGTTCATATGTAGTTGAGTAATTTCCAACCGATACAACTCCGTTAGACGCACTGTTTACACAAGTCCATATTGTTCCACCACTTGTACACGCACTTATATACTGTCCAGAGGCAGATATTGAAATAGACGTAAAATAAGACGTTCCTATACTAATATATGACCAAGTATTTCCATAGTCTTTTGAGTATAATATATTCGTATTATTTGAACCAGTTCCAACTTGATACTGACCACTAGAAGACATAGAAAAGGATGAACAACCAGTGTAATAAACTGTATTTGTTAACGTAACTTGACTCCAATTATTACCATAATCATTTGAAATCCAAAAATACGATGAGTCATTTGCGGTTTGATACTGTCCAGAATCAGATACACAAATTGACTTCCAGTTATAACCACCCGTTGACAGTGATATTTTTGTCCAAATATTTCCATAAGAAGAAGATATATATATATATCCATAGTTACTATTGTAAATTTCATAACATACACTTTGATACTGTCCGGACTTTGATATACTTATAGATGACCAAGGTTTAATCATTGAATCTGTAGTATTCAATGTCCAAGTTACTCCATAGTCATTTGATGTGTATACATAACCAGAACCAGAACCATTATTTGTACACAGTGACTGAAACATTCCGCTTGCCGATACTGATATTGACTTACAAGTATACGTGATTTCACTTGAACTTAATGCCCAACTAGTACCAAATGTAGATGAAGTATATATATAACTTCCATCATACGCTGTTTGATACTTACCCGATGAAGACATTGCAATAACTGACCAATAATTTGAAGTTGATGACGTAGTTATATTTGCCCATGTTTTTCCATAGTCGTAAGAATAAATAATACTTTGTCCAGAAGTACCACTTGTGTTACAAGCTACTTGATACTGTCCAGAAGAAGAGATTGCTATTGACTTCCAGTTGTAACTTGTTGTTATCGTTGTGTTTTTTTGCCAGTTTAGACTAAAGTTTTCTAAATTTATAGTTTCACATGAAAAAATATCTAATGTTGACGCTGGGAATAAACCCGGATAACCCATACCCACTGTTCCAGTTGTTCCTCCAGCAATTGCATTTGTAAGTTGTAAATAACCATCTGATGTTGTTGTTGCACCATTTACTAGTCCAGTATAACCTAATGCAGTAACACCTCCCACTACTCCCGTAGCGCCAGTGTCACCAGTTGCTCCAGTTGCTCCAGTTGCACCGGTTAAACCAGTTTCACCAGTAGCGCCAGTTGCACCAGTCGCACCAGTTAACCCAGTAGCGCCAGTTGCACCAGTAGCACCCGTCGCGCCAGTTAACCCAGTCGCACCAGTCGCACCAGTCGCGCCAGTTAACCCAATCGCACCAGTTGCACCAGTTGCTCCAGTCGCGCCGGTTGAACCAGTTTCACCAGTCGCACCCGTTGCACCAGTAAGTCCAGTATCTCCTTGACCAATAACTGCCCATGTTTTAACACCACCAACCAGTTGTAAAAAATACATTGACTGATCACTCGTATTAAAATAGAAAGAACCTACTGGTCTATCAGTTGTTGAAGGGTCTGAACTATAGTTACCAACACCAACAGTTCCATTTGTAATTACTTGTGTTAAGTCAACATTTCCTAACTGAATCGTATCATCATAATTTACAGTTGCGTTATATCCTATAGCAGTTGCATTATGTAAACAGTCGTCACCTACATCTGCCCCATTACCAAGCGCTGTATTATTATAACCAGTTTCATTATGATATAAAGCACGAATACCCACCGCAGTGTTACGGAAACCACTTATATTTAATTCTAAAGCGTTAGTTCCACAACCTATATTTTCATATCCACTTTCATTGGCTGGTAATGAACCAGCTCCTAAAGCAACATTATAAGAACCAGTCGTGTTTGTCACTAAAGCGTTTGAACCTATTGCAGTATTATTTACACCGGTTGTATTGTGAGCTAACGCATAATTACCAAGCGACGTATTATTATCTCCACTATTATTTGAACCATATCCTTCTAAAGCACCATAACCTACACCAGTATTAGAATCGCCGGTATTATTATTTAATGCTCCATCGCCATATGCTGTATTTAATTTTGGTTGACTCATTATATAAATACAAATACTTTTTAATTTTAAAATATAGCATAAATTTAAAATGAATAAAATGAACTTAATGAAAAATAACTATCACGTTATCAAAAAACAGAAAAAAAAACCAATTCAAAAAACATTTAATTTTGAAAACCCCAAAATGATATTTGATTCAACCAAACATCCGTCACTAAATGAACTATTAGGAAAAGTTCATGATATGACAAAAAAAAAAGAAAAAAACGACCCATCCACCCAACAGTCTGAAATAGACTACAATTTAGAAGATATTGAAATTCATACTTTATCTGAAAATATCAAACAAATTATTAACGTATACCAACCTATTTATAAAAATAGTAAAAATGCATCTGGTTTTGGTGACTTCATTAGAGGGAACTATTTTTTAATGCAATTTTGTGAAACCTTTAATTTAAAATTTACTTGTTTAATCAATCACCCAATACAATTATTTTTAAAAAATAATAGTTTAGATTACTTAGAAAGTGACGAAGTCCCCAATTATGAAAATATTGAATTTTACCAACAAGTAAAAATAGAAGGATTTTTAGACGAAAATAATTTTAACCATTTTTTGAATACTTCTGAAAATACAAATGACAACCGTAATGTTTTTATTAACACATATCTTTATCCACAACAAAACATATCCCAAAAACATAAAGAATTTATGCGAAACATTCTTGAACCTATTCCTGAGTTAACTACTCATGTTGAAAACGTTTTAACTAACTTGAATTTGGAAAAACAATCCTTTAATGTTATCCATATACGGTCCGGTGATAAATATTTGATTGAAAATTCTGTACTTGAACCTATTTTTATTAAAAAATTAGTGAATGTATTGTATTTTCTTAATAGTAGAGAAACCTATTTATTACTGACTGATAGTTATAAACTAAAATACGTATTAATGAAACTTTTCCCTCGTTTGAAAATGTTTTTCAATGAAATTACTCACTTTGGTGAAGGTGTTGAACTAGATGAAAATAAAGTAAAGAATACACTTGTTGACTTTTATGTTATGGCCAGTTCTAAAAAAATATTTTCATTTTCCGTTTATGAACACGGTACTGGTTTCAGTCGTTGGTGTGCCGAAACATACAACATACCTTACATAAGTCACACTTTAAAATAAAATATCTAATAAATGAAAAATAAAAATAAAATTGAAACATAATAAACACATATACTGTAATATACACAACAACTGCACCCAATTTATAAAATGGAACGCACATTCCGTCTATTTGATTTTAATATTTACAACGAAAAGTCACAACCTACGAGTAGTGATGATGACAATAGTGTAGATAATGATAAAAAATATAAAGATTCTGCTAACTTCTTGATTCAAATGTTCGGAATCAACGAAAAAGGTGAGTCTTGTTCAATCATTGTAGAAGATTTTAAACCATTCTTCTACGTAAAAGTAGGTGATGACTGGAAGATTGAACACAAAAATCAGTTCTTGAATTTTGTTAAAAAATCAGTCGGTAAGTACTATGAAAATTCCATAACCGAATGTAAAATAATAAAACGAAAAAAATTATATGGTTTTGATGGAGGTAAAGAACATAAATTTATTGTGTTTCAATTTAACAACGTTCAAGTATTCAACAAAGCAAAATATTTATGGTACAATAAAGACCCAACAAATCGCAAGTTACTTCCAGAAGGACTCATATTCAACAACACCAAAACATATTTATACGAAGCCAATATTCCTCCTCTTCTGAGATTCTTTCATATTAAAGATATTAGTCCTTCCGGTTGGATTGCTCTACCAAACAAAAAAACAATTGAAATTTTGAACGACCGAAAAACCAACTGTACATTTGAATTTATGATTAGTTACAAAAATATTATTTCTTTGAATGAAAATGAAAAACGAGTTCCTTATAAAATATGTAGTTTTGATATTGAAGCAAGTAGTAGTCACGGCGACTTTCCAGTGCCTATTAAGTCTTATAAAAAATTAGCAACTAACATTATTGAATATTTAGAAAATAACGACACTATTATTGAAAGTAAAGAAAAATGTCAGACCATATTAAAACAAATTTTATTTACAGCATTTGGTTACGAAAAAATGATTGAAATTGATATTGTTTATCCTAAGAAAGCACCAAAATCGCGTGAAGACCTTGAAAAAATGATTGATAAGTGGTTACTAACTCCAGTGCGCAAAATTCAAACAGATACTGCGGACTTACAAAGTCAGTTAACAATTGAAGAAATGTTTGAAAGAGTGAACGCAGAAGCAAATAAAGCAGACGACGCTGACGCAGAAGAAAGTGCAATTGACAATGAGACTTTTGCTGCATTCAAATATAATGACGTTAAAACGCCTTTTTATAAAAAACCTACGGTTCCAAAAATAAAATCAATTGTAAATAATAACAAAGATACTATTGTTGATGTGTTGTGTGAGAAAAAACACCCGCGTGAGTCCAAGTTATTAGAGTTAAATATTTCACTCAACTCTTGTTTCCCCAAGTTAGAAGGTGATAAAGTAACCTTTATTGGGTCAACCTTTTCAAGATATGGAGAACCCGAACCTTACTTCAACCATTGTGCCGTATTAAATTCTTCATCTGACGTGCCAAATACAGTCATTGACTGTTATCCAACCGAACACGACTTACTTCTTGCTTGGAAAGATTTGATTCAACGTGAAAACCCCGACATTATTATCGGTTATAATATATTTGGTTTTGATTACGAGTTTATGTTTCGTCGTGCAGAAGAAAATGGTTGTGTTGAAGAATTCTTAAAATTGTCTCGTAATAGAGATGAAGTATGTGGTTCCGTTGACCCAAACACACACCGTTATAAAATAGAAGAAAGTAGTATTCATATCGCAAGTGGACAACACGATTTGAAATATATTAAAATGAATGGACGTATTCAAATTGATATGTATAACTTCTTTCGTCGTGAAGAAAATTTGACTTCTTACAAATTAGACTATGTTGCGGGTCATTTTATCGGCGACTATGTGAAAACGTTGTCGTCAGATGAAACCCAAACAACTGTGCAAAGTGGAAACTTAACTGGTTTATTGAGTGGAAGTTATATTCATTTTGAAGAAATTGGTCATTCCGTTGACTACTATCAAGACGGTAAGAAATTCAATGTAATTAGTGTAGATAAAACCAAAGGAACATTTGTAGTGAATGCATCGGTCACACCGGATATGAACAAAAAAGTAAGATGGTGTTTAGCAAAGGACGATGTCACACCAAAAGATATGTTTAGAATGACCAATGGCACTGATGATGAACGTGCCATCATTGCCAAATACTGTATTCAAGATTGTAACCTCGTTCATTACTTGATGAACAAAGTAGATGTTATGACCGGTTACGTTGAAATGTCTAAGATTTGCAGTGTTCCAATCAGTTTCCTCATTTTGCGCGGTCAAGGTATTAAATTAACCAGTTATGTTGCTAAAAAATGCCGTGAAAAAAATACATTAATGCCAGTAATGGAAAAAATGGAAAGCGATGATGGTTACGAAGGTGCTATTGTGTTAGACCCTAAATGTGACTTGTATCTGGACAATCCAGTTGCTTGTGTAGATTATGCATCTCTATACCCATCATCTATGTTGAGTGAAAATTTATCCCACGACAGTAAAGTATGGACGAAAGAATACGACTTGAAGGGTGAACTAGTGGCAACGACTGGCGAACAAGATGCTGAGGGTAATTTCATTTATGATAACCTTGAAGGATACGAGTACGTTAATATTACATACGACACATTCAAGTATCATCGTAAAACACCTACCTCGGCTGCTGAAAAAATCAAGTCTGGATACAAAATCTGTAGATTTGCGCAGTTTCCACATGGGACTCGGGCAATTATGCCTTCCATCTTGGATGAATTGTTGGCTGCCAGAAAATCAACGCGTAAATTAATTCCTCAACAAACCGACGAATTTATGAAAAACGTGTTGGATAAAAGACAACTTGGTTATAAAGTAACCGCAAATTCACTTTATGGTCAATGTGGCGCGAAGACCAGCACATTTTATGAAAAAGATGTTGCTGCATCTACCACTGCAACTGGACGTTTGTTATTGACTTACGCTAAGAAAATTATTGAAGAATGTTATGGTGACTCTGTGTGTGAAACTGCAAATCACGGTCCAGTATTGACCAAAGCCGAATACATTTATGGAGACAGTGTTGCTTGTTACACACCCGTCTATGTTCTTGTAAATGGCACTGATTTTGATGTTTGTAAAATAAATCAGTTATCGTCACGTTTTGGCAATGACAACTGGGTTTCTTGCACTGAACCCGGAAAAGAAGAAAAAGAATATTGTGAAATGGTTGAAGATGTGCAAACTTGGAGTGAAAAAGGGTGGACTAAACTATACCGTGTTATTCGTCATAAATTAGCACCTCACAAAAAAATGGTACGTGTTGTCACCAACAAGGGATTAGTAGATGTAACTGATGACCATTCGTTGCTTCGTTACAATGGCGAAGAAGTCTCACCCAAAGATGTTGAAATTGGGGAAAGACTCATGCACAACGACCTTCCACTTGGTCTTCCAGAAGAAGTCAGAGACTACAACTATAATTACGATGGGTTTGAACTGAAGGTTGAACAACATTTACTTGCTGCGTTAGTCTATCTAATGATGGAAAATATCGGAGTGTATCCTATTATTGTTGAAGGTTCAGAGGAAAATACTTATAAAATTATCCTAGACCCAGTTGAGTCGTTCTTCTATAGTTCCGAAGATTTACAAGTAACTCATCCCGACAACAAGTATACAACTATCAAGAAAATGCACGAAATTGATTATCCTTCAGAAGAATATGTATATGATTTGACAACTGAAAATCACCATTTCGCTGCGGGTGTTGGTAATATGATTGTGCATAATACAGATTCAGTATTCTTTACATTCAATCTACAAGACCCAAATGGTGTTCCTATTCGTGGGAAAAAAGCACTGGAAATTACAATAGAACTTGCGCAAGAAGCCGGTCATTTGGCATCTAAATTCTTGAAATGT
>JACCDL010513516.1_pt1 | contig 11729 bp, 12 predicted proteins | sample 7441931 | NCBI WGS metagenome assembly JACCDL01 (sample SAMN15323437, study PRJNA562643) | freshwater metagenome | isolation source: river surface water | place: USA:Blue River Watershed | collected 2017-08-16 | reverse complement strand
GGAGCATATGAGAAGGAGCATATGAGAAGGAGCATGAGCCCATATATGATGCACCCACTGCATACCGACATCGAGGGGATCATATCCTCCTTCCTCAACCCCGCAGAGAGGATAGCCTTCGCCATGAGAAGCAGGGCCTCATTTCGAAGAGGAGGCAAACATCTCATATCAACCCTCACCGATGCTGCCTCATCCTCTCTTGATCTCTTCAGATATATGACCAAGGGATTGCATCCCTGGTCGAGGCCTCTCATCAACGCTGCCATATGCTCGGGCAATGCGGAGGTGATAGAGTGGCTCAAGCAGATGGGGGCATCGATATACCCCTCAGCTGATCTCATCCGCCGGCAGTTCAACCGTGCCCCGCCGCTAGTCATCCATCGGTCCAGCAGTAGAAGGGAACGCAGATTGATGGTGAGAGAACGGAAGAGATCGAAGGAGAGGATGCGAGAGGCCTGCCGCATGGGAAATCTGCCCCTCATCAGATGGATGTATAGAGAGGGAGTTCCCTTCGGCAGAGAGGAGGCTCGATCCGCTGTCATATATGGCAGGTTGGGCATTCTGAAGTGGATCACCTCTCAGCAAGGGGCTGACTGGTACCACATCGAGCTCTTCATCGATGCGGCAACCCGTGGCCTCATTCACCTGCTTGAGTGGTTCATCTCCATGGGATGGGAGGTGCCGGCCTCTCTCACAGATGGACCCATCGGAGATGATGAGGAGATCATAGATATACCATGCAATACATGGAGATGGCTTAGAGCTTGTGGCATAGAGGTTATCAACACATGGTAGCCCCCTCATTGATGCCTCTCATTGATGTCTCTTATTGATGCCTCTCATTGATGCCTCATCCTCGGGGTATCCCACAGAGGCAGTGAGAAGAGGCAGTGATGAGAGGCAGTGAGAAGAGGCAGTGATGAGAGGCATCAGTAAGAGGCAATGAGATGAGGCAATGAGATGAGGCAATGAGATGAGGCTAGGATTTGATCACCCCTTCGGGGTGAGCCATATCCAAAGGATATTTGAAGCCTCGCATCCTCTCATATAGAAGCCCCATACCATGCAGCAGCTAGCAGAAGAAGCCGTCTTCAGGGAGATAACCGCCTGGTTCCGAGGCCTCGACCATCACACCAAGCTGGGTTATATAACCTATGCCTCATGGAAGCTCAGAGAGAGGAACCATATGCCAATGGCAATCGTTCTCAGCAGGGAATACCTCCTCAACGAGTTCAACCCCTCAAGTATCGAGGGTATCGATAGGGGCTTGTTGATCCGCTTCATCCATTCCTGCATCAACCTCTCTCTCGACGAGGCCGTATCTCTGATAAGGAGCATGTTCCTCGATGATACTGAGCTGAGAAGGTATCTCCATGCTCATCTGACGATGGAGAGCCTCGTCATCTTCAATCGGATATCCTCTATCCAGCAGGGGAGAGCGGCTCTCTCCTTCGTCGAGTATAGCACAACCTTCGCCAATGCCCCGCTGGACACCATAGATAAGGAGATGATAGGAGTCCCATGGTCCAGAGTGGAGGAGGCATTGGGAAGAGATGGAACCAAGCTCCGAGGCCTGATGGATATCGCGAGAAGAAGGACAGACTACCTATTTGGTGGCATGTATCCTCGACTCTCAACTCTGGCAGCAGAGGGAAGGAGGACAGTGAAGAAGAAGACCATCTTCCTCATGGAGCTCCACCCATACTTGCTCCTGACAGAGAAGAAGATGCTCTTCAATGGATTGATGATACGGCATACCATGGGCAAGTGCCTCATCTATGACATCAATTACAAGAGAGCGAGAGAGAACGCCAGGAAGAGGTTGGAGGGAGTGATAGCTTAGACAGCGATAGCTCTTGTTTTGTGCCTCATCTCCTCTCTCATACCGTGAGATGAGATACAAAATGATAGCTGCTCTATGAGACAGCCTCTAGTAGGGTACATTGAGCCTTCTTATCAGAGAGAAGAGCTCTTCATGGGGTATGGTTATATCTGTGAGGTTGCTGCATCTCGCCCTGAATAGCCTTGTCTTCTTGGCCTCTCTTCTCACTAGATCTTTGAGCACGATGGAGTTAGCAAGACACTCGATGGAGAGAGATGGCTCCATCTTCATCTTACGGATGGCATCTCTCACACTGCTCTCTTGGATACCAGACATGTAGTATCCATCATCCGTTCTGAAGAGCATGAACCTCTCCTTCTTGCTCTTCGACGAGTTCAAGGGGATAGATCGTTGGGCTACATCGATCAGTATCTCATGGGTCAGCTCGAGAGAGTCGGCCGTTACTTGCAACCGTTCAGTGGTATCATGTAACCTCTCGGTGGTGGCATCCAATCTCTCAGTGGTGGCATCCAACTTCTCCGTGGTTGATCTGAGGTTCTCACCGTTGATCCTGAGCTCAGTGAGAGCTTCCCTGGTGGCAACCACCATGCCATCACATCGAAGAGCATTCTCTCGTATAATTCTCCTCAGCTCTTCCATCTCTGTGTCCTTGGCATGGATGAGGCGGTCCTTCTCCTCGATGGTGAGGTTCAGCTGTCGCAGCTGCTCAGCCATGATAGCATCGGGCCTTCTCTCCAGTCCCAACCTCACGCTACCAGTGACAAGTAGCTCATAGATCCATGCCGAGACCTTCACATCGAACTTGGGAGAGATCCACTGCGCTATGTTGATGGCTACTTGAGGGTGAACCCATGTGGCTTGATCTCTACCATGCTTCTCAAACATGGCCAAGTTGGCGGTGCAAATTTGCACCGCCAGAGACAATTCCCTCAGAAAGCCATCGCTACTCCTTCTCCAAGTCTTGTACTCTCGGTTACCCGCAGCACATAGAGCAGTAGCATTCACATATCCATCAGTCTTACGACAGATGATATTGAACCCCTCCAGGGCAATATGGGCATCAGCAGAGAGAGCAGTAGATAGAGCCAGAGCGAAGTCCATCGAGGCAGATGAGATTGATGATTGGGATACTTATATGAGGACATCCATCGATTCAAAAATGGTATCAACCCCTTATTTTGTATGAGAAGCAGCCCCATTGGCATCATGGAACCAGTAGTCAGCAACGAGCTGATATATGGCATCGCTCTCTTCGTATGTTAGCTCTGTCTCGATGAGCTCGTTTCCCCTCCTCATGGAGAACCTTGCCATCTCTACCCCATCTATGGGCTTACATCGACGGAGGCTCATCGATACCCTCTCTCCAAGCTCGTTCTTGAAGGAGGCTCTCTCTGTTCGGCGGGGCATTGGTATATATGAGCTCGTATGTGAGGGCTGGAGCAAAAAATAACATCGAGGAGCCCCCCACCAACCGAAGCCTCTACGGCCACTCCCATCCATCACATGTCCCACCACATGCCATATGACACTCTGCCAGGTGATCCAGCTCATACTCCAGCGAGCTGGGAGTGATACGGGTACCATATGGGGAGACGATATATATGGAGAAGAGGCCTCGCCTGACCACATGCCGGACCCTCAGATCTTCCACCATCACTATGATCTCCTCCTCATCGAAGAGGGTATACTCACTCACATCATATCGAGAGCAACGTCTCTTCGCACTGCGAGGGAGTACGAGAAGACTGCATGGCTCATGCTTTCCCCTGGCAAACCAGTAGGATGAGGCCAGATCCGAGCTGAACGAGAGGAATGACTGACCCTGCAGGGGTATGATATCTCCCTTCTCGAACTTCCAGTCCACGTTCATCACCATCCTGAACAGAGAGAGGGAGTCTCGGGAGTCTCTCACCCTGAGAGATGGCAGCGTTCTGATGCTGTTGCTCATCTTGCGATATCGATTCAGAGCCCATTGGCAGTGGAACTGTCCTCGAGCGGCAGCCGTGACCAGTCCAAACATCTCCCAGTGAGAGGTGTAGATGAAGACGTTGAGGGCATCGGCTGAGTCCCTGTGCTCTCTGGGTATGCTCCTCAGCACTCTATCAAACTCTGCCAGGATGAGCTGGGCTTGGGAGCGAGAGCTGCCGGTAGCCCTCGATCTCATCATCGCGATCAGGATATCCAGAGCCATGGAGGCCTCGTGAGGGCTATATACCGGTAAATGGATGCCCAGGAGAGCGGCAGCCAGAGGAAGAGATGGCTCCCCCCAGAGGTCACAGATCAAAGAGAAGGCCAAAGGAGAGATACTCTGCATGAGAGATTGCTATGCTTGGGACTGATATTTGGGTATCATACCTCTAAAAAATGCTCCCATGATCTACGAGTGGTTGAGCTCTGGGGATTGGCTCACCGAGAGGCCGAAGTCCTGGGTGGCGTTGGTCTTGATATATAACATCTCTGGATATTGAACCACGGGCCTGGCTCGAGAGAAGGCAGGGATGAGATATATGAGACCGAAGTACTCAATTGCCCCCGTGTAGTTATCGACATACGCGGTCTCATTCTCATAGGTAACCACATCTACTGCATCTGCTGCTCTCTTTGGGTAGTTGATGTACTGCCACACGGTGTCTCCATCATCCACCTCAGGTATGAGAAACAACCTCCCAGATGGAGTAAGAACGGGCTTGATCCAATGACTCGCCTTCAGTGCTGTCCCTGTGGGCTTATTGTAGCTATGCCCCACGACACGGTATGTGTCTATGTAATTCCACTTCTCACCTGCTGCCTGATCATATGGGAGGAGATATATGCGGCTCTCTCTATCCAGTGTCAATGGAGAGGTCATGGACATATATGGAACGGTTCCCTCAAGGATGGCATCCTTGGCTGCGTTGACATATGAGACGATCTGTCCGGGGGTGTCGGGATTGCCCGTGATGTTGATGTAATGCCATTTCGTGCTGCCCGTTCTTCGATGAGGGCAGAGATAGATGCGACCCTCCAGCATATCATAAACACAGCCCCTATATGCGAAGCTGGGAATGCCCGATGGTTCTCCACCGTTAATCTCATACACGAAGACCCTATTGAGATGGGTATCGATGAGATGCCAGAAGTAAGCAGGGGCAATGTAATATGGAGCCAGATACACGTAGTGGTAGTTGTTATGCATAGTAAAGACTCCCCCACAGTATGCAGGGAATTTTGAATATCCATCGGGATCGACCGTTCCTCCCGCTTCTGCCTCCTCCAAAACGGGAGCCTCCATCGAGTGGACGGCGATAGTGGTTACATTGAGATAGTGCCACTTGCCCGAGGGGTGAGAGCATTGAGCATATGGGCAGAAGTAGATATTCCCGTTCTTCGCTAGTACCCCTCCCCTGTATGCCGCGGCTGGTGCCAGCTCCGAGGGATCGATTCCATGAGTATAGCTTCTCAGTGTGGGAGTATCCAATCCTGTTCGGAGGTCGATGTAGTGCCACTTGCTCTTCCTCGCGCCGTTGTATGGGACAAGAAATATACATGCCCCTTCCTTGAAGCGATAGAGTACTCCTCCCCAGTAGTCATAGGGATCGAATGACTCGTCGATTGTATAGCTCTGTATAACTGGAGCGTACTTCGTTCCCAGCTTGCATACCTCGAGGGTATCTTGCCTATATGTGCCCGTTGAGGACTTGCTATATGGGCTCGTTGCCCATCTGAACTCCGGGCCGAGGAGGGAGACGGGTATGAGAGCCCCCGGGAGCAGGTTGGAATTGCCGGGAATGGCCGAGGAATAGAGGGTCACCTTACAGCGCTTGTTTATGCCTGTCTTGTTGATGTATGTGAGAAGGATAGAGAACTGAGCATATCCATGGGCTATGATGGGCGTGGGGAATGTGATATCGACGTTCGATCCCCTGATGTTCTCGATGAGAGGCTGATATATGAAGGCCACATCCCCTGGCTTTTGGGAATCATGATACCCTGTCCGTATGGGAGCCATCGATACCTTGTCTGTCCGTATGTCCATGTATGGGAATGTGTTGGAGAGGACAGAGTACCTGCTGATCAGTTTGATAGGATACGATGGCCGTAGGTATGGGGTATAGTCAAACTTCAGCTTCTCGAGATTAAGAAGCCCCTCCAAATCATACACAACGATGGCTGTGCCTGGAGCGATTGCATTGGATGTGGTCTCACCGATGGCAAATAGAGAGAAATTGGTTGTGTATGAGTAGTCGGAGGAGAATATATAGCTGCTCGTTCCCATAGCATAGACACTCAGCTCATCATAGTCCGAGCCGGGAGGGAACTCCACTGATATCCTCGAGATGGAGATGGAGTGAGGCCTCGAGAACATGAGATCGGTCGAGCCATTGGCTCCTATATCGAAGGGCAAGCTGATGGCATCCATATCATATATATGGGGGAGCTCATCTCTCGGCGGAGATCCTCTCGATCGAGGCCCTCCATCTCCGAGCTGAGAGATGACCTTCAATTTTGTCCCTGCTACTGCTCCCACTGCCCCTACTACATGAGGCTGAGAATATTTGAACGAGAGTCTATGGCTATATAGTCTCTACTCTCATCTGCTCTCATAAGCATGGACATCAACAAGGTAAAGGGCATGATCATCTCTGCTTGCCTGGGGGATGCCCTTGGTGCCCCCTTCGAGCTCAGGAGATCAGCATCGAGAGTATACACAGGCAATTTGGTCGATAACACAGTCCAATGCAGGGGTATGTTTGGGTCGGTTCGCTCGTTCTCGATTGGTCAGATGACTGATGACTCTGAGATGCTCATCATCCTTCTGAGTCATATCATGGCAAATGGAGGCAGTAGTATCAAGCCCATCGATGAGCTCATCAAGAGCTATATGGAGTGGGCAAATCATCCAACGACTGTCACCATGGGCAAGAACACCAGAGCATGCCTGAAGGGCATAAAGACATGCCGCGGCCATGCCAAGAGGATGGAGAGGAACGACACCTCAAGCCAAGGCAATGGCTTTCTCATGAGATGTTCTCCCCTGGTGCTTGTTCCAGAGGATGAGTGGCCTCTCGACTGCATGGTGACCAATCCCAATGAGCCATCGCTCCAGGTGCAGCGTATATATCTGAGGCTCCTTCGATCTCTGATAGAGACGGGCTCTATCGGGAACATCATCGATGAGGCAGCCAGCGAGAACATCGACATCATCACAGCCGTTGATCAGGCAATCAGCGGCTCAATCCGTGATGTGACAGGAGACACGAAGGGATGGGCTGTGCATGGACTGTATCTCGCTATATATGTTGTGCTCCATTTGCAATCGTTCCCCGCTATGTATGCCCATGTCATCTCTGCTGGCGGAGACACCGATACCAACGCATGCATTGCCGGCGCGGCATTTGGAGCTCTCCATGGATATGAGAGACTGCAAGCAGAGGAGAGATCAAACCTCGATGTCCTCTTCTCCTGCTCTACCGAAGACAGCACGCATGTGAGGCCTCCTCAGTGGAGAGCCTCTCGCCTGCTTGAGCTCGTATAGACTGGGTAGGTAGCTGGTCTCTTGAGGCGCCCCTCATCCCCATAGCGATGGGATCTAATTTTGTGATTGGAGACAGTAGTTCGATCCCTCTCCCATGGAATGAGGCCTCCTCGGCTGAGATTTGATCGAGATTTGAAGCCTCACATAGCCTCATATAGCAGCCTCATACAGCACATGCAACAGCTACCCACTGATATCCTCATTCTCATTGGCTCATATCTCCCCAGATATGACCGTCGAGCTCTCGGGATAGCTCACCATGGATATGAGAGAGGAAGGAAGAGATACAAGCGCATCGATCGATTCCGCTTCCTTCGCTCTGTATCTGGGTATGAGGAGCTGATAGGGCTCCGATGCCCTATCAATGGGGATATGCTCTATACTGCATGCCTCGCTGGATGCCTCGATGTTGTTCGATCCATCAGAGAGAGAGGTGTTCCATGGGCACGTGCTGATGCCGATGCTGCGGTTATCTCCGGCAATATGGAGCTCTATGATTGGATGCTCTCATCTGGCGGTCTTCGGAATGCCGCGATGTACTCTATCATGGAGAGGGGGTGTATCGAGGCATTGGAGATCAGAGAGGCTCATGGGCTTGATGCCGTTCCCTCTGTCTATGAGATCGAGAAGGCCGCAGAATATGGCCACATCCACATGATCGAACACCTCATCAGCAGGGGCGTTCCCATCCCATGGCATGGAGTTCTCAGTGCGGCCGTACGCGGAGGCTATGCGGAGGGGTATATCATCGGGCGAGAACCTCCAATCAGGGGATCGTCTCATCTGGAGATGGTGAGATGGGTGCTGCGGCATCATCAACCCAATGAGAACGCCCTATTAAGAGCGATACACAGCGGCAATGCTGATGTCTTCGATCTCATATATAGCTCTCCCGAGCTAGAGTTCTGTCCCACGATGGCAACACGAGCAGCGATTGCGAGCGGCAGTATCAACATGGTTAATATCGTGCATGGGATACTTCCCGATATGCCTCAGCTCCTCCAGCCACAGAACATCTCTCCCCCCACTTTGCCCATCGCTGAATGGTTCCATCGCCATGGTATCTCCTTCACCCAACATGATATGATAGGGGCCGCAGTGAGAGGAGATCTTGAGCTCGTTCGATATCTCCATGAGAATGGATGCCCCCATGATAGGAATACGATCATCCACGCTCTGGAGTCCAAGAACCCCATCCAGCTGTTCATGTGGATGATCGAGAACGGGTTCGAGTTCGATATCAGGGATATATCGAAGATCAGTGGGGACGCGAAACCCGAGATATATAAATGGCTTATCGAGCGATATGGTAACCAGTTGGAGGATCTATCTGATGGGGAGTAGGGGTATGAGTATCTAATTTTGTGCATCAGCTGTGGGATGAGGCATCATCTCCTCATATCTCCCACTCCTTCCTGCTCAAGGGCATTGGGAGGGGATGGTGAACAGGAATAGAGGCGAGCTCCAATCCCAATTTGGAATGGAGCTGGATAGAGGACCACCTCGATATCAATGGAGCCCTCGATCTAGAGGCTATCATATCCAGCAACAAGACCATCTCATTGCCTCAGATGGAGAGGCTCATATCTATCTCAGACTGTCCAGAGTTTGCCTCGAGCAATGAGATGATCCCCTTCTCTGCAAGTCGATGACCAAGGAGGCGATCAACTTCAGGTGTATGCTGACCCGCTCAGATTGGAGCATATCAGCAGGGATAGCAAGGAAGAGGGATGAGGCAGCCGCTATCATTCAGCGATGGTATCGACGTGTCACCATCTATGATATCAGCTTCCCTCGAGCAAAGAAGAGAGCATATGAGAGCCTCTCGCTTCTGCTCTCATAGAGGAGGCATGTGTATCATCTATTTTGTTCTAGCCGCAGGAGAGCTCAGTGATATATCGCTGATATATATGCTCCCTCCCATATAGTACTTCATGAACATCCCGTTGATATTGGGGCTCATCGTTGCCTGTGTCATATTGCTCTCTGTTGGATACTACTCTGGCCGTTCCTCTGTGGGCGTACTGTCTGTTGATTGCGGACGCCCATCATGCCCATCATGCCCCTCATGCCCCTCATGCCCCAAGAGTCTCAGCTACAAGGATATGATGGCTACCATTCCCTCGAGCGGCGGGGGTACTCTGGCTGCGCGTCAGGACTCGAGGGCTTCCGATCTCCTCAAGGTGTATGTGGCTCCCTCTGGCAGTGGAACCACGGAGGATGTGTATAAGTTCTTGTATTGGGCGGCAGAGGCATATCCTCTCATCGATCATATGAGACTGGAGATAGGGGGAGGAGAGGGAGGAGCCACCGGCTATATGAAGAAGGGCACCGTCTCTCCATATGATATGGGAAGGGATGTGTATCTGTATACCCCCACACGCAAGGTGCAGTCCCTGTAGAGCCCATCCATTGGCTGATATCCAAAAAAAATTGATCTCATCAGGCATGATGCCTCATGATACTACTGCATGATGTCTCATCATGATGCCTCCTACATGCCACGACATCCCCTGCAGTAGAACATCGAAGCGGAGCCTCTCTTCTCTATGTAGCCCTTGCCGTCGATGTATATCTGGTGGATGGTCTTGTCTTCTCTCCTATCAGAGCATGAGCAGCAGAGAGATAGGCTCTCGCCTAGCTCGCAGCCATTATGGCCGCATCTCTTATATGGCCTGTCCCATGCCTCCTCCTCTCTGGAGCATATCTCCCCATATGGAGTATGAGAGAACGCATAGGTCATCACATTGAACTTGCTGTAATCCCCTCCAAACACTTGATTGAGGACATCGATGAGAGAGAACATCGCTCGTCTGTATTCCCTGTCCGCCCCATATCTAACTCTCATTGGCAGGGTATAGGTGAGGGGAGGCTCGATGATATCTCTGCGAGGCTCTGGTCTAATCCTGCGAGGAAGGGGTGGAGCAACCACCGTAAGAGAGCTCCCACAGATGAGCTTCTCCATTATCCACTGCTGAATGAAGTCTCCCAACTCCATCGATATCCATGAGGCTATATGCATGGCCAGCTTGGGATGGCACCACATCTCCCTCCCTCTCATGAGAGATAGCCCTTCCTTAACAGGAGAGGGATACTTGGAGCTCACATATGCCACGGCATCCCTATACATGTTGGTTCTGGCCATATGATGCCATGCTCTCTGGAAGGAGAGGCAGAGCTGAAGGCAGTCGATATACCCATCGAGAGATCGGCATCGAGAGATCTCCTGCTCATCCTTTTTTATGAGCACGTGCTCATATGGGGGGTTGTATATCCTGCGAGAGAGAACAGCGGCTATATCCATGAGTATTGCTATATAGAGCATATGGAGCCTTCAAATCTCGGCCGGGGCTGAGAAGTGCTCGGCTGAGATGGAGATGCCACAAAATTAAGCCACTACCTACTCCCACTACCTACTCCCACTACCTACTCCCACTACCTACTGTAGAGTGTCTCCTTCCAGTGGAGCCTCTATGATCACTCTCTCCAATCTCTGCGATACCCGAGCGTTGTTACTGCGAAGGAGGGCTTTGACTGTGTCCTTCACTCCCAGTCCTATGCTAGTGCGATGGAAGCTCTCGTCTATCTCATGGAGGCTGTGCTTGGTTACTCCCCTCAGTGAGGAGCAGGAGATTGAGAGGTTGAGGTTCTCGATACAGTCCTTGCGGGGCACAATTCTACTGCCATCTCCTCCAGTGAGGATACGGCATCCCTCATCGATGAGGATCTGTATCACCTTGTCCATCTCCTCTCTCTTGTAGCCCTCTATGGCTTCCTTCCTATACTGCTCGATCATCTCCTCACTCATCTCGATGGCAAGGGGCTGATCGATGGATGAGCAGAAGAGAGCTCCATCTCCATCGGCTGCTCCTCCAAGCAGGGTACTGAGAGCACTCCTCGCCTGCTCGAGGGACTCCTCAACGTTCATCCTCAGGGGCTCCTCTCCCTTCCTCTCATCGATGAAGGCGTAGAGATCATCGACCATCTCCTCTCCTGTATATATCTCTGGTATGATGTAACTGTTGGTCAGCTCGCACTCCCTGTTCACGATGTAGCACGATCTCTTCATGGCATAGATGATGTACTTGAGATAGGGCTTGAAGTACTCATCCTCGAGATGGATGGGCTGGAGGAGCTTGTGGCATAACTTCTCAGCGGCATCAGCAGAGAAGCAGTCAAACTCGCACAGCTTGATTAGCTCGCAGTCTACCTTGTACTTGGTCTTGATCTCCTTCTTCACCTGCCCGAAGCGGAGGTTACCTGCCTGCTTGCTGATACCAACCTTGACGAATGGAGCATGACCATCTGTTCGCCGCGGCGAACAGATAGAGCTTGGTACTGGATTGGGTGATGAGTCTCAATGGCCTTCTC
>JACCDL011294263.1_pt1 | contig 11736 bp, 15 predicted proteins | sample 7441931 | NCBI WGS metagenome assembly JACCDL01 (sample SAMN15323437, study PRJNA562643) | freshwater metagenome | isolation source: river surface water | place: USA:Blue River Watershed | collected 2017-08-16 | reverse complement strand
GCGACATTTTATGATACTGAAATGGATTTTTTAATTATAGGTAATTATTTAATATATAAATGACATTATGAATATAATAGGTTGGTTAGTTGAAAAATATATGAATTGGAAACGCAAAAGACGTTTCAAGAAAAAAATGGAAGAACTTAAAAAAAGAGATCCGTTTATCTACAATCATTAATTTGACTTTTTGAACATTTTTCAGTATATTAATAGTATTATGATATACTGGTTTACAGGACAACCCGCTGCGGGTAAAACGACTTTAGCGAAGTATTTGGTAGAATACTTCCCAAAACACAACGTAATCCACATTGATGGAGACGATTTAAGAGATATTTTCCAAAATAAAGATTATTCCGAAAATGGTCGACGTAAAAACATTGAGAGAGCCCAAGAAATTGCCCATTTTATGAATGAAAAGGGTTACAATGTTGTCGTATCATTAGTTTCTCCATATAGAAATCAAAGAGAGGAGTTCAAATCCAAAAGTTCAGTTATTGAAATTTATGTCCATACTGAAGAAGATAGAGGACGCAATCAATTTCACGTAGCGGAATATGAACCACCTTTAGAAAATTTCGTAGACATCGATACAACATCAGACGATGAGACTGATTCGTATTATAAATTATCATCAAAACTATTTTTATGAGTAAGAAGTACGCACTCTACATTGGTAGATGGCAAAATTGGCACAAGGGCCACGAATGGTTAATTAACCAACAATTAGAAAAAGGAAAAGACGTTTGGGTTGCAATTAGAAATGTACCAACAGATGAAAATAACCCAAAAACCGCACAACAGGTTATGACCGATTTATCAGAAGAACCATTTTTTAGAGATAATTCACATAGAATACAAATATCAATTATTCCCGATATCGAGAGTGTTAATTATGGTAGAGGTGTTGGTTATGATGTGATTTATCACGAACCTCCTGTGGATGTTGCAGTAATAAGTGGTACCGCAATTAGAACTGGTCATATGAAACCTGATGGTACGGTAACCTATGACGAAAATAAAGAATAATGTTACATCAAAAAATATTATTTACTAAAGAAGAATGTCAATCACTCATTGATTATAGAAGTGAAGTGAAACAAACTCTAAATGACGGAGGATACCCTAATCGAAATGATATAAACTATAAACAATGGACAATTTATAGAAACAATCATTTAGAATTTTTATTTAGTAGAATAATAGATTTTGTTGAAACATCATTTGATGTAAAAGTTAAAAATTTCAATGAACAGAGTTATATATATCAGTACGAAATAAACGATGGATATATAATGCATAGAGATAATATTCGGAATAGATTAATTACATTAGGGATACAGTTAAGTGATGATTATGAAGGTGGGGATTTGGTTGTCGAGCACGAAAATAATCAAATAGTTGTTGATAAACATATTGGCAATTGTTACACTTTCGATTCAATTTTATTACACGGGGTTTCACCAATAACGTATGGAAATAGATTTAATTTTTTAACATTTATACACACCTATAATGTAAAATCAAATAAATTAAATTTAATATGATAGTAGAAAGAAAAAGACATATAGCTAAAACAATATCATATCGAGTTATTAGCACACTCATTGGTTTTGTTATAATGTGGTGGGTAAGTGGTTCAGTAAAGGTGGGTGCGGCATTTGGTGTTGCTGAATTGATTTATAAACCCATCCAATATTATCTTCACGAACGTATATGGTATAAATGGATAAAATTTGGTTTGAAAAAAGAAAATGATAAATAGAAATATAAATGTAATTGATGATTTTTTATCAAAAAAAGAGTGCGAAGATTTGATTTCAAATTGTAATGATAACATTGATTACATTCATAAAAAAATAGAAAATTTCATAAATGAAAACTATATTGTAAAGGGATTTAAATTTAATAAATTAAAACCAATTAAATTTAACAAATACACTCCCGATACTCAATATTCATTAAAATGGATTATAAATGAAAAATCTTATTTTACTTTTATAATACAATTAAATGAAGACTTCGAAAATGGATATCATCAATTTTTACTATTTGATAATGATTACTATTACCAAGTACCAAAAAAAAGTGGTAGTTTAATAATATTTTTTTCCAATTTAAAACAAAGATTAGCACCGGTTTTAGATAAAGAAAAGTATACAATATCAACCGAAATAGATTTGAAAAAAACAAAAATTAGTAAAACGTTAATATAATGTATAATCTTTTAATAGAAAATTTTTTAACTAAAGAGGAGTGTCAATTTCTAATAGATAGGGGTCTATCCGAAACTTTATTTGAAATGAAATCAAGCAAAATTTTAAATAATAAAGTCATAGAAGAAAACGTATCAAATTATAATAATAAAAGAAGGGGCACCTATTTTACTAATGAAATATTGAGAGAAGAAAAAATTACTGACCTATCAAATAAAATTATTAATATTATAAATTCACTGAAAATTTTAAAAGGTGTAGAATATAATGGAGTTACAAAATATAGTTTTAATGAATACAGTAAAGGTGATTTTTTAAATTGGCATAAAGATTCTCACGAAATAATATATGGTGCAACAATAACACTTATAATTCAATTAAACGATGATTATGAGGGTGGAGATGTGATGTATCGCATCGATAACGTTGATTATAATGTACCGAAAAAACAAGGAAGTGTTTTTATTTTTGATTCAAACATAGAACATAGTGTTAATGAATTAAAAAATGGAATTAGATATTCATTAAATGTTTGGCCCACATCAATTAAAAGAAATTCAATGATATGAAAAATGTTGTAATTATTGGTGGAGGCACTGCTGGTTGGCTAACCGCATTAGTTGTTAATAAATTTTGGATTAACACAAAAGTAACTTTAATTGAAAGTTCTAAAATTGGGATATTAGGTGCTGGAGAAGGAGGAACTCCAAATTTTGGTAGGATATTAGAACTTTTAAAAATTAATCAAAAAGATTTTTTTGAGGAAACAGGAGCGTCCGTTAAGCACGGTTTAATTTTATTAGATTGGACACACAAAGGAAGTAAATCGCACCACTTTTTTGCTGGAGATAAACCAAACAACGTAAGTCCAAGTTACGCATATCACTTTGATGCTAAAAAAGTGTCAAAATATTTTAAAAATATTGCAATTGAAATAGGTGTTAATTGGATTGATGATGAGGTGGAAAATATTTCAAAAACTAAGGAGTTTATTCAAAATGTTACACTAAAAGAAACCAAAGAAAAAATAGATGTCGATTTTGTTTTTGATTGTAGTGGTTTTTCAAGAATTGTAACTGGTAAATTACATAATGAGGAATGGATTGATTATTCTGATTATTTGATTTTAAATAAAGCCCTTGGATTTTTTCTACCACAAAATAAAAAAATCACAACAAAAACCCCAACAAATACAAATATGATTGCAATGAGTTGTGGTTGGATGTGGCAAATCGAATTACAACATAGGTGGGGTTGTGGTTATGCGTTTAATGAAAATTACATCACAATTGAAGATGCGAAAAAAGAAGTAGAGAAATATTTGGGTAGTGAAATTAAAATTGAAAAGGTTTTCGATTTCAAACCTGGTAGATATAAAAGAAGTTGGATTGGTAATAGTATATCAATCGGATTATCATATGGATTTTTAGAACCATTAGAGGCCACATCACTTATGTCAACAATTATGCAATTAAAAAGATTAATTGATAAAAATTTTGATGAATCATATAGAGATGGATTTAATAAATGGTGCGAAGAAATAAACGAACAAAATATGATGTTTGTTAGATACCACTATCTAAATGAGAAGTTAGATACACCTTTTTGGATAGATTCGTATAATAAAACCATTCCTGAAAAACTTAAAAATATATTAGATAATAAAAATAATCTAAAAGTAAAAACAAATAAGGAGTTGATAGATGCGTTTAATCTAAAAGAGACATCAGAAAATGAATTGACATTTTTTATTTATAACTACCAAATGATTTTTCAAAAAAATAGAAAAATAAAACAAAAAGATTTGATATAATATGGAAAAGATAATTTTTAGTGATTCTGCGGCGATTTATAAAACAAAATTAAATAAGAAAGATTATAAGGATGAAATACTAAAATCCTGCAATGAAATTATTAAAAACGACCCAAATAATATAACAGATGGGTTTGGATATAACCAAATAAAAAATGACATTAATTTTTTGGGTAAAATTGAAATTAATAATAAAATCGATGAGATAATTCAATTAGGTATAAATCATTGTATTAACATACATAAAAGTAATGATAATGATTACAACGTGGTTCAAACAGATGGTTGGGTAAACGTTGTTAGAGCTAAAAATCCCAAACAAGAAAATTATAAAGAGGGTAAAGAAAAATACCACTCACATACCGACATTAACAAAAAAAATAAAAGTTTTGATCCGACATATACATACGTATATTACATACAAATGCCGGATAATTTATCTGGCGAAGATGGAGTTATATATTTCAAAGATAAAAATGGTAACGAATTTTTTATTTTACCTGAAGAAGATGATTTAATAATAATGCCCGGTGATTTATTACACGCACCAAACAATGCTACCCATTCAACAAAAGATAGAATTGTTTTCGCTGGTAATGTTGGGTTAGATGTGATAAAAAAACAAAAATCTCTAATTTAATGTTAGTTAACAATAAGTTCATATACCTAAGTTTACCAAGGTGTGCCTCAACATCATTTTTAATTACTTGTTTGAGAAATCAAATAGATTTGGTGCATTATAACCCGACGTATGATTTAGTAAATAATCCCGATTTTTCAAGTGATAATGAAAAATTGGCGGATGATTTGTTTCACGGACACGAAAAATTGGTTGATTTAAAAAGAAAGTTTGGTCACGACTACCCAATTGTTGGGATTAAAAGAGACAGACACCAAAGATTTTTATCTTTATGGAGACACATCATAGACTTAACCAGTAATTTAACTCATTTGTTTGTACCCGAACTTTCACAAACTCTAAAAGAATTAAATGTTTCAGAATTACTATCATATAAAACCGAAGATTTAATTCCCGAAAATAAAGATATTCTTATAGAAAGTCTTATTAATAAATGGGGAATATCTGAATATATTGATGAGATTAACGGTGCAAATTTTAAAATGATGATTTTTATTACCATTAATCCCTTATCATATTACCATAATAATGACCCCAACATAATTTGGTTTAATTATGAAAATTTAAATGATTTTGAGAATTGGGTTTCACAAACCCTAAACAGACCCTTTAAATTGGAAAAAAGTAATTCTAGCAAACATTATGGGACAAATGTGACATATAATGAGGAATTTATTGAAAAATACAATCAAATATATGATTATTTCGATTTACCCAAAAATACTAAGTCAATGATATAGTAAAATCAAACATTGACAAATTAGTTAAATTATGTATATTATAACAAAAAATGAGGGTTAAAAATGGGGTATTTATGAATGGGACAAACCCCCAAAACTTACTTTATTAATATTTATATATAACAATCAGAAAAAATATGAAAGGAACAATTATAGGTACAGATTTATTGGAAAAATCAAATTCCGTTAAAATATTGGAGATAAACACCAATACTACAATATATAATGAAGGTGCAGAAATGTTAGATTATGATTCATTTTTTAACGTTTTGACTCAAAATAACATAAATGAGTTACATTTTATTTGGACAGAGGGTGATGCATATGCACCGATAAATGAGAAATTTACTTTTGAAGAGAAACTAAAAGAAAAGTGTGAAACATTAGGTATTCAATACGTACAACATAAAGTACCTAAAAATTCAGTAACTATTCCATATATTGAAGATGCGGCCAATAAATTCATTTTACGCCAATCTTTTGATACAACTGCAATCATAGATGAAATGTATTGTGCTGACAAGTTCCAATTTTTTGATTTAATAAAAGATACTGATTATTTACCAAAAACCTATTTTACTTCTACTGATTTATCTTTAGATAATTTAGATGACGTAAACTATACCAATGGAAATGAACCAAATTTAATAAAAAAACACAGATTCCCGACGTATAGTGCTGAACAATTACCTGCAATTTATTCAGTACAAAATAACGGTGAAATGTCAAATATAAAGACCGAAACAAGTAACGAAGACAATGTTCTTTTACAAGAATTTGTTTATGATAATGATAATATCGTAGATGGTCGATATAGTATTATTCGTAGTATAGACATAGTATATGGACCAAATTTAGATTTATTAAATTTAGGCGGTTACAAATCATCTACAATTATCCCAATATCATTTTCAACAAATGAGTTTGTTGGTGAAACTAGAAAATTGAATCAAAAAACGAGATATAAGTACATAACAAAAGAATTAGGTAATTTTGCAACGGTAGATTACCACGTTGATGATGATACAAGTATATTATCATATGATGGAACATTAAAAGATGTGGATACAATTCAATTAGGTGATTATGTTAAATCCATAGATTTTAGAGATTTTAATGCAACGAGCCCATCTTCTGATAGAAATATTGAAATTTACGGTTGGGACGCGACATTAGAACGTACACAAGAAACTTTGACAGAAATTCAAACCACATTATCAGGAATTACATCGGCAAATGTAGACACACTTTTCATAAGAATTACATTATCAAATGGTTTAACTTGGGTAGATGCACCTTCTTGTACATATTACATTGAAGAATCGGGTTCAACAGCCACTAGATTTGAGAAAGTAAATAAAATGTATGTTGGAGACAAAATGGTTGTAATGGATAAAGATACCAACACATTAAGTGCCGTAGAAATTACGGGATTAGAAATGGAATATGCAATAAAAACAATTTACGGATTGGATTTTGAACCTTCGGATTTGTTTTTAGTGGATATTGGAGATGGTTTATTTGGTGTAATGCACAATAGTTGTTGGTGTCCTTGGAACTATTGTGGATATTATTGTAACTCATACTGGTGTCCTAGCTGTCAAGGAGGCGCCAAAATATAAATTAAAAAATAAAATAAAAATATTATGGCAACAAAATTAAGAGTTGAAAGACCAAAAGTAACAATAAAAACAAATATCACCCCATTAAATTCGGCTTTAAAAACCAAAGTCTCTAACGCGCTACAAACAGTTGTTAATGCAATTAAAGCAAAACACCTTTCATAATATTAATAAATTTTTTACCAATCAAGAGTGTGAAGATATCATTGAATTCGCAATGGACTTCGGGGAAAAATTTAATTATAATTCAGAAGAAACGTGGGATTGCAGAAGAATATATGATTTAGTTTTTAAAGAAAAAATTTATCTAAAATTATCGGAAGTATTAGAATTATCCAAAACAAAAAATATGGATAATATAAATGTTAGTTTAACAAGATACTACGATAATCGGTTTTTGGATCTTCACTTAGATAAAACATCATCATTAACAACCGTAATTGTTTTAACTGAGAATTTTTACGACGGAAGATTTATTCTAGCATAATCATCTGAACTTATTAGTAAAAACAAAAAAATGAACCTATATGATTTGAAGATTGGCGAGGGGATAACGTTTATCGGTAATGAATGTTATCACGGAGTGATGCCAGTGTCTGAAGGTTTAAGATGTGCATTAAACATATGGATTAACGATGATGGATATGAATTTACGAGATTTAAAAAAGAAAAGACATTACTTTAATGAGAATTGCAATATTATGTAACGCCAGAACAGGTTCGAATTCTTTATATAATTTTTTAGAGGGACACTTAAAAAAATTAAATCAAAATTATTATTGTGTTAGTGAACCATTTAATGATAACCCATCATTAGTAAAAATCAGAAATATTGATTACGAAACCATTAATGATTTTTTAGATAAAAAAAATGTTTTAATTAAGACATTTTCTACTGCATTCAAACCAAATAAGACATTTGAAAAATGGGAAGATTATTGGGTTTGGTTTTTTGAATATTTCGACAAAATTATTTTATTAGATAGAAAAGACAAAAGGCTCCAATCGGAAAGTTTAACTTTTCATATGAAATTCAAAGATAAGTTCAGTGTAAATTACAATTGGCACACCCCAAAATATTACGATTTAAAACCGGAAGATGAAAATGAAATTAATAATTTTGAGAGGGATTTAATTTATGCATCTCAAATATTACATAGTCATAAAGAAAAGGGATATCCATTATTTTATTATGAAGACATTTACTTAGAAAAAAATTTAGATGTCATTAATAAATTAATGGATTATTTAAATCTTAAATTAAACGAAGGATTTTATAATCAATGGATTTTATCGTCTGATAAAATTGTTAGAATGAAAGAAAAACAAAAAAATACCAATTCGTTAATATGATAAATTTAAAAGATTATATATGTACAGTACCATTTGAATCTTTAGAAATTCACGACGAAAGATATTTTTTATGTTGTGCTAGTTGGTTAAAAAAATACCTACCAGAAAAACAACCAATGAAAGATATGTGGAATTCTGAAGAGTCTATTGATATCAGAAAATCAGTTATTGATGGTACATATCGAAATTGTGACAAAAAACAATGTCCATTTTTATCGCAACTTTTAAATTTAAACACCAAGAGTATTGGACCGATAAAACACATATCAGAAATATCTGATGACATAAAAAAATATGTAGAAACACAAACAGGTGTAATGGAAGAGGGTCCAAAAATAATACATATGTCATTTGATAGAAGTTGTAATTTACACTGCCCGTCTTGTAGAGTTGAATCAATAATGGCGAACGGTGAAAAATTAGAAAGAGTTAATTTGACCATAGACGAAATGGAATCACTTTTTTCTAATTCGGTAGAAACAATTTATTGTTCAGGAACTGCAGACCCATTTGCATCAAAGTCATATAGAAATTATTTAAAAAATTTCAATCCAAAGAAATACCCAAAATTAAAATCAATTCATTTACATACAAACGCAACATTATGGAATGAAAAAACTTGGAATGAAATGAAGTCTATCCACCCATATGTTACGACTTGTGAAATAAGTATTGATGCAGGTACAAAACACACGTATGAAAATATCACAAGGTTAGGTGGTAATTGGGATGATTTAATGTCTAATTTAAAATTCATATCAACAATAGAAAGATTACGATATGTTAAATGTTCTTTTGTTGTTCAACAAACAAACTATAAAGAAATTGAAGAATTTTATAATTTAATTTATGGAATTTTTGGGATAAAAAGTAAAATTTTTTATGGTAAGATAAATAATTGGGGAACATTTACTGAGGAAAATTTTAAAATTTTACAAGTTTGGAGGAAAGACCATCCGGAGCACCAACTATTTTTAAAAGAATTTCAAAAAGTTGCAACAAATCCATTTGTGTTTCATAATATGTACGATTTAATAGAATATAAACATTCATTAATATAGGTAAAAGTTGATTTAATCAGCAAAAATGTTTATATTTTACCTATGAAAATATTGGCACATTTACCATTCATAGGTACCACGGGCTACGCCAACCACGCTAAATCATTCTTTTGTGCACTCAACAAATATCATACAGTTAAAGTTAGAAATTTAACAATTGGGAATGGTTGGAAGGGTATGTCTAATACACCTCACGACGACGAACCATATATTACCGATGAGATGAAGGAGATGTTAATTCTCCAATCTTTATGGACACCAGACGGAAGTAAATTAGAAGACTTTCCGATATACGGTTATGATGGTAATTTTAAACCGGATGTTCATATTGTTTTATGTGAAATGAACAATCATTATTTTTATGACAATTATGATGGTTATAAAATTGCATACATTGTTTGGGAATCGACATTATTCCCAAATGATTTTTTTGAAAGGTTACATTATTTCGATGAAGTATGGGTACCCACCCAATGGCAATATGATTGTTTAGCAGAACAGGGTTACCCTAAAGATAGAATTTTTATAGTACCTGAAGGTGTTGATGTTGATAGATTTAAACCAATCGAAAAATATCCTAAACAAGATAAATTTAGATTCGTACATTTTGGTAGATGGGATTATAGGAAAGGTACTACTGAAATTTTAAAAGCATTTGCGGAAGAATTTAAAGATAATGATGATGTTGAATTATTGGCGTCGGTTGAAAATCCGTATCCATTTGACGGAATGAGTTCAACAGAAGAAAGAATCAAGTATCATAACATAGATACAAAAAATATTAAATTTTTAAATTTTCCATCTAATGATGAATATGTAAAATACCTACAAGAATCTAATGTTTTTGTGTCTTGTGCAAGAAGCGAAGGTTGGAACTTACCATTGATTGAAGCAATGGCTTGTGGTACACCATCAATTTATTCAGATTGGGGTGGTCAATTACAATTTGCAAGTGGTAAGGGTATACCGGTATCAATAAAAGAATTAAGACCGGCCGGTTTTGAACATAAAGATTGGCCAGGTGATTATTGTGAACCTGATTGGGAGGATTTGAAATTCAAGATGCGTCAAGCATATGAATATAATACAGCAATGTTATTTAAGTCGAGAGGAGATGCAAAAGAGATTCGTAAAAATTTTAATTGGGATAAAATAGCAAAAGATGCAACAAAAATATTAGAAAGACACAACAAATCTTTCGTTTTTGTAACTACAGGTAATTTACAATATATGCCCGTTATCGAAAAATTAGTACAGTCATTATTAGAATTCTCAAATCAAAAAATCATTGTTTATGGTGTCGATTGTGAAGTTCCATTTGATTATCCTAATGTCATTAAACGAAGAATAGACCCACCGAAATTATCTAAACACGATAAATGGTATTGGAAACAATATGCGTGTCTTGAATCAATAAATGAAGAATTTGATTATTTTATATGGGTTGATGGTGATGTAGTTGTAAACCATAATATTGATACCGTAAAGAAATATTTTAATCAAGTTGGTAGGTACCCGTTATCTGATATTCACGTACAAGAAGAATTCTTTGGAACATATGGTGATGGTGAAACACAACTATTCAATGAGGAACTTGCAAAAAAATGGTGGGTTGACAAACAACAACCATATATGCACATATGTTTCTTTATTTACAATGATGGGTCTAAGGGATTTTTTGATGAGTTGTTAATGCACTATGAAATAGTAATGAAACAAAACCCCGATGATTATGATAAATTATATCTATGGAATGATGAGGGTATAGACAATGCAATGAGATGGAAATATGGTTATACAAATCATTTACCATTATCTAATTTTGATACATCGTCATATGATGGTGATGAAGGTTTTATTGATAAAACATTGCATCAGTTTTATAAATTTTGGAATGAAGAAGGACCACAAAATTTTAATAGAATATTCGGATATCAATACATACCAAAAGATAAATCTGATATTATTTATTTTCACGGAAATAAAAATGCGGAAATATCTGATAAGATGATTGAGTTTATTAAAATGAAAAGAGATAATTCATTTTATAAATCAAAATGTTTTTATACTGACATCTATAAATTAGAAAATTTTGAACCCTTATTTGAATATGAAGGTGGAACTATGGAAATTGCAAATAAATTTGGTTGGGCGACGGCTATATTTCACGAAATTTATAATTTAAGAGATTACTATGATAATAGAAAGAAAACAATTCACGAAGGTGACATTGTGGTCGATTTAGGTGGTAATATTGGAGTATTCAATAGATGGGCATATAGCGAAGG
>JACCDL010146194.1_pt1 | contig 11744 bp, 14 predicted proteins | sample 7441931 | NCBI WGS metagenome assembly JACCDL01 (sample SAMN15323437, study PRJNA562643) | freshwater metagenome | isolation source: river surface water | place: USA:Blue River Watershed | collected 2017-08-16 | reverse complement strand
TTGGCTGAATCAAAAACCGAATTTATATCTAACTTTAACCAGTCGCTTAAGATACCAAAGTGTGTATATCTGGGTATCGAAACACCTCGCATCCATCTGCGAGCGGTTTCCTGCGATATTCCGTCGTATTCACTGACTCGACCATTGAAATGAAGCGCCACAAAAGCGGCTGAGGGGAGTCGCCCGTATCTGAGTTTTAATCTTTTTCTCAACTCCGTTGAAAACACCTCAGCCGTGAGCAAAATGTCCCCACTTTCTTGATTTTGATAAGGTTAGCGACAACTTCTAAGGTGAAGTATGAGGCTTTAAAACCTCATATCCACTAGGGACGGATTAAATCCACATTCGATGTGGATTACTTTTTGAGCAAACGAACAACTGGAACTTGGAGAACTATCGCTAGTTTTACTAGCACCTCTAGTGTCGGGTTGGCGATGACACGCTCAATCTTACTCACGAGAGTTCTATCCACGCCCGCCTCCAGCGCCAGGCGCTCTTGGGAGAGCCCTCGTTGCCCTCGTAAATATCGTACATTCTCCGAGAGTCTGAGTTGCAGCTCTCCTAGCTCACGCTTTGACATCGGTGTGTTGGCTCTCGGGTATGTAAAAACGTATTAACCCTTGTAACCCACCGCGAGTCCACGGTGTGCACGCCACGGTTTTAAAGCATCAGTTTGCGGACTCGTCGGCGCGGTTTCTCCTGTTCCATGTCCGCTATTCAGCAACGACTTTTAACGCTACAATTCCATGTCCGCTATTCAGCAACGACTTTTAACGCTACAATTTGGCCACCAGAGGGCGAAACAGTCATCTTTGTGACATTACACAATGTGTCGCACATGACACATTTGTTGGACAAAACTACGTAAAAATAGTGGTTTTAGATGGGCAAAGGTTCTGAAAATCCTTGTGTCGGTGGTTCGATTCCGCCCCGAGCCACCATTCTCGTACCTTAGTTCCGCCGCTCTCAATTCGGGGCGGCGTTGGCGTGAAAATAATCGACGCTGGTTTAATGCTTGTGAGTGCTGTGGTCGTGCGTCGACTTTTCGTTAGTGGATATTCCCATTGCCACTTTCACAACACCACGCATGCCCGCCTCATAATGACCTGGGATCAAGCACGCCATTTCAAATGAGCCAGCTTTGTTGAATTTGATCACGAGATCGCCAGTTGCTCCAGGTGCGACAGTAATAGATGCGCCAGCGGAATGATGATCGTGGGTTTCGCCCGTTTTCATGATCTCGGCATGATTGCGAATCTCAATCTCAGAACCGAGCACTAGCTCATGCGGACTCTTTCCCACATTCTTAACTACAAGTCTTAAAGTTTCACCCGCCTTGACTGATAGCTGATTAGGCGTAAATCGAAACTTGTCATCCATTTGAATATCAATAGTGCGCTCTACCTGTAGAGCCATTAGATCTGCAGCGACCTCTTTACCGCCGTGTTGCCCGTGAGCATGAGCGCCGAGGAACTCAGGATTCCGCTCAAGCCACTGCCAAGCACCATAACTTCCCAAAGATATGAAGGTGCCTAAGACCGCCGAATAAACAAAGCTGTTTTTCTTCCACTTGTACGAAGCATCAAATGCAAAAGCTACGATCGATATGAAAAATCCGAGAGGAACTACCCAAGCGCTTCGGGCTGGCGAGTCAGGGAAGTGCTGTAAACCTCCTGTAAAGAAACCTAATCCGATAGAAAGTAAGGCGCCAATCACAAGAGCACGGAAAAGCCCAGCGCTCTCATCGCCATCACGCTCGCTTGTTAACCGATGCTCCGTAACCGCACCAGCAACAAACAGGCCCATGCCGATTGCCGCAGTCCACAGGGATCTCTCACCGCTAAAAAATCCATGATTGACTGCCCCAGCGATAAAACTTATCCCGCTGTATTTGAGAAGCATCGCAGCGTGATGACGCTGAAAATTTATTTCCATGATTATCTTTTTTGGGGATTTTTAACGATTTCCATCCTAGCATTTAAGAAACGTTGGGCAACATCAGAGTTGCAATTCCCCGTGTTGACTGTGGTCTCTTTTTGCGCTGGATAAAGTGGCTTGGCCTTAAATATCCTCGGCTCTGGTCAGGTTCCGCCCCGAGCCACCACTCTCAGACAGGAAGACGGCTACTGTTGTCGCTTTACTTTTGACGAGAGATAAAATTCTCAATCAAGTCAAGTGTCTCCCCAAACGCACCCTCATACATATGGTACCCAGTTGAGCAAGGTGCGCCGCTGCTTACTCCGCCAACCACAGTTGCGAATTCAGAGGGGCTCGTGTTGGCCTCTTTGATTCGAGCATAGTACCGCTTGGCTCCATTAAAAGTGGTTACATCACAGCCATCTTTTTCGTGATGAATTACAAGTGACGGGACTTTCCAGTCTTCTTTTATCCTTGTCTCATCTCGTCCAGCACTTAGAATGGCCCCAACGAGCGAGCGACGCGTTTCGTCGGATTTGTTCAGATACTCAGATACGCTAATAGATCCATCGCTATGGCCGAATAACCACACGGGTACTTTCAATCGCTCTCTGTAATACCTCACCACACTTTCAATCCTGCTCAAATGATCGCTACTGGAGCGAGCACTAATACCTTGCAATGGAAACGGGCTATCGAGAATCACCACATTGGCCTTTATCTTCGTCCGATAAGTGATATCCCGCATCATTCTCGCAGTTTGATTTTTCACAAATAGATCGCCGACTTTCAGACCAAAATGCCCTGGATGCCCCATAACCGCGACAATCGTCAACTCTGCGTCACTTCGCTCATACAGCATCGTCATCGTCTGCTGCGTTCCGAAAAGTCCTTTAGTAAGAGGCTCTACAGGAATAACCTGCGCAAAAACCTGAACTGAAGAAAACACAGAGAGCGCGATAAAAAGGTGCTTGAGGTATTTCATTAGTAGCCCTGGCTTAGTATCAGAATCGGACAAACGTGGATTTTAAAACAGCATCGGCCTGAAATTTGCTCATTACTCATTTCTATCGTAGCCGCACCGCGCTCGACTTCGAATGACCGCGGTCACCGACCTAAAGCCTCTTGGGCGGCTTGTTGCTTAATACTGGGAGGGCACGCAGGCTAGTGAGCGTCCCGCTATTAGAGGTTTCTACTTAGAGGGTTTTGCTACTCGGCGCTGGTCGGATTCCGCCCCGAGCCATCATTTCTTGTATTTAAATCGCCAATAAAAAATCTATTCGGCTGTTGAAGTAGTATTGTGTGATGTGGCTTTAGCTTTCTTGCTAGCAAGTTGCCAAACCTTGGAGTCAGCTTACAAGTCCACTGCAGGCTAAGGATCGGAGTGGCTTATATCAGACGATGCAACTGATCAGCAGAAATTGCTCTTGATTTTATATGTATTTTCTGAGAAATTACTTGGGTTGGTTCAACTCGCTGCCAATAACAGATTGTGTAAAAATTTAAAAATTTGGGAATAATCAAATGAAAAAACTGTTCAACGCTTTAATGGTCTGGCCCGTTCTATTTTTTACTTCCGCTGTATGGTCGCAACAAGCGCAGCCTTCGCTATCTTATGACTACTTAGAAGCGGGTTACGCAAGCGTCAAGATCACGACCGACGGCGGATCAAAAGTTACAGTGGCAGGCTTTGGTGGTGGTCTTTCGAAGTCTTTTTCACAGTTGTTATACGGAACTCTTACATACTCGTCTGTGAAAAAAGATGATTGGAATGTAGGTGGAAACCTATATGATTTTAAAATCAACCAAGCGAGTGCAAACTTAGGTGCTAGAATGCCGCTAGGTGCAACTTCAGACCTTTTCGGAGAGGTTGGAGTGCTAAGGTCGACGATAAAGTTCGAGGGCGACCCAGACGAAAATCAAACGGACTATCCCGTGACAATTGGTGTGCGAAGCGCATTATCAGAGTCAGTTGAGACTATAGTTTCAGCCTCTGTGGTAGACGGCGATTGATCTGGAAAATTGGGCGCAATTTTCAAGTTTAACAAGCAGGTTGGCTTCGGTTTGTTTTATGAAGCGGCAGACAGCGTCACCTCTGTTACGGGCGGTTTAAGGCTTTACTTTTAGAAATTGATGGAGGGCCGTGTTTGTAGAGAACAGGGCTCTCCAAAACCATATCTACCTCGACGTAAAAAAATTTGAAAAACCCTCAGAGTCCGCAACGGCCTGACGGAGAGTGGCCTCACCCCAGTGCGGAAACTCCTTTTTGACCTGCAAAATCAGGTTCTCTACCTGAAGCGGCAGCTGATTGGCCAGCCGAATCGGACGGCTACCGCGATCCGTAAAGGCCTCCATTCCGCAGTCCATTACCGATCAATGATCTCGTGACCCGTCACCCGTGAGATCCCAAACTCCCGGCACAACCCCGCAATCTTCTCCCCGTCCAAATACCGGGCCACAAACCGAAGCTTCTCGTCCGTCTTGTTACATTCTCTTGCTATGGCGTAGCGAGTTCCCTCCATGTGCCAAAAATGTAAATAATGTCTCCGGTATGACCTGTAAACTGCTTCGGAGTACCTATAAAGGGTAACCCCAAATAAAACATGCCTTTACATCCTATCCCACGGCAAATTTGCCTCTTAGCGCTACCATTTCTCGCCGCAACGCTCGCTCAGGCGCAGGAAGTTCCCGTCCATGCTCAGGGACTCAAGGAAGAGCTGATCATTGTTGATCTCGGCGAAGGTATCCGACAGGCGGGTGTTTTTTCAGTAAAAATCGGTAGCAGCGGTCACACCCACCTTGCGGTTCTGTTGCCTGGATACCCTTCGGTCGTGCGGCCGAAGGTCGAAAATGGTGCAATGACAAGTTCTAAGCTGACGGGGAATTTCCTGATTCGTTCTAGGCGTCACTTGGTGGATGAGAGCATTGCGACCCTCATTGTGGACTGTCAATCCAACAGTGGTGATTACTGCTCTAGCGCATATCAATCCTCGAAAGAACGCCAAGTGCATATACAGCAGTTAATTGACGAGGCGAAAAGGAGAAATCTTTCGATTAGAGAGGTTTGGCTAGTGGGAACCAGTATGGGAACGATTTCCTCCTCATTTATGCCATTACACGACTCGTCCGCATACAGTGGCGCGATCCATACTGCATCCATCACCGATTCTTACGCAACGGGTTCTTATCGGGAGCTGCGCGGTTTTGACTATATGAGATCTAAGATCCCACAGTTTTTTGTTCATCACAAAAATGATCCGTGCAGCTTGACCACCTACTCAGGTGCTAAGTCAATTTCAGAGAAGTATGGTATCCCGTTAGTTACCGTCACTGGTGGTAGCGGCTTCCAAGGCGATGCTTGCCAGGCCCACACCGAGCACGGCTTCAAAGGCAAGGAAAAAGAGGTAATGAGTGCGATCGGGCAGATCATAAGAACTGGAAAGGCCGATTCACTCGATATTCAATAGGCATTTAATCTAAATAGCTTCAGCTGTAGTCGGGTTCCGCTCCGAGCCATTATTTTCAACCAGGAATACAGGTGCCGTCGGCGTGCGAAACAGATGCTTGAGGTACTTCATGAGAAGCCCTGACTGAGTATCGAACACTGAGAGGGGTGTTTTGACATACTTGATTTCGATGAAACCCTTGTCAAAAATCCTAGTCATGATAGTCAATACCTATGCTCTGGATTTTAGCCTCAGCGGTCAGGTGGCGGGTATGACTGCCACTTCAGGCGGCCAGAATTCCAGGAAAATAGGGCATTGATTTTTTTAAGTTGGTCTTATAGATTAGTACTTGGAACTAAATATCCATTTTTTAGAAAGACTCTTTCATGAATAAAACCATATCCGTTAAAACTGTGATCGCCTTGGCTTTTGTGGCTTTATCCCTAGCAGGTTGCTCCACCCTTCAGTCGGCGTACGACTCTACCGTCGATACCGTATCGGGATGGATGAAATCAGACGAAAAGAAATAGAAGGGACATCGTCGGCGTACCCACAATCACCCATTGTGGGTAATGAATTACTTGGTAAGCGTGATCAACTGATACACCCCACCAAAAAAGCTTTTTCGGGAGGTTTCTATTAAGCCGTGATGCTTAGGGAGCCAGTGGGCAATACCTTTATTAAATAAATCCTTCGCGAAGGGTTCGAGCACCATTAGCACCGGTTTCCACAGATACCGAAACGGATTGAACCATCCGGGGTTCGAGTAGTCCACTAGGATTAACTGGCCACCGGGTTTGAGCACCCTCAGGGCCTCTTGTAAGGTCTGCTGTCGCACATCGGCCGGCTGTTCATGCAACAGAAAAAAGAGCAGTACCTGATCGAAGGCCTGATCGGTAAAGGTTAACTGCGCGGAATTCATGCAGTGCAGTCGAATCCGATCGCTCGGTGCGAGTTTAGCGCTCAAGTTACCCAACTGAACCGGCAAGACATCGATCACATCCAGGGTGGCCGAAGGCCCCATGCTCTGAACCATTCGGGGCGTGATGTCACCGTAAGCGCATGCCACTTGCAAGGTCTTGCCCGTTAATGGCGACCCCATAGCGCTTAACGCCGCATCCCGCAAACGGTTGTAGTTGCCCCAGAGAATCAGGTTGACTAGCCACTGGCGCTCAAAAAATCGCACGGCCTTGGGATGCACATAGGCCCACCAATAATGCAATTTCAGATAGTCAGGAACAGGGAGTCCGGATTGCGATGTCGTGGGGAGCATGTTCGGATTCGGCTTTCGATAGTTGGTCATAGTGCAAGGCCCTGCCTGGCGCCGTTGTCAGCACAACCCAAACGATAAAGGATTTTTTGCACTGCGGGATCGTAAAATCGCAAGGAATCGCGTAATACTTTAGCGTCTCGCACAAGAAATGCGGTTTGCGACTTAAGGGAGAGCTTATGTCAGCAGCAACGTTATCCGTGGTGCAACCCATACCGGCATCCGCAGTGTTTGGTTTGCTCGGTAAAGGGTGGGCCGAAATGCGCGCCACCCAATTCAAGGGCTGCGTCTATGGGCTGATTTTTGTGGTCATGGGCTATGCCATACAAGGGGTCTACCAGCATCTTTGGCAGATGACGATGGGGTTAACCGCGGGATTTTTTTTGCTGGGCCCATTCCTATGCTGTGGAATCTACGATATCTCTCGGCAAAAGGACCGGGGATATGTGCCCAATGTGTCGGCAAGCACCATCAGCTGGGCGCGCAACTGGAAATCGATCGCATTTTTCGCAGCCATTCTGACGTTTTTCATGATTGTCTGGGCTCGGGTTTCGGTGGTGCTGTTTGCACTCTTTGGGGCCCACAACTATCCCGATCTAAAAGACATGATCGTGAAGATCGTCTCTTTTGAGAACGTGGAATTTCTGGTGGCCTGGTGCGGAGTGGGGTTCGTATTCGCCAGCCTGGTGTTTGCCGTTTCGGTGATTTCCATGCCCATGCTGCTCGATCGAGGCTGCGACACCATGGAGGCCATTGGTACAAGCGCAAAAGCGCTGTGGTCTAACCCAGGCCTGATGTTCGCCTGGGCCCTGTCAATTGCAGTGATGGTCGGCGTAAGCCTGGTGTTTTTCTTACCGCTTCTGGTGATCACCGCCACCTTGGTGGGGCACAGCAGCTGGGTGCTTTACCGGACATTGGTTCCGGCGCGTTAGCGCTCGAGCACGTTGATCCGTTTTTCAAGCCGGTTCAGGGCATCGCCGAACTGGCGCAATAGTTGCTGGTGCTGCTCGGCATCGGTGCGGCTCACGACGATATTGGACTCATGAACGGCGTAATCTGCCACTTGTTTTGCAAAGATACCGGCGGGAGACTGGTTCCAGAATCGCTCCCATGGGGATACACGATCTTTCATCAGCTTGACGAGCGGGCCGAGCTTCTCGGCCACAATCGCATCCCCCTCGATCCGCAATCCCTTGGACAGGTCGGTTTGAATCGTGATGGTGATATCGGGCGATTTGGGTACCGATGAAAGCCCCGAGGTGCTCGCCGCCGAGTACTTGGTTTGCACCCCCACTTCCTTTAACAAGCCATCGGCCTCGATCTCCCAATCCACACTGCCGCCGATCGGGAACACAATGCGCAATCGTTTGCCCGCCAGGCCCTTCAGGGCCTGGTGCAGGGGCTCGTCTTTGGCAATGCCCCAGTTCAGGGCACTGATGATGTTATGAATCATTCAACCTGAGTAATGCCCGCCAGCATCCATCCCATGTCGCCATCTTTCACGCGATGCAGGGTCCAGACTTCATCGAAATCCGCGGCAGCCGCTTCCGCGCTCTCACGGATCAGACCACTGAAACGAATCTGCACTTCATCGACCGGTTTGCCGTAATCGTCAGTGCTGTCGGACATGCCCAACCACTCGGCATCTAAGTGGACCACCTGGGTGACGTTCGCTGCCCCTTTGCGGCCAGCGATTTGATGAGAGAGCTCACGGGTCATCTCAGGGGTGCAGAACTCGGCCAAGCCATGGATATCGCCCGAATCCCAGATCGTCTGTAATTTAGTGAATTGTTCACGCGCAACTTTGACGAACTGGGCAATTTCCGCATCCGTAATCGAAGACTCCATAGCTAGCGCCGACGCCACCCCAGCCGAAGCACCAGTGGTGTTCTCAGAAGGTTGAGACGCCGCAGGCCACTGGACATTACTCGGGCGCGCTTCAGCGCCAAGATCATTACCGCCATAGCCGGACTTGGCCATGGCCGGCTGACCGTAGCCACCCGCCTGGGCAGCACGACGTGCCGCCAAAATGCGAAAGAGCGCAAACACGGCCACAACCGCCAGGAGAATCAGCATCAGGCTCATGAGCTCTTCGCCAAAACCTAAGTAAGAGGCCAGCGCCGCAAGACCCAATCCCGCCGCAATTCCGGCCAAAGGACCCATCCAGCTGCTGCGTGCAGGCTGAGCCGCCGCAGGGCTCGCCGCAGCCGGTTTCGCCGCCTGTTGACCCTGGGGGGCCGCCTGGGGCGCAGACTGAGGCTGGGCAGGTTTAGCAGGGATCGCGCCCGGTTTTGCCCCCTGAGAGGGCGCCACACGGCCGATGTTGCCACCGCCGCCCAAACGCTTGGCCTCGGCCTCCAGCATGGGGGTGCCGACTAAAAAACCTGCTGCTGCAATCGCTAACCACTTGGTTTTTTTCACGTTCCTGTCTCCTGAAAATCCGCGCTGTAAAAACTAAATCTTGATGGCCTGATGCAGGGCCACGACACCGGCCGTCATAGTGCTGAAGCGTACGACATCGAACCCGGCATCGCGCAGCATTTGGGCAAGCTCTTCCGGCCCAGGATGCATGCGAATGGATTCGGCCAGATAGCGATAGCTGGCTTCATCATTGGCGATCCGTTTGCCTAGCCATGGCAATACCTTAAATGAATAGACGTCATAGATTTTCTCTAATGGGGCGGCCACTTTGGAAAACTCTAAGACCATCAATTTGCCACCGGGTTTCAACACGCGATGCATTTGTTTCAAGGCGGCGGCCTTGTCGGTCATGTTGCGAAGCCCAAAGGCGACCGTCACCAGGTCAAATTCACCTTCCGGAAAGGGCAAGTGCTCTGCATCGCAGACCACGGCCTGAGTGGGGTAGCCCGCATCGATCAGGCGATTGCGACCGCGCGCCAACATCTGGTCGTTGATATCGGTCATCAGGACCTTGCCGTGGGGGCCCACCTTCTTGGCAAAGGCCAGCGCCAGATCCCCCGTACCGCTGGCGACATCAAGCACCTTTTGGCCGGCCCGCACATTGGCCTGAGAAATGGTCATGGCCTTCCAGATGCGGTGCAGCCCCCCCGACATGACATCGTTCATGATGTCGTAGCGCGCGGCGACCGAATCGAACACTCGGGCAACCCGCTTTGCCTTCTCCCCAGCGGGGACCTCTTCAAAGCCAAAATGTGTGGTGTCGCTCATGTTTTGATTCTAGTGGCTCCCACAGCCCCCGGAACCACAGCCGGGCTTTCCACAACCCCCGCCACCCTGGGCCATCTCGGCAAAGGCGGGCTCACGCGATGCGCCCGCCTGGGTGAGCCTGGCCAGGTAGTCGGCCCATAACGCATCCTGGTTTTCACCCAACCAATGGATGTAATCCCAGGTAAAAATTCCGGATTCGTGCCCATCACTGAACTTTGGCTTGACCGCATAGTGGCCCACCGGGTCCAAGGACTCGATGATCACGTGTTTCTTACCCACTTGGAGGGTTTCCTGGCCCGGACCATGGCCCATGACTTCGGCCGACGGCGAATAGACCCGCATGAGCTCAAACGGGATACGGTGCTCCACGCCATCGTCGTAGCCGACTTCGAGCACCTTGGATTTCACGTGCACGGTAAGGGAGGAAGGGGTGGCCATGCCGATGTCACCTTTTCGTCATGTTGCTGAAATAAAGTGCTACAGAATTTGCAGTTAGGATGACAGAAATTCAAGCCCAAAACCCTTGGGACTTGTACCGTGATTCAGGCGATCTATCCCATGCAGAGCACCATTTTAGTGGTCGAAGATGAACCCGCGATTGCGGAGCTACTCTCGGTGAACCTGGGTTTTGCAGGTCACAAGGTCATGATCGCAGGTGATGCCGAAGCCGCCATGGCCATGATCGCCACCGAACTGCCCGACCTGGTGCTGCTGGACTGGATGTTGCCGGGCATGACGGGAGTGCGTTTGGCCAAGAAATTGCGGTCCGAAGACCGCACCCGGGACGTGCCCATCATCATGCTCACGGCGCGCACCGACGAGACCGATAAGGTGGAAGGACTAGAGACCGGGGCTGACGACTACATCACCAAGCCCTTCTCGCCAAAGGAACTGATGGCCCGCATCAAGGCCGTGATGCGCCGCAGGGCGCCGCAGTTAACCAATGACACCGTGGCATTAGGGGGCCTGAAACTGGATCCCATCACCCACCGCCTGTGGGGCAAGGTGGCGGCCGATGATATGGCGATCGACCTGGGTCCCACAGAGTTTCGTTTACTGCACTTTTTTATGACCCACCCCGAACGGGTGCACAGCCGAACGCAACTGCTGGATCAGGTCTGGGGTGATCACGTATTTGTCGAGGAGCGCACGGTGGATGTCCACATCCGACGGTTGCGCAAGGCCCTGGAGCCCACCGGTCATGACGCGGTGATTGAGACCGTGCGGGGAAGCGGCTACCGATTTAGCGCCTAAACCCCCTGCCCGCCACGGGTGATAATCCCGGCCATGACCGGATTCTGGATTCGTATCGGGTTTTACTTGATCGGGATTGCCGCCCTGGGGTGGTGCTTCGGCGCCATCGGCGAGCCCCGTGACGGGTGGGTCGTGGCGGTGCTGCTCTTGGGCACCTGGGTGGTCTATCAGCTGTACTACCTGCAAAAGACCATGGGATGGCTGGAGGACTTTCGGCTGGATAACGTGCCCCACGGATCGGGAGCCTGGGATCTGCTGTATTCCAAGATCTACCGGTTAGCCAAGTCGGGCGAGCATCAACGCCAGCAGCTTGCCGAAACGTTAAAAGATATTCGCAGCGCCACCGAGGCCATGCCCGATGGTGTGGTGACTCTGGATGAAGACAATCAGATCATCTATGCCAACGAGCAGGCCGAGGAACAGCTCGGCATCAGCAACGAAAAGGACATGGGGCGCAATCTGATCAATATCGTGCGCCATCCGGATTTTGTGAGTTACCTAAACGGCAGCGATTGGGAAAAGCCCATTGTGCTGCGCGGGGTGCGGGATCCAGGGCGCGTGCTGCAAGTCCAACTGATTCCCTACGGCACCCGTCAGCGCCTGCTAATGACGCGAGATATCACCCAGTTAGATCGCTTAGAGACCACGCGACGCGATTTTGTGGCCAA
>JACCDL010009063.1_pt1 | contig 11759 bp, 8 predicted proteins | sample 7441931 | NCBI WGS metagenome assembly JACCDL01 (sample SAMN15323437, study PRJNA562643) | freshwater metagenome | isolation source: river surface water | place: USA:Blue River Watershed | collected 2017-08-16 | reverse complement strand
AGTAGGTGCTCCAGAATGTGGCGACGTTATGAGACTTCAAATTGAAGTAGACGACGCTTCTGGTGTTATCACCGATGCTAAATTCAAAACCTTTGGATGTGGCTCTGCTATTGCTTCTTCATCACTTGCAACCGAGTGGTTAAAAGGTAAAACAGTAGATCAAGCTATTGCCATTGACAATATGGATTTAGTAGAAGAATTGAATTTACCTCCGGTAAAAATTCACTGTTCTGTATTAGCTGAAGATGCTATCAAAGCTGCTATCAATGACTACCGCACTAAAAACGGTTTAGAAGCATTGCAGTTTGAAGAAAAAGGTGTTCACTAATTTAATACCCTATTTATAAAAGCATGGTAGCCGCCGAAAATACTATTTACGTTAGCGAGAAAGCAAAATCCAAAGTGATTCAACTGATGGAGGATGCTGGTATTGGTAATGATGATAGTTATTTTTTGCGTGTAGGTGTAGTGGGAGGCGGTTGCTCTGGGCTGAGTTATAAAATGGATTTTGACAACGAGGTAAAACCAATGGATCAGGTTTTTGAGGACAATGGCGTAAAGGTTGTTACAGACCTCAAAAGCTTTTTATACCTGGTTAATACCGAACTTGATTTTTCGGATGGCCTAAACGGGAAAGGTTTTTATTTCAATAACCCCAATGCAAGTCGCAGTTGTGGCTGTGGGGAAAGCTTTTCTGTATAATTTAACTTTTTACTTTTTAAGATTGCCTAAGAAAAGGTAGTTTTGGGCTATGCTGAATATTAGCCTCAAAGAGTGGAAACAGTTTTTTACGAGCCTTACGGGCTATATCGCACTTTGCATTTTTTTATTAGTTACAGGGCTTCTTTTATTTGTATTCCCTGATACCAGTATTTTAGTAATGGGTTACGCTACCCTTGCTGGATTTTTTAATTTGGCGCCTTGGTTACTCATTTTTATGGTGCCCACTATTACCATGCGGTCCTTTTCTGAAGAATATAAAACGGGCACATTTGAATTACTCAAAACATTGCCCATTAAGCCCGCTGTTTTAGTACATGGTAAATATATTGGTGCACTACTGGTTGTGTTTTGTTTGTTGTTGCCTACTTTACTATATGGCGTTGCCGTAGAGTCGCTCTCTGCAGTGGGAGGTATTGATATGGGCGCTACTGCTGGTTCGTATTTAGGATTGTTTTTATTAGCCGGTGTATTTGTAGCTATTGGTATTTGTGTGAGCAGTTTTACCAACAATACCGTGGTTGCTTTTATTGGCGCTGCTTTTATTTGCTATTTATTATTTGCAGGTTTTGATGCAGCTAGCAAGCTGTCTTTGTTTGATGGTAAGCTTGCCTATTTTATCGAAGTGCTGGGACTTACGTTTCATTATAAAAGTATAAGTAGAGGTGTTATACGACTTGATGATCTTATTTATTTTACGGTATTAATTACAGGATGTTTATACATCACCAAACAAAACATTATTAAGCGCTAATTGTATCCGAAAATTATGTTTCAAAAATATTCAAATATTATTGTAGGATTTGCGCTGGTATTGGCTATATACGCTTCAAGTGCGTGGCTTCATTATAGTATTGATCTTACTGCCGAAAAGCGCTATAGCTTAAGTGATGCGACAAAAAAATTATTAGATAAAAAACTCGACAGCACGATTCATATAGAAGTTTTTTTGACGGGCAATTTACCTGCCGACTATAAAAAATTAAATATTGCTACGGCCGAAATTTTAGAAACATTTGCAGCTAATGCTAGAAGTCCTATACAGGTTGTGTTTACTGAGCCTGGTAGTGATATTGCAGATGAGCAAGCTAAGATAAAATATTTTGATAGCCTTGCTGCACTGGGTGTTGTGTTTGAAAGGGCGGATATGAGTGATGGAATAGAAAAGTCTAGCACCCAATTAATTGCGCCAGCTGCACTCGTACGGTATGGGACAAGAAAGCCTATTGCTGTTGATTTAAGAAGTAGTAGAAAAGTATTTACAAGTTATAACGTTATTGAGGCGGTTGAACCTAAAGAAGACAAAGAAGCTACCCGCAATGCAGCCGAAGCACTTTTGGAATATAAATTTGCTGCAGCCATTGATAAGGCCGCCAAAACAAGTTATCCAACGGTTGCATATTTGGTAGGTAACGGAGAGCCCACCGATTTAACGGTGAGCGATTTAGCGGAAACCTTACGCAACGATTATAACCTTGGCATTTTTGATTTAAAATCGGGATTTCCAAGTGCAGCTGATATTGATTTGATGTTGATTGTAAAGCCTACTACACCCTTTACAGAAGAAGATCAATTAAAAATAGACCAGTATATATTAAATGGCGGGAAAGTAATTTGGTTTGTAGACAAACTGCACGCCGAATTAGATAGTTTAATGCGCACACAAGCCGGTTATACCGCTTACGATAGAGGCTTAAATATTGATCCGCTTTTATTTAAATATGGGGTGCGTATTAATGGTGATTTGGTACAGGATTTAAACTGTGCTAAACTTCCAATTGTGGTTGGTAAAAATCCGGACGGTTCGCCAACTATGCAGCGCATCCCTTGGCCATATTATCCTTTTTTAACAACCCCTTCCGACAATCCAATTACAAAAAATATGGACCGGGTGCTACCTATTTTTCCGTCCAGTATGGACACTGTTAAAGCGCCAGGTATTAAAAAAACAATCTTGCTTGCTACCGATACAAGTTCACGTAGCATTGCGTCTCCGGCGATGGTATCATTAAATAGTGTGCAATCTGAAGCTGATTTGTTTACGTTTACAAAAAGTCATGTTCCAGTAGCTGTATTACTTGAAGGAAAATTTTCTTCTTTATTTGCCAATAGTATTGGGAGCACGGTAATTGATTCGGTGCGCCGATTTACAGGCTTACCTTTTTTAAGATCAGGTATTAAGGAAACAAAGCAAATTGTAGTTTCTGACGCCGACATTGTAACGAATGCTGTTACTAAAACAACGGGTCCACTTCCTATGGGTGAACTTCCATTTGAAGCATTTCAATTTGCCAACAAAACCTTTTTACTTAATGCGATTGATTATTTGGTAAATGACAACGGCCTTTTTGAATCTAGAAATAAAGTAGTGGTACTAAGACTACTTGATAAACAAAAAGTGGCGGATCAAAAACTATTTTGGCAGCTCGTTACAATAGCTGGCCCTATTATACTTTTATTCATACTTGGAACCCTTGTGGCATTTTGGCGCAAGAAAAAATACCTATAAAATTTATTTATGACCGCAACACATCAGTTGGTTTATATCATATTTGCAATTGTACTTGTACTTGCGCTCATACTTGATCTTGGACTGCTTAGTAAAAAAAATAAAACCATTACCATTAAGCAGGCGCTCTATCAAACTTTGTTTTGGGTAGCACTCGCTATTGGTTTTTTTGTTTTTGTATGGGTAGAAGAAGGGCAAAAAACAGGACTCGAATACCTGAGTGCGTATTTGATGGAATGGAGTTTAAGTGTCGATAATATTTTTGTTTTTATTTTAATATTTAACGCCTTTAAAGTAAAAGAAAAGTTTTATCCGCGCGTGTTGCTTGTAGGCATTATGATGGCCATTGTTTTTAGGGTCATTTTTATTACGGTAGGTGTAGCGCTTGTAGAGCAGTTTCACTGGCTACTCTATATTTTTGGTATTTTCTTACTCTATACTGGTTTTAAAATGTTTACCTCTAATGAGTCCGAAGAATTTGATCCGCACGATACTGCAGTTTATAGGTTTTTGAAAAAATACTTGCCACTTTCAGGAACCGATGGGGATGGAAAATATGTGGTTAGCATAAAAGGAAAACCGCAATACACCAGTTTATTTGTAGTGGTGGTATTATTAGCGGTTATAGATTTAGTGTTTGCACTTGATTCTATCCCTGCTGTAATGGGTATATCTACAGACAAACTCGTTATATATACTTCCAATATTTTTGCTGTACTAGGCCTTCGTTCCTTGTTTTTTTTACTAAGAGGCGCTGTTTCAAAATTTGATTATTTGCAACAAGGGATTGCGATTGTACTTGTATTTATTGGCGCAAAAATGCTTGGTGAACATTATGTAAATATGGTAATGAATAAAAATACACAGGTAGTGGTTTCGCTTCTGTTTATTGTCCTGTGTATAGGTGGGTCTATCGTGTATTCTATTTCACACAAAAAGAAAGGCGCTCCCAAAGACATGGTGGACGGCTCAATGTCTTAATATAAGGTATGAGGTACACTGCAAAAGATATTGCAAACATATTAAATCTGCCTGCTGTGAATGCTGCAGATGGCTTTGTTGTAGAGCAGCTTTTGACGGATAGTAGGAAGCTTGTATTTGCAGCGCAAACATTATTTTTTGCACTTCCTGGCCCGCGCAGAGATGGGCATGATTTTATAGAAACTTTATACGACCAGGGTGTTCGCTGTTTTGTAGTGGATGCCCAAAAAATAGAATTTTCAAAAAGCAAGTTCTATTGCACTGACGCTATTTTTTTTGAAGTGCCTAATTGTTTAGCAGCTTTACAACAAATTGCAGCTCACCACAGAACTTCATTCAATATTCCAGTGATTGGCATTACCGGTAGCAATGGTAAAACCATTGTTAAAGAATGGTTGTATCAACTCCTACATACTTCCTATCATATAGTTAGAAGTCCACGCAGCTTTAACTCGCAAATTGGTGTGCCGCTGAGTGTTTGGAAAATGGACGCTGCCAACGATTTGGCCATTTTTGAAGCGGGTATCTCTACTATTGGCGAAATGCAGCAGTTGGCTTCCATCATTAAACCTACCATGGGCGTGTTAACCCATATGGGACTTGCACATGCTGAGGGTTTTAAAGGAGGTATGTCTGAAAAAATAACTGAAAAGCTGCATTTGTTTGAATCTGTAGATACGCTTATTTATGGCAAAGATCAAATGAGTGAAGTTGACATTGAGGCCCAGCTTAGTTTGACTAAACCAGGAATCCATTTTTTTTCATGGAGTAGAAAATCGCCAGCAACGATTGTTGTTACACATGAAATAATAAAGAACAACCATACACTGCTTAGTCTTTTATTTGAAGGCGAAGGTACAGATCTCGAAATCCCATTTACAGATAAAGCGTCTATCGAAAACGCAATGCTTTGCATACTTTCATTATTGGCGCTTGGAAAAAACTTTGCGTTTATAAAAGAACGCATTCTGTATCTTAGATCTGTAGATATGCGCATGCAATTTAAAAAAGGGATTAACGGGTGTACATTTATTAATGATAGTTACAATTTAGATTTTGATTCTTTTGTAGTTGGCAGTTTTTATTTACAGTCCCAAGCAGCAGGGCAGGAGTCTACAATTATTGTTTCTGATTTTTCGGAAACAGGTAGTTTCTCAAAAGAGGTGTATGAACATGTTGCAAAACATAGCGCAGCACTGGGGCTTAAGCGTTTTATAGGGATTGGTCCAGAAATTAAATCACATCAATCTGTAATACAAAAAGAATTTGCTACAGCAGCAACAATGCTTTCTTTTTACGATAGTACCACTTCTTTTTTGCAGCAGTTCAGGCTTCAAGATTTTACCAACGAAATCATACTTTTAAAAGGTGCCCGCGTTTTTGAATTTGAACGTATTGCAAATTGGTTAGAACAAAAAATGCACGAAACCGTGCTTGAAATTAATTTAACGGCACTAGCGCATAATGTAAAACAAATTCAAAAGTCGATAGGGTCTTCAACAAAATTAATGGCTGTTGTAAAAGCATTTTCATATGGCAATGGAAGTGCCGAAGTAGCCAGAACGCTTGCATCTGTAAAAACAGATTACCTAGCTGTTGCTTATGTAGATGAAGGTGTTGAACTGCGTAAAGCGGGTATTCATTTGCCAATTATGGTAATGAGTCCTGACGAGGCTGGTTTTGAAGCTATGATTGCTTATGGTTTAGAACCTGAAATTTATTCTTTTGAAATGTATAATGCTTTTGGATCATTTTTAAAATTCCAAGGCATTGATCATTACGGAGTGCACTTAAAATTTAATACGGGCATGAACCGGTTAGGATTTGAACCAGAAGATGCAGGCCCACTTGCTCATGTATTGGTAGCTAATAATCGCATGACTGTAAAATCTGTGATGAGTCATTTGGTAGCTAGCGATGCCCCGGAACATGATGCATTTACAAACGAACAAGTGGTTACATTTGAAACGGTTTGTAATACACTAGCTCAACATATTGGGTATTCATTTATAAGACATATTGCAAACTCTCATGCCGTGCTAAGGCATCCAGCGGCTCGTTTAGACATGGTGCGTGTGGGCATTGGACTGTATGGCACAAGTGCTACTGAAAATAATGGGTTTAGGAAAGTTGCTTCTTTAAAAACAACGATTGCTCAAATTCGAAAAGTACCCGCAGGTGCTACCGTTGGATATGAGCGCGCGGCTATCATGCAAAAAGACACCCTTATTGCTACCGTGCGTATTGGGTATGCCGATGGGTACGACAGGCGCTTTAGCGCTGGAGCCGGTAAAATGTATATTAATGGCGTTTTATGTCCGGTTGTGGGGCTTGTTTGTATGGATATGACCATGATTGACGTGTCGGAAGTAAAGGATATTTCTATGGGCGATGAGGTAGAAATTTTTGGTGAACATATCGCTATAGAATCCCTTGCAAAATGGTCGGGGATTAACATGTATGAAATGATGAGTGGCATTAATGCACGCGTAAAAAGGATTTACATAGAAGAGTAAATCTTATCTTTGACCCACTTTAATAAAAAGCCACACCAGTGAAAGCAAAACATCTTATAGGCATTATTCTTGTTATCTTATTTATTGATCAGGCGCTTAAGTTTTATATCAAGCTTAACTATTTTATTGGAGAAGAGCATTTGCTTTTAGGATCATGGAGTAGACTTCATTTTGTAGAAAACGAAGGCATGGCTTGGGGTTGGAAATTTGGTGGTGATTTTGGAAAAGTAGCACTTACACTCTTTAGACTTGCTGCAGTTATTTGGGGCAGTTTTTTACTTCGCGACTTTTTACGCAAAGGCATGCACAAAGGTTTTATTATTTGTGCTGCTATGATTTATGCGGGTGCACTTGGTAATTTAATTGACAGTTTGTTTTACGGTTTAATATTTGAGCAGAGTGATTATTTCACTCAAAATGTAGCGCATTTATTTCCTGCAGCAGGTGGGTACGCTTCTTTGTTTCATGGCCGTGTGGTAGACATGTTGTACTTTCCGATTATAACTGATGGACATTTTCCAACCTGGTTTCCAATATGGGGTGGCGAAAGTTTCGAATTTTTTAGACCGGTATTTAATATTGCAGACGCTTCTATTTCACTCGGCGTATTTATACTACTAATTTTCCAAAACAAATTCTTTGCAAATCCTTTGACAGAGGGTGTTTTAGAGAAAAAAGAAAGTAGTGCATCAGGCGACAGTGTTAGCGGGAGCTAAGCCCAATTGACCGCCTATTTTTGTAATATTATCTAGGGTAGTTACTGCAATTTTTTCCATGGCTTCATGGGTAAAAAATCCTTGATGACCCGTAATGAGTACGTTTGAAAAACTCATTAGTCTTTGTATGATATCATCCTTTATAATGGTAGTTGATAAGTCTTTGAAAAATAATTTTTCTTCCTGTTCATAAACATCTAAACCAAGGGCTCCAATGGTTCCGTTTTTTAATCCTTCAATAACAGCTTTGGTATCTAATAAGCCTCCTCTTCCGGTATTAATAATTGTTACACCTTTTTTGCAATAGCCAATTGTTTCGGAATTAATAATATGTTTTGTTTGCTCATTAAGAGGACAGTGTAGCGAAATAATATCTGACGCTAAAACGTCTATGAGTGGTGCATAAACAACACCTAGCGCTTCCATTTCTTTGTTGGCAATTAAATCAAATGCGGTTACCTCGCATCCAAAACCAAGCATGATTTTGCAAAACGCTTGACCAATATTTCCAGTACCTATAACGCCCACTTTTTTGCCATGCAAGTTAAATCCGAGTAGTCCGGTTAAGGCAAAATTTTGCTCTCTAACCCGGTTGTATGCTTTATGCGTTTTTCTAGTGAGGGTTAATAGTAGTGCAACTGCATGCTCCGCCACCGACTCAGGTGAGTAGGCAGCAACCCTGCATACTTTGACCCCCGCATTTTTTGCAGCCGCTACGTCAATATTGTTAAATCCTGCGCATCTAAGGGCAATGGTTTGAACGCCAAGTGCCGCGAGACCATCAATAACTGGTCCAGACGCCTGATCATTCACAAACAAGCAAACCGCCTCAGCGCCCTTTGCAAGACTGATGTTAGCAGGCTCTAAGGCCTGGGTAAAAAACACCAATTCGTGTCCAAATGCTTGATTTGCAGACTCAAAAAAAGCTATATCGTAGGGCTGGGTAGAAAAAAAGGCAATTTTCATAGGGTAAAGGTAAGTCCTTGCTTATATTTATTACCTTTGCAGCCTTAAAAACAGGGCTGTAATTGCATTACAGAACCGATTAACCCACAAAGGTATGCGTGTAAAATATCCAGAATTCCAAGGCCTTCATCTGCCTAGCATTGAGCAGTCAATTTTAGCTAAATGGAAAGAAGAAGAGGCGTTTGAACAAAGTGTGCGTTTACGTGAAGGTAACACTCCTTTTGTATTTTATGAAGGTCCGCCTAGCGCCAATGGAATGCCCGGTATTCACCACGTAATTTCTAGAACCTTAAAGGACATGGTGTGTAGATACAAAACCATGCAAGGTTTTCAGGTGAAAAGAAAAGGTGGATGGGATACACACGGACTTCCGGTAGAGCTAGGGGTTGAAAAAGAATTAGGCATTACCAAAGAGGATATAGGTAAAAAAATTACCGTAGAAGAGTACAATAAAAAATGTAGAGAAGCAGTGCTTCGTTACAAAGACAAGTGGGATGAAATCACTACAAAAATGGGGTACTGGGTTGATTTAAATGACCCGTATATCACATTTGAAAATGATTATATCGAAACGCTTTGGTGGATTTTAAGTGAACTCTACAAGAAAGGCTATTTGTATGAGAGTGTAAGTATTCAGCCGTATTCTCCTGCTGCAGGTACGGGACTCAGTTCACACGAATTAAACCAACCAGGCACTTACAAAGATGTAAAAGATACGTCTGCTGTTGCTATGTTTAAAGCAGATGCTACAGACGCGCGCAATAAATTTTTATTAGATGCTGCCGGTGACAACGAAGTATACTATTTAGCATGGACTACAACACCATGGACCCTTCCTTCAAATTTAGGCTTAACCGTTGGTCCAAATATTGAGTACGTATTGGTTAAAACTTTTAACCCGTATACGCATGCACCGGTGCATGTAGTGCTTGCAAAAGCCTTGCTGTCAAAGCTTTTCAAGCCGGATGCAGAAAATGGAGATTTTGAAAATTACAACCCTGATCAAAAAATATTGCCTTGGAAAATAGTGGCAAATTTTAAAGGTGCTGATATTGAGGGCGCACAGTATGAGCAGCTTATGCCATCAGATGCAAATAACATGGAAGCCATTGAAGCAATTACACCTGGCGCAAAACCATTTAGAGTTTTAGTAGGTGATTTTGTTACAACAGAGGATGGAACAGGCATTGTGCATACCTCTCCTGCATTTGGTGCAGACGATTACCGTGTTGGACAAAAAAATAATATTGGTATTTTAACGCTCGTAGATAGAGAAGGAAAATTTGTTGATGGTGTTGGTGAGTTTAGTAACCGCTATGTAAAAAATTACAAAGACGATCCAAATTATGTAGACGTTAATGTTGATATCTGCGTAAAGCTTAAAAAAGAAAATCGTGCGTTTAAAGTAGAAAAATATGAACACAGTTATCCGCATTGTTGGAGAACGGACAAACCTATTTTATACTATCCACTAGACGCTTGGTTTATTAAAACCACGGCCGTTAAAGACCGTATGGTGGAACTCAACAAAACCATCAACTGGAAACCTAAATCTACCGGCGAAGGTCGTTTTGGTAACTGGCTTGAAAATATGGTGGATTGGAATTTGAGTAGAAGTAGATATTGGGGAACACCACTCCCAGTATGGCGCACAGAAGACGGAACAGAAGAAGTTTGTATTGGTTCTGTAGAGGAGTTAAATGCTGGCATTAAAAAAGCAAATGAGGTTTTAGGTGGAAGTGTAAATCAAAATTATTTACATGGCGGCATTTTGGATTTGCACAAACCATTTGTAGATGATATTGTTTTGGTGAGTGCTTCAGGCAAACCTATGCACCGCGTTTCGGATTTAATTGATGTTTGGTTTGATAGTGGTGCCATGCCTTATGCGCAGTGGCATTATCCATTTGAAAATAAAGACCTCGTAGATAAAGGTCAAGCGTTCCCTGCCGATTTTATTTGTGAAGGTGTGGATCAAACACGTGGATGGTTTTATACCCTACACGCAATTGGCGTTATGTTATTTGATAGCGTTGCTTATAAAACCGTTGTGAGTAATGGACTCGTGCTAGATAAAAACGGCAACAAGATGAGTAAGCGACTTGGCAACGTAGTCAATCCTTTTGAAACCATCGAAAAATATGGTGCTGACGCAACCCGCTGGTACCTTTTACCAATGCATCTCCTTGGGATAATTTAAAATTTGATGTAGCAGGTATTCAAGAAGTGCAACGCAAATTTTTTGGAACACTCTATAACACCTATCAATTTTTTGTGCTCTATGCAAATGTGGATGGTTTTTCTTTTTCTGAACCACCAGTGCCATTAGAACAGCGCCCAGAAATTGATCGTTGGATTTTATCAAGTTTACATTCGCTTGTTAAAAAAGTAACATCGGCAATGGATGATTACGAACCAACAGTTGCAGGAAGAGCCATCGAATCTTTTGTAGATGAGCAACTGAGTAACTGGTATGTGAGACTTTGTAGAAGAAGATTTTGGAAAGGCGAATACGAGCAAGATAAAATTAGTGCCTACCAAACTTTATACGAGTGTTTAGAAACGGTGATACAATTAACAGCGCCTATTGCTCCGTTTTTTAGTGATGCTATTTTTAGTAACCTTAACAGTGTAACCGGTAAGCATCAGGTAGCATCTATTCATCACGCTAATTTCCCGGTGGCCAATGATGCATTTATTGATGCTGCACTCGAAGAAAGAATGCAGTTAGCACAGGATGTTTGTTCACTTGTGTTAAGCCTTCGTAAAAAAGTGAATATTAAAGTGCGTCAACCACTTCAAAAAATACTTATTCCGGTATTAGACCCAGCCATGCAGGAGCAGCTTGGTTTAATTCAGGATTTGATTACGGCAGAGGTAAATGTTAAAGAAATTGAATATTTGACCGAAACGGAAGGAATTATTAAGAAAAAGATAAAACCAAACTTTAAGGCACTTGGTACCAAAATGGGGGCCAAAATGAAAGCGGCCGGCGCGGCCATTACCGCCATGACTGCTGCTCAAATTGCTACCCTCGAAAAAACGGGTGAAATTCTCTTATCTATTGAAGGTGAAGAACTTAGCATTGCCTTAACCGAGGTAGATATCGCTGCAGAAGATATTCCGGGTTGGAGTGTTGCCAGCAAAGGCAGCCTTACGGTGGCCCTCGATATCACCATTACCCCTGATTTACAGCAGGAAGGTGACGCCAGGGAGTTTGTAAACCGTGTACAAAATATTAGAAAAGAAAGCGGTTTTGCCCTTACAGACCGTATATTCGTGACCCTTGAGCATTGCGACAGGCTCAAGGAGTCGATTGTTAAATATAACGACTATATTTGCCGCGAAATT
>JACCDL011223418.1_pt1 | contig 11760 bp, 9 predicted proteins | sample 7441931 | NCBI WGS metagenome assembly JACCDL01 (sample SAMN15323437, study PRJNA562643) | freshwater metagenome | isolation source: river surface water | place: USA:Blue River Watershed | collected 2017-08-16 | reverse complement strand
GTGCATGTCTTGTACGGTATTGCTTTCACCAAAAGTACAAGCATGGTGACAGCCATTGCATGTCACACCTGCCGCGCCGGGTCGACCGCCAAACACCATGGGGCTGGTAGAGCCATCGAGTTCGGGAATAGCCACCATGATGGTGCTTTCCACGGGCAACAATCCGCGGTCTGAACCGCCCCATTGATCAATGGTTTGAAACTCAACCGGGTGAGCCGCCACATAGGGCACATCGAGCTTGCCCAGCACCTCCTCTGCGGCCTTGGCATCGTTGTAAGCAGGACCGCCCACCAGCGAAAAGCCGCTGAGAGAGACCACGGCATCCACACAGACTTGGCCGTTCTTCATGAAAAATTCGTCAATGGCGGGGCGAGAGTCCAAACCTGCAGCAAATGCTGGAATAACGCGCAAGCCTTTGGCTTCAAGTGCTGCAATCACACCATCGTAGTGACCTGCATTGCCCGACAACAAATAAGACCTTAACAACAAGACACCCACCGTGCCTTTGACAGGCGCACTGGCTGGCAATGGCAATGCATTTGCATCCTCACTGAACTTTCCAGTCATGCGGGGGTGATAGACACCAACCTCAGGATAGTCAACTGGCGCCTCGACCTTGACCTTGCCTCGCAGCGCTTTGCGAGGACCGTCTGCACCGCGGTCAATGAGGTGGCGCACCATGTTCAACACATTGGCGTCGGAGCCACCTAACCAATATTGCAATGTGATGAAGTAGGCACGCACGTCTTGCGCTGTACCCGGAATGAATCGGAGCAGTTGCGGCAAGCGACGCAGCATTTTCATTTGTGCAGCACCACCCGTAGCAGGCTTGTCTTTGCCGCCACCGCCGCGCAATTTTTTCAGCAAAGCCATGGGGCCGCTGGCAGGCTTGCTCATGTCAAACTGGCCAAAGCGCGTGAGCTGGGTCACCTCTGTGGCACTGGCCATGCAAACCATGGCATCGCAGTTCATGCGGCGTGCGCGCAAATCGTCCAGGATGGGCAAAAAGTGATCTTCTAGGAACAACATGCCACACAACACAATGTCGGCTGAAGCAATATCGGCTTTGCATTTGGCAATAAGGGCATCGTTGCCTGTGTACTCCGAGGCGGCGTGAAGACTCCAAGTGAGGCCAGGAAAATCACGCTTCAATTGGGCGTTGGCTCGATTGAACGAACTCGCAAAGTGCGTGTCCATGGTCACCACCACCATTTTGATGGGGGTGGCGTCACGTATGTTCAGCTTAGGACTGTGAGTAGTAAGCTTTAGATTCATACAGTGTCTCCGTCGTGATCAAAGTCACGCCGCGTTCAATGGCATATTTCTCGGTATTTCGCCGGGCCTTGCCACGCACGAAAAATGGAATTTTTTTGAGTTCTTTTTCTGCACCAGCATCCCAAGCTGCAATCAGGATGCTGGCGGTACTTTGAGAGGCACCCTGATTCAAAGCAGGTGCCTCAATTTGGGCAGGTATCGCCGTTGTTGAACCCGCTGTTGCAAAAGATGTGACAGCGGATGCTGCTTGCGCAGTTTGCACATGCACACCACCACCCAAATGCGAAGGTGCTGCATCCTCGTGAAATTCTGAGTCACCGCGGAACATGCCAATGAGGTGCTCTTCCAAGCCCATCATCAATGGGTGAACCCATGTGTCAAACAACACATTGGCACCTTCAAAGCCCATTTGGGGTGAGTAGCGTGCTGGAAAATCTTGCACATGCACAGGAGCCGAAATAACCGCGCATGGCACGCCCAAACGCTTGGCAATGTGCCGCTCCATTTGGGTGCCCAGCACCAACTCTGGATTCAATTCTGCGATGCGGGCTTCAATTTCCAAGTAGTCGTCGCTGATCAAGGCTTCAACGCCATACAGTTTTGCGGCTTCACGCACCTCGCGCGCAAACTCGCGGCTGTAAGTCCCAATGCCGACCACCGTAAAGCCCATTTCTTGCGCCGCCACCCTGGCAGCGGCCACAGCATGCGTTGCATCACCAAACACAAAAACGCGTTTGTTGGTAAGGTAAGTGGAGTCGACTGAGCGCGCATACCAAGCCGCGCGCGATTCGGCTTTGGCCAAGGCAGCTTCAGGGTCAAGTCCAGCCAATTGAGCCACTTCACGAACAAAATCGCGCGTTGCGCCGGTCCCAATTGGAATGGTTTTGGTAAAGCCTTGACCAAATTGACGCTGCAACCACTGAGCGCTCAAGTTGGCTATTTCGGGATAGAGCACCACATTGAACTGGGCATCTGCCAAGCGAGCTAAATCGGCAGGCGTGGCCGACAAAGGTGCCACCACATTGATCTCAACGCCCATGTCCGTGAGCAGTTTGCGAATTTCTGTGAGGTCATCACGGTGCCTAAAACCCAATGCGGCAGGGCCCAAGATGTTGCAGCGTGGTTGGCTGCTTTGGGTCTTTTCAATTTGATCGGCTGGCAAAGCCAAATTGCGAACCAATTGGTAGAAAGTTTCGGAGGCGCCCCAGTTTTCTTTGCGCTGATACGAAGGCAATTCCAAAGCCACCACAGGCACTGGCAAGTTGAGTGCTTTGCACAAACCACCCGGATCGTCTTGAATCAACTCAGCAGTGCAAGAGGCACCCACCAACATGGCTTTGGGCGAGAAGCGCTCGAAAGCCTCGCGTGCAGCGGTCTTGAAAAGTTCAGCGGTATCGCCGCCCAAATCACGCGCTTGAAATGTGGTGTAGGTCACAGGTGGGCGTTTTTGCAAACGCTCAATCATGGTGAACAACAAATCGGCATAGGTATCGCCCTGCGGGGCATGCAACACATAGTGCACATCCTCCATGGCGGTGGCGATGCGCATCGCACCCACATGGGGAGGTCCTTCGTAAGTCCAGAGCGTGAGTTGCATGGTTCTGGTTCCTTTAAGCGGCTAGGCGCATGCGGCGCACCAAAGGTCGAGTGAAGAGTTCGGCCAAATCGCCTGCTTGATCAAAACCTTGTATGGGGGTGAACACCAACTCAATGGCCCACTTGGTGGTCATGCCTTCAGACTCCAATGGATTGGCCAAGCCCAAACCGCACACCACCATGTCGGGGTGCAAAGCGCGGCAGCGGTCAAGTTGTTTTTCCACATGCTGGCCTTCAGACAAGAACGTGCCTTCAGGCAACATGGCCAATTCCATGGCCATGTGTTGACGGTGCAAATAGGGGGTCCCCACTTCTAACAATTTCATGCCCAATTCGCGCGATAAAAACCGCGCCAAAGGAATTTCAAGTTGCGAGTCGGGGAAGAAGAAAATGCTTTTGCCTTCCAAGTGCAACTTGGCACGCGACAAGGAGGCAGCAGCTCTTGCTGTAGGTGCTGCCACTGCGGCATCAAAGCGATCTTGTGCCACACCAAAAGCATTGGCCGCAGATTGGAACCATGCCGTGGTGCCTTCAATGCCAAGCGGGAAAGGCGCTGGCAACAAACTGGCGCCTCGCGCCTGCAAAGCTTTGGCGGTGTCTGCCAAAAAGGGCTGTGCTAACAACAAACGCGTATGGGGCCCGATGGCCACTTGATCATCAGCACGCCTTGGCGGGAAAAAGCGAACACGCTCGATGCCCATTTGGTTGAAGATGCGCACAAATTGATCTTCCACCACATCAGCCAAGGTACCCACCACGACCAGCTCCTGGGCTGAATTGGCATCAGCCGTTGGGAGCACTGGCACCATCGATGCCAAGCAAGCATCTTCGCCTTGTGTGAAGGTGGTTTCGATACCGCTGCCAGAATAATTGAGCACTCGCACAGAAGATGCATGTTCTGCAGATAGACGAGCCGCAGCACGCGACAAATCGAGCTTGATCACTTCAGAGGGGCAAGAGCCCACCAAGAACAGAAGCTTGATTTCAGGACGCCGCGCCAGCAATTGATTGACCACCCGATCGAGCTCTGTGTTGGCATCGGACAATCCAGCCAAATCGCGCTCGTCAATGATGGCCGTTGCAAATCGAGGCTCTGCAAAAATCATCACACCCGCAGCCGATTGAATCAGGTGCGCACAAGTGCGTGATCCCACCACCAAGAAGAACGCATCTTGAATTTTTCGGTGCAACCAAATGATGCCCGTTAAGCCGCAGAAAACCTCGTGTTGACCGCGCTCGCGCAACACGGGTGCATCGCTGCAACCCCCTGCTGTTTTGACGGGCACAGGAAAGTTCACAACACTCATGCGGGCACCCCCTGATAGTCTTCTTGTTTGACCGCCGCCTGTTCTCGCAATTTGGCTTCTTGATCCAAGCGGGCAGCCCGCAATTTCAGAATGAATTGCCCTGCATTGACAACGTAGGTGGCATAGGCGGCCAATGCCAAATACATCAACTCAGCGCCTTGCAATGTTTGGGTGTACATGGCGTACAAATAGGCGGTGTGAAGCGCCAATACCAACATGCTGAAAACATCTTCCCAATAGAAAGAAGGTGCAAACAAATACCGCCCAAACACCACCTTTTCCCAAATGCAACCGGTCACCATGATGGTGTAGAGCGCCAAGGTTTTAACCACCACACTTTGGTTGGCAGTTTCCAGGCCATCACCAGTGAACAAATATCTCAAAACAAAATAAAGACTGCCCAAAAATATGAAGAACTGGATAGGCGCCAGCAAACCTTGCACAAAAGTCCAGTAAGTGTTGTCTCGGCGAACCCGTTCTTCAGGGGTGTAAAGCGGTCGTCGCGCCACCACGCCTTTCGCGCTAGCGTTTGTCAAAGGTGATCGTTTTTCAGGCATGAGGGCAATTTATTCCCTCTTTTGATAAATGTCAACTTGGATTGACGTAATTACTTAGTTACAGTCGTTTTAATACCCGACTTATTTAGTATGATAAAAATAAGCTTTGACCTAAATCAATACAGCGCGTAAAACGACTGAAAGACGAAATGAACACGCTGGTGAGCTTGGTTCTTTCACCAAGCAGGAGGCAAGAATGGACAATTCAAATCAGAGCAAAGGGAAAAGGGCTGAAGACGCCCAATTCCCTGAGAACAGTGAGGCTGGGCATTGGCGCGGTTTCGGTGCGCCCGCCAATAGCCGATTTGATGGCATGCCGGGTCTGTTACCCATTACGCCGGTGTCCACCACGGCTACCGTGGCGGTTTTGGCGCGCACCATTCAAAACGAAATCATTCCACGCTTAATGATGGCGCATCGCACACCCAGTGAATGTGCCATGCCCAATTTGGTCATCCCCTACACCATCAGTGCCTCAGATGTGACAAACTTTGTCAGCCTATTGCTAGAAGGACGACAATCAGATGGTCTGGATTGGATTGATGAAGCCCGCGGCAAGGGCGTCAGTATCGAATCCATATTTTTAAACCTGTTGGCCCCTGCTGCCAGGCAGTTGGGCGAGCTTTGGGAAGATGACGAGCGCGACTTCACCGACGTCACCCTGGGTTTGGCTCAGCTGCACAAAATTTTGCACCTCTTGCCTTCAATGAGTGAGTTGCACAAGCAATACGTGCCCAATGGCTTGACCATTTTGCTCATGCCATCGCCAGGTGACCAGCACACATTGGGCTTGGCCATGGTGGCCGAGTTTTTTCAACGTGAAGGCTGGGCGGTTGACGGCGGTACATTTGAAGCCTCTGACAATCCAGCGCTTTTGGTCAAAGCCAAGCGCTACGATGCCGTGGGATTTTCATTGGCCACAGGGCTTGGATTTTCTCGCTTGCAAGACTGCATTTCAGCCATTCGAAAAACGGTCAGCCCCAGCAAATTGTGCATAATTGTGGGTGGTCCATTTTTCACTTCCAACCCAGAAAAAGTCAACGAAGTGGGAGCCGACCTCTTTGTCCAAGAAGCCAACTTAGCGCCAGCTTTGGTCCAAAAGCACATTCAAAACAACGCTTAAGCCATTCCGCCAAATCCACTTTACTTAACCTTCAAAAGCTCATTCTATGAACACCAGTTTTCAAACAGCATCGGAGCAGTCGCCCGGGCGATTTGGAAATGCTCACAGTCTTTTGGGTCACTTGGATGCCAATGTCATTTCCAACTTGATCACGGCCACCGCCGACGTGGTGCTCGTGATGGACGAGAACGGTCTCATTGAAGATGCGGCATTTGCCAACGAAGAGTTGTTCAACATTGGTCGCGCGCATTGGATTGGCAAGCCTTGGAGCCAAACAGTTACCGAAGAAAGTCGAGTCAAAGTCAACGCCTTGCTCAAAGACATGGGCAGCGACAAGGGCACCAAGTGGCGGCATCTGAACCAATGGGCTGAAAACGGCACCGACCTGCCTGTATCGTATTCGGTCATCACTGTGCCTTCGGGCAAAACAGATGGCCGCTTTCGCGCATTGGCTTTTGGTCGCGATCTGCGTCCCCAAGCCGCACTTCAACAAAAAGTCGTCAATGCCCAACGCGCCATGGAGCGCGACTACTGGCACCTCAAAAACGTTGAGACACGCTATCGTTTGTTGTTTCAGGTCTCCTCTGAAGCTTTGCTCATTCTCAATGCAGACACTGAAAAGTTAGAAGACAGCAACCCTGCTGCTTTTGAATTGCTCGGTGGCGATCTGCACAAATCAAATTGGTCTATTGGTTCTGGCTTAAACAAAGCCAGTTCTGTTGCTTTGGGCAAAGCCTTTGCCGAACTTCGCGCCAGCGGACAAACAGCACCTGTGGCTTTGACTTTGCCGCAAGGTGACATCAAGGTGCTGGCGCATATTTCACTTTTTAGGCAAGAAAAATCTGCTCACTTTCTCATTCGGCTGGTTCCCAACCAAACCCGACCCGCTGTGTCCGCCAACAACCAAACTCGTCAGTTGTTGTCAGAGGTCATGGAGAGCGCGCCCGATGCCCTGGTTGTTACCGACCTCAATGGCACCGTCCTTTCAGCCAATCGCTCCTTCTTGCAATTGGCCCAAGTTAGCAACGAAGCACTGGTTCAAGGTGAACCCCTAGACCGTTGGCTTGGTCGGGCTGGCGTTGACATGAAGGTCTTGCTGTCCAATTTGAAACAGCGTGATGTGGTCAGGTTGTTTGCAACTCGGATGCGGGGCGATCTAGGCTCTACCACTGAGGTTGAAGTTTCGGCGGTATCCGTAGCCAGTGGTGAGCAACCTTGTTTGGGCTTCACCATTCGGGACATCAGCTTGCGCTTGGGTGCAGAATCCAAATCCAGCAACGACGTGTTCAGATCCAAAGGTCAAATGACCGAGTTGGTGGGACGCGTGCCGCTCAAAGACATTGTGAGCGAAACCACCGATCTGATTGAGCAAATGTGCATCGAAGCCGCCCTTGAACTCACTGGCGACAACCGTTCCTCAGCCGCAGAAATGCTCGGTCTTTCACGTCAAAGCTTGTATGTCAAGCTGCGCCGCTTTGGCATCAATGTGCCCGACAACGAGCCCGAAGCTTAAGCCCTTCCTGAACATTGAGGCGCTTTTCCGACAGCGCCGTCGGTGTAAACCATAGCAAGTGTAAATTTAGCTTGACACCTCGGTGTGTCAAAGTTAAAAACACTTTCTATGGCACTCCCCCAGCTTTCCGCAATCACTGAGCTATTCAAGCCGATCACTTGGTTTCCACCCATGTGGGCGTTTGCTTGCGGCATCGTGGCTTCTGGCGTGACCATGGATGGCAAATGGTTGCTGGCAATCATTGGCATTGCCCTAGCCGGCCCTTTTGTGTGTGCCACCAGCCAAGCAGTCAACGATTGGTTTGACCGACACGTCGATGCCATCAATGAACCCCAACGCCCTATTCCCTCAGGCCGCATGCCGGGCCGTTGGGGGCTTTACATCGCCATTGTTTGGACCTTGGTCTCGTTGGTGGTTGCCAGCCTATTGGGCCCTTGGGGCTTTGGTGCAGCAGTGGTGGGCCTGCTCTTGGCTTGGGCTTACAGCGCTCCGCCTTTTCGCTTGAAAGAAAACGGCTGGTGGGGCAATGCAGCTTGCGGCATCAGCTACGAAGGCATTGCCTGGGCCACCGGTGCCGCAGTCATGGCGGGCGGCCAAATGCCCGACAAACGCTCCCTGCTGCTGGCTTTTTTGTACAGCATTGGGACCCACGGCATCATGACCTTGAATGACTTCAAAGCGGTCCAAGGCGATCGCGAAATGGGCGTGCGCTCACTGCCCGTGCAATTGGGCGTTCAATCCGCAGCCGGCGTGGCCTGTTGGTTCATGGCCTTGCCCCAATTGATCGTGATCATTTTGCTGTTTGCATGGGGCTGCCCAGCGCATGCCTTGACAGTCACTGTCTTGCTGGGTGTGCAGCTTTTGATGATGGACTATTTTTTAACGCGTGTGATGCAACGCGCCCTTTGGTACAGCGGTTTTGGTGTGCCATTCTTTGTTGCAGGGATGATGGTCAGCGCCTTCGCCTTGCGTGGTTTACTTTCATAAGGTGATGTCATGGACTCCATAGAAACATACGATGTGGTGGTAGTAGGTGGCGGCCCAGCAGGCGCTACCGCGGCACATACCTTAGCCAAGCGCGGGCATTCCGTCATGCTGCTCGACAGGGCCGGCCGCATCAAGCCCTGTGGTGGCGCCATTCCGCCACGCCTCATCAAAGACTATGACATTCCCGATCATTTGCTGGTGGCCAAAGCGCAGTCTGCGCGCATGATTGCACCCAGCAACCACGGCGTTGACATCCCTATCGACAATGGTTTTGTGGGCATGGTGGACCGCGCAGAATTTGACGAGTGGTTGCGCGCTCGCGCCGCCAGTGCAGGCGCGGTGAGACGCATTGGCACCTTTGAAAAATTAACACGCGACGCAGACGGCGTAAGCGTCTTGCATTTTGAAGCTCGTGAACATCAACAGCGTGGTGGTGGCAAGCCGGCCATGGTGAGAGCTCGCACCATCATTGGTGCCGATGGCGCAAAGTCACAAGTGGCAAGGCATGCCGGGGTTACGGGCGCAGCCGAAACGCAATATGTGTTTGCATACCATGAGATTGTGAAAGCCCCTGCCGTGAAGCCTGCTGGCTACGACGGCACACGCTGCGATGTGTATTACCAAGGCAAGTTGTCGCCCGACTTTTATGGCTGGGTGTTTCCTCATGGTGATACTTTGAGCATTGGCACTGGCAGTGCCGACAAAGGCTTTTCTCTTCGCAATGCAGTCGGTGAATTGCGCAATGCATCGGGTCTGGGCGACAGCGAAGTGCTCAGGCGCGAGGGCGCACCCTTGCCCATGAAACCTTTGAAGAAATGGGACAACGGCCGGGACGTGGTGTTGGCCGGCGATGCAGCGGGCGTGGTCGCTCCTGCATCGGGCGAAGGCATTTACTACGCCATGTACAGCGGTGAATTGGCAGCCTATGCCGTTGAAAAGGTATTGCACACCGGCGATGCAAAAAATTTGCAAATGGCGCGCAAACAATTCATGAAAGAGCATCGCACCGTGTTCACGGTGCTGGGCATCATGCAATGGTTTTGGTACAGCAGCGAAAAGCGGCGCGAGCGCTTTGTCAAAATGTGTGAAGACCGGGATGTGCAGCAACTCACGTTTGAGTCTTACATGAATAAAAAATTGGTGCGCAAAAAACCCATGGCGCACGTGCGCATTTTCTTCAAAGACATGGCGCACTTGTTGGGCATGGCCAAAGTGTGAACCTCGCCGATATTTATCAATCGCCCTTGGTGGTTGACATCGCCATCGGCTTCATTCTGATCGAAACTGCTGCCTTGTGGGCCTTCCACCAAATCACGGGGCGTGGTTTGGCGGTGGGTGATTGTTTACTCACCATCCTGTCTGGCTTGTCACTCATGCTGGCCCTGCGCTGTGCACTCACACCCGACATGTGGCCCGGTATGGCTTTGTTTTTAATCACGGCCGGTTTGGCTCATGGCGCAGATTTGCGCGCGCGTGCCAAACTCAAACAACATGACCACTGACAGCACTTCAAGCGCGCCGCCACGGCAACGTGTGTTGGTACTCGGTGCAACCGGCACCATTGGACAGGCAGCGGTGAAATCTTTGTTGCGGCAAGGTCACGAGGTGGTGTGCTTCATTCGCGCCAAAGCAGGTGTCAACGGCAAACTCACACTGCAAGACTGGCAGCAACGCTTGCCAGGTGCTGTTTTTCGCACAGGCGATGTCACCGATTCAAAGTCTCTTTCCGAGGATGGCTTTGCAGGCGAACATTTTGATGCGGTGTTGTCTTGTTTGGCCTCTCGCACAGGCAACCCCAAGGATGCATGGGCCATTGACCATGCTGCGCACATGCTGGCTCTGCACACAGCGCAAAACTCTGGCGTGAAACATTTTGTATTGCTCTCGGCCATTTGCGTGCAAAAACCTTTGCTTGCGTTTCAGCATGCCAAATTGGCCTTTGAAGATGCCCTGATCCAATCGGGCATGAGCTATGCCATCGTCAGGCCCACCGCATTTTTCAAATCGCTTTGCGGCCAAATAGACAGGGTGCGCAAAGGCAAGCCCTTCTTGGTGTTTGGCAATGGCCAACTCACCGCCTGCAAACCCATCAGCGATCAAGACCTGGGCAACTACTTGGCTCAGTGCGTGAGTGACCCTGCGTTGCACAATCGAATTTTGCCCATTGGAGGCCCCGGCCCTGCCATCACACCTTTACAACAAGGCGAATACTTGTTTTCATTGCTGGGCCAAACACCCAAGTACAGCCATGTACCGGTCAAAATGATGGACCTCATCATTGGCGCCCTCTCCTTGTTGGGCTACCTCATTCCAGCTTTGGCCCAAAAAGCCGAATTGGCTCGCATAGGCCGCTACTACGCCACCGAATCGATGTTGGTCTGGGATGCCGCCCTGGGCCGCTACGATGCCAATGCCACCCCTTCAACCGGACAAGAAACGCTTTGGGACTGCTACCAATCCTTGGTGAGTGGCCAAACATCGTTAGAGCGTGGTGATCACGCTGTGTTTTGAGTACCCCCTTCCACCATTCAAGGCTTGATCGCTACCTGATGGGTCTCCAGAAACTGCTTGAGCGCGGCCAGGCCTGTGTTTGGCTGCTCTTCCTGCAACAGGTGCCCTAGTTTGGGCACGACGATGGTGCTTGAATTGAGCAACACACCTGCATAACTTTGCGCATTGCTGCTTGGAATCATTTGGTCTTGCTCACCCCATAAAAGCAAGGTGGGCGCTCTGATTTTCTGGAGTCGGGGGACTGGATCTGTGTAGATGGTTTGATTCGACCTGTCCAAAATTGCACCCCGCACGCCGGGAGCTCTGAGCATGTCGTAGTACCGATTGACCAAGGCCTCATTCAACAGGTGAGGGTCTGCAAAACCCGGCTCAATTGATTTTTGAACCAAGTACTTCGGTAAAAAATATTGGATCAGTCCCATGATGGCTGGAACTTCATAAGGCTTGCTGCCAATGTCTTTGACTTCCGGGAAACCATCCGGGGCCATCAGTACCAAAGCTTTCACGCGGTTGGGCTGCGAGGCGGCCAAAGACCACGCCATTTTCCCGCCCATGGAATGGCCAATGACAGAGAACTGATTCAAACCGAGCTTGTCGACAAAGTGAGTGAGGATGGCAAGATCGGTGGCTTCTGAATAATCCTGCGCAGGATGGGCACCGGTCAAGCCAAAGCCTGGCAAATCGAGCCGAATGACACGATATTGGGGGTCTAACTTGGCCGACCAGTCGTCCCAAGTTTGCAAGCTTGACCCAAAGCCGTGCAAAAACAACAAAACGGGCGCGTCTTTGGGTCCAGAGTCTTTGTAATAAATGGTCAAACTATCCACCGCCATGGTTTGGGCTGGGGGAGCACCATAACGCTTAACCAATTCGGCGCGTTCAAGGTCGGGC
>JACCDL010881133.1_pt1 | contig 11767 bp, 12 predicted proteins | sample 7441931 | NCBI WGS metagenome assembly JACCDL01 (sample SAMN15323437, study PRJNA562643) | freshwater metagenome | isolation source: river surface water | place: USA:Blue River Watershed | collected 2017-08-16 | reverse complement strand
TACTTTTGAGATCATCGATTCTGGTAAGCCACACTTACAGGCCGCTGTTTTCACTTTTGGCAGAGAGGATTTGATTCCTGATATGTTCATTGCCATGGTGAAAGACCTGAATGAAAGCTCAGGTGGACAAACCTCTATTTTTAAATATTATTTGGAGCGTCACATTGAAGTAGATGGCGATCACCATAGTCAACTGGCTTTACAAATGACCGATGAATTGATCGGTGGTGATGAGTTAAAAACCAAAGAAGCTTTAGAGGCGGTTAAAAAAGCGCTACAGGTGCGCATTAAACTTTGGGATGGCGTAAAGAACACCATTAAGGCGAATGAATTGATACTTAATTAATACACGGTTACCTACGGGACAAATATTAGCTTATGCCATCATTCGATATTGTTAGCAAAGTTGACGGTCAAACACTTGACAATGTCATCAACATCGCTAAAAAAGAAATCCTGAACCGCTATGATTTTAGCGGATCGAACAGTTCTGTTGAGTTGGATAAAAAAACCAATACTGTCTTAATTATCACTGAAGATGATATGCGCTTAAAAGCCATTCAGGATGCCATTATTTCCCGTATGGTAAAACAACAGCTCGATCCGAAATGCATGGATATGGGCAAAGAGCAATATGCCTCGGGCAATATGATTCGAAAGGAGATCAAGATCAAGCAGGGGATTGACAAGGAAACTGCAAAAAATGTGGTGAAGAAGATCAAAGATAGCGGCCTGAAAGTACAAGCTTCCATCATGGACGATCAAGTAAGGGTGCAAGCTAAAAAAATTGACGATCTGCAAGCAGTTATTTCACTTTGCAGAACCGAAGATTTTGGTCAACCCTTGCAATACATCAACATGCGAAACTAGATGGTTTTTACATCTTTCGCATCAAAATCCTCAATATCAGTTATATAAGCATTACTTACCAGGAAATCGAACAAAGGCTTGGCCTCTGGAGACACCGGCATGTTTTGAGTGTTGATAATGGTATTGCTCGATTTATCCAAGTAGGGATAAGCATATAACTTCACATTCTTGCTGAAGAGATCACTCACATAAGCCAATAATTCATCCGTATAATTTTCACCGTAATTTTTGGAATTGAAAATATTTCGAAGGTTGGCAATATTGGTCGATATACCGACACTATTCGGTTTACAACGGCTCAGGAATTGAGCAAGTTTATGATTTCTGGTATAATTGGAAACAATCACATAATTGCCCGTTTTGTACAGCTCTTCCGCCCTAACCGCAAAACTTTTAAGATCTTCGGCACTCAATTCATCCTGGTCTTCGAGCAAATTGGTCATCAACACTTCTATCAAAACCATCACATTCTCGTCCTTCAAATTTTGTGAACGTTTAAATTGCTCAATGGCGGTATTGAAAAGGTGAAAATTGGGGTTTGATTTTTGACCGTACTTGGTGCGCAAAATCATCACATCTTTTTTGTAAAGCAGGTCTTTACTCTGACAAGCTTCGCCTTCAGGATTAAAAATAGCGGCACTGGAGAAACCCTTGGCAATTAAATAAAGATTTACCAGTCGATCGTCGGCACCGGCAAAGGCTGGCCCACTTAAACTGATCATGTCTATCTCTACAGAACCGATGGCTAAATTATCTACCAGCGATTCGATCATGGTTTGGATATCCTGATGATAAAAATAGGCCGCATAAACCAGGTTCACACCCAAAATACCCAATACATTTTGTTGCAAACTTGCATCGCTATCGAGCAAGCGAACGTGAAAAACGATATCATTAGATGGACCGCCCGGTTGCGTTTGAAAGCGAATACCTAACCAGCCATGGGGATCATTTGATTTATTAAAATTGAGGGTGGTAACAGTATCTGCAAAAGCAAAAAAGGTTTTAGTAGCATACTGAGGTCCATCTAAACGCTCGGTCAGTAATTCGAATTCATGCTGGAGCATCTTCTCCAAACGTGATTTGGTAACATAACGGCCCGAACTTTCGGTACCGTAAATGGAATTACTAAATACCATATCGTAGGCCGACATGGTTTTGGCAACGGTACCAGACGCAGCACCCGCGGTAAAAAAGTTACGAGCTACTTCCTGTCCGGCACCTATTTCTGCAAAAGTGCCGTAAATGTTTGCATCGAGATTGATTTTTAATGCTTTCCTTTTCGTTTCTAATATTTCGCGGGCCATGCCTCAAATTTACAAAGAATTATGAATGGCCTAACATTTAAAAAGAAAAGACACCCGAATACAACCGAGTGTCTTTTAACAAAACCAAACTATAAAACATTAACTGATCTCAATTTCGCGGGTTTGGTACTTCGCCTCTTCTCTTTTAGCTACATCGATCTTCAAAATTCCGTTATCATAAGCAGCCTGAATTCTAGACTGATCTACAGAGTCTGGTAAATTGAATGAACGAACAAAAGATTGGTAACTGTACTCCCTGCGGCTATAGTTTTTCTTTTCTTCTTTTTGCTCCGATTCTTGGTCGGCAGCAATACTGAGCACGTTTTTATCCAACGAAATTTTGAAATCATCTTTCTTTAAACCCGGGGCTGCCAATTCAATGTGGTAGTTTCCCTCAGATTCTGAAATATTTACTGCTGGCACCCTAGAAACCATTCTGTCTGAGAAAAACGTGTCATTAAAAATATTATCAAACACATCTCCAATCCATGGATTTAAAGCAGTTCCTTTGTTTCCGTTTGAAAATTTTACAAGTGTCATAATTAATCCTCCTATTTTTTGTTTTTGATAAACAGATTTCAACTGGCATACCAATCCAAAAAATCAGTTTTAAATAAGACAAATTGACATCCAAATAGATGTTTAAACGACTGATTGTCAGTCAAATAATGTCAAAAACGGAAATACTGACTTAACGTGAAGTTTGAGCCAGGTTGAAATGGGATATTTTCTTTGAGCTCAAGAGATAAGTATCCAATTTTTTGATGCGATTTTTACGTCCAAAAACGAGCAATGTAACTACTAATTTATTGTCTTGTTTGGCGATCTCTTTTCTTGCGAATTTCAATTTTGACTTCTTCAGATGAGTTTCAAGTGTTTTTAATGAATCGAGCTCATTATCATCAAACGTGACGATCAAAGTTTTACGATGATGCACCCAATCCAGCAAATTCTCTAATCCATGAAATAAAGAAAGAATGAGCACGACCACCAAAGAAACGGTGATGCTTAAATTATAGTCGTACATACCCACCACCATCCCAATGGCTGCTGCCATCCAAATAACTGCAGCAGTGGTCAATCCGGTAACCGAATAACTGTCTTTAAAAATAACCCCGGCTCCGATGAAACCAATTCCTGTAATGATATTTGCTGCAATGCGATCATCACCCATGGTTTCAGACATCATGGTAAAAATGGTAGAACCTAGTGTAATGAGAATAATGGTGCGGAAGCCGGCAGACTTATTCCGGTATTCGCGTTCAAAACCCAGCAAGGCACCACAGGCAACAGAAATACCGATACGTGCTAAATCTACTTGACTAAAATCAATCATTTTCTAAAATATTTTACCTGGATTAAGGATCATATTCGGATCAAAAACCTTTTTGATCTGTCGCATCAGTTCCAAGTGTACTTCAGTGTACTTAAGGTGCATGAACTCTTTTTGAACCAATCCAATTCCGTGTTCACCGGAAATGGTGCCTCCCAAAGCTACCGTTAGTTTAAAAATTTCAGCGATTCCGGCTTTGAGATCATGTTCCCAAGCTTCATCGCTCATATTCCCTTTAATGATATTAACGTGAAGATTACCATCTCCGGCATGGCCATAACATATAGATTCAAAACCATACTGCTGACCTACCGCCTTGATACCGGCGATGAGTTTAGGTAAAGCTGCCCTGGGCACCACGGTATCTTCTTCCTTATAAACAGAGTTCGATTTAACAGAAACCGCCATGGTCCGTCGAATTTTCCATAACTCTTCCTTCTGAGCAGCCGTATCGGCAAATAAAACTTCCTGGCAATTAAAACCCTCAAGTACTGCATTAATATTCTCACATTCAACAAATAAACGCTCCAGATCATCACCATCTACCTCAATCAATAAAAAAGCAGCAATTCCATCTTTTAAATCGAAGTTCAAATGATCTTTTTCAATTACCCACTCCACTCCTTTCCGCTCCATAAATTCTAGGGCAGATGGCACCATTCCTGCTTTAAAAATTGCAGATACGGCAGCACAAGCTTCTTCATTTGAATTGAATGAAGCCAGCATCAAAAGATTTTGAGTGGGTTTGGGAATTAATTTGGTGACTATTTTTGTGATGATTCCCAAAGTCCCTTCAGAACCGATCATCAATTGAGTCAGGTTATAACCGGATGCGTATTTAAGGGTATTCGCTCCGGTCCATATAATTTCACCATCCGGTAAAACCACCTCCAGATTCAGAATGTATTCCCGGATAGTACCATATTTCACCACTCTTGGGCCTCCACTTCCATGTGCCACATTTCCACCCAAAAAACAAGAACCTTTACTGGAAGGATCTACTGGATAATAAAATCCTTTGGCCTCCACTTCGTTCATAAATAGTTCGGTGATGACTCCCGGTTCTACTGTTGCCTGCAAATTATCTTCATCTATGCTGATGATTTGATTGAATTGCTCCATCGAAATCATCAGGCCTCCATGTGTGGCCAGTGCAGCTCCGCTCAAACCTGTACCGGCTCCTCTGGGTGTAATGGGAATGAGGTGCCGATTACATAATTTGATCAAATCAGCGATCTGCTGACTATTTCGAGGTTTTACGACTACTTCGGGATAATAAACCAAGTCTTCGGTTTCATCTCTGGCATATTTTTCCTTTTCTGAAAAATCCGTAATCACCGAGTTGGAGCCGACAATAGCGACTATTTCAGCTAAGATTTGCTCATTAATAGGTTGATAAGACTGATTCATCGACTCCAATTTAATACAATTTGAGAATGACCAACCTCACCTGCCAAAGGCGGATGCATTTTTCTGATAACCACCCTGATCTCCTCTAAACCACTAAATTCTGACTGAATTCTATCGAGCATGTGCTGGGCAACTGTCTCTATCAGCTTTGCTGTTTTCTTCATTTCCTGTACTGCAATAGAAAACAAGGTCTCATAATTTATCGTATTGGCCAGCTGATCACCTAATGCAGACTGGTTCTGGAAACTAACTTCCAGGTCTACTAAGAATACCGAGCCGATCAATTGCTCTTCCGGGTAATAGCCGTGATAGGCAAAAAAGCGCACATCCTTTAAAGCAACTTGCTGAATAAGTTTAGCCATTCAACAAAAATAAGTCATGAAATCAAATACTTCTTATTTTTGGGCAGAAGAAAATCCTATTTTCATAAATTTGAGCAAACATCAAGAAAGCTTATGTCTGAAAACAAGCATCACGTATCGCAAAAGAAAGATTTATTTGAAGCACCCGATTATTATTTGGTGGATGAATTGTTAACCGAAGAACATCGCTTGGTAAGAGACAGTGTTCGTGATTGGGTAAAAAAAGAAGTCAGCCCGATTATTGAAGATTATGCTCAAAGAGCCGAGTTTCCTAAACATTTATTGAAAGGTTTGGGTGAAATTGGCGCCTTCGGACCTACCATCCCGGTTGAATACGGCGGTGCAGGTTTAGATTATATTTCCTATGGTTTGATGATGCAAGAAATTGAACGTGGTGATTCGGGCATTCGCTCAACAGCTTCGGTGCAAGGCTCACTCGTGATGTATCCGATTTATACATTTGGATCGGAAGAGCAAAGAAGAAAATACTTACCCAAACTCGCTACCGGCGAAATGATGGGCTGTTTTGGTTTAACTGAGCCAGATTTTGGATCTAATCCATCGGGCATGGTGACCAATTTCAAAGAAGCAGGTAGTCATGTCATTCTGAACGGTGCCAAATTGTGGATTTCGAACTCTCCATTTGCAGATATTGCTGTGGTTTGGGCTAAGAATGAGCAAGGAGAAATTCAGGGAATCATTGTTGAAAGAGGCATGGAAGGTTTCTCCACTCCGGAAACACACAATAAATGGAGTTTAAGGGCTTCAGCAACCGGAGAATTGGTTTTTGATAACGTTAAAGTTCCAAAAGAAAATATTTTACCAAATATCAAAGGCTTGAAAGGGCCTCTGAGCTGTTTAAATCAAGCTCGCTATGGCATTGCTTGGGGTGCTTTGGGTGCAGCCATGGATTGCTATGATACTGCCCTACGTTATTCTAAAGAGCGTATCCAATTCGACAGACCAATTGGCGGGTTCCAACTGCAGCAAAAGAAACTGGCCGAAATGATCACTGAAATTACGAAAGGTCAATTGCTGAACTGGCGCTTAGGTGTTTTGAAAAATGAGAACAGGGCTACACCTGCACAAATATCTATGGCAAAGCGTAACAGTGTGGAGCATGCCTTGAAAATTGCCCGCGAAGCACGTCAAATGTTAGGTGGAATGGGTATTACAGGTGAGTATCCGATCATGCGCCATATGATGAACCTCGAATCAGTGGTAACTTATGAAGGTACACATGATATCCATTTGTTGATCACCGGCATGGACGTAACCGGATTGAACGCTTTTGCTTAATTATTGGTGATACACCGCAGTAATGGGCTCCCTAAGATTGTAACGGGAGGCCATTACTTCTCCATAGGCACCCGCTGTTCTAATTGCGATCAAGTCGCCACGTTCACTAAGCGGCAGTAACACTTCTTTTCCGAAGGTATCGGTGCTTTCGCAAATGGGTCCCACTACATCATATTTGAGTTCATTTGCTTGGTTTGAACTTGTAGGCTTTGTAAGATTTTCAATTTGATGATAAGCCTGATAGAGAACCGGACGCATCAATTCGGTCATCCCGGCATCTAGAATCATGAAATTCTTTTTAATTCCTTTCTTGATGTAGAGCACTTTAGTGAGTAAGGCGCCAGAAGCGGCTACAAGGGCCCGACCCAATTCAAAATGCACCTCCTGACCTTTTCTTCTCTCTAAAAACTGATCGAATACCTTGAAATAGGAGTCGAAATCGGCAATGGGATTTTCATCAGGATGGTAATAATCCACACCCAATCCACCACCTACATTTAAAACTTTCAGATCAAAACCACGATCTAAAAACCAGTTATTAAACTCATTAACTCTCAAGCATAAACTTTTGAAAACATCCATATCTCTTACCTGTGATCCCACATGAAAATGAATGCCGACCAATTCCAGGTGCTTGACTTCCAGCAAAATTTTAATACAGTCGTTCAACTCCCAGGTATTGATGCCGAATTTGTTCTCTTCCAATCCGGTAGTAATATGCTGATGTGTTTTAGCATCTACGTTCGGATTGATGCGAATGGCTATACGGGCTTTTTTCTGTTGTTTGGCCGCCAATTCGTTGATGATGCTCAACTCCTCCACCGATTCCACGTTGAAGCAGAAAATATCCAGTGCCAGGGCTTCTTGTATTTCTTTATCCGACTTTCCAACGCCTGCAAACACCACTTCATCATTTTTGAAGCCCGTTTTTAGCGCCAGCTTTACCTCATTCCCACTTACACAATCGGCCCCAAAGCCCTTAGCTGCAATCGCTTGGAGAATGGGTTCATTAAAATTAGCTTTTAATGCATAATGAACTTTAAACCCGTAGATATTGGCCGCCGCTGAACAGACATTTAAAGTTTGCTTAAGCAAACCTAAGTGATAAAAATAAAAAGGTGTTTCTTGCTTATTCAGATCAACCAGCACCTCAGGTGTAAACATTTTCATCCTTATTCAAATAAACGATTGTGTAATGAACGAAGGGCTTCCACCTTATCTTCTGTTTTCACTAAAAGTGAGATATTATAGCTGCTTCCGCCATAAGAAATCATACGAATAGGAATGTGTTTAAGTGCTTCGAAAACACGGGAAGCAAAACCATGTTTGTCGGCTCCAAAATCTCCTACCACACAAACGATGGTCTGATCTTGATCTACCTCCACGGTTCCAAAATGATTCAATTCCTTTAAAATATCTTCCAGATGGCGAGTATCATCAATGGTTAAGGATACGGCCACTTCCGAAGTAGTAATCATGTCAATTGGCGTTTTGTAACGCTCAAATACTTCAAAAACACGACGTAAAAACCCATAAGCCAGCAACATCCTGCTCGACTGAACCTTAATAGCCGTAATGCCCTCTTTTGCAGCAATTGATTTGATTTTACCCGGCTCGCTTGCTGTACCGATCAAGGTTCCGGGAGCATCTGGCTCCATGGTATTGAGTAAACGAACAGGAATTTTGTATTTCTGAGCCGGGAAAACACTTTGCGGATGCAAGATCTTAGCACCAAAATAAGCCAACTCGGCTGCTTCATCAAAAGACAACTGTGCAATGGGTTTAGTCCCCTTTACAATTCGTGGATCATTATTGTGCATCCCATCAATATCTGTCCAAATCTGTACTTCGGGCGAGCGGATGGCTGCACCGATCAATGATGCCGTAAAATCGCTTCCGCCCCTACGCAAATTGTCAATTTCCCCGTAGGCATTTCTGCAAATATATCCTTGAGTGATAAATAGTTTAACTGCTGGATTAGCTGCAATCATTGGTTTTAGTTGTTCAGCAATAAATTCGACCATGGGTTCATGGTCTTCATCAACCTTCATAAAATCTAAAGCCGACAACAAGACCGAATTCACACCAATGTCCTCCAAATAGTAATGAAATAAACTGGTAGAGATCAATTCGCCTTGGGCCAAAACCATCTTTTCTTCCTTTGGAGTGAACAGGTCATTCGCTAAGGAGTTAATGAGGCCAAAATGGTAATCAAGTGTATTATTACCTTTAGCCTTACCGGATTCAGTGTTAAACAATTCGTCTACAAAAATGTCGTATTCATTGCGCAATTGTTGGATGGCCCTTACCGCTTGCTCTTTTTCTCCAGTTAAAAATAATGTTGAAATCTCTACCAATTTATTGGTCGTTCCGGCTACGGCAGACAATACAATTAACTGAGGCTCATCTGGTCGAATGATGTCCAATAATTTTTTCATCCGATCTGGACTACCCACAGAAGTGCCTCCAAATTTTAATACTTTCAACATGATGCCATCCAGATTTTTAATTGCAACAAATGATTTATATACTTGCGAAATAAGGCTCCAAAAATAGCTAAAAACAGTCGATTTAGTATGAAAAACAGAATAAAGTTCGGTACAGATGGTTGGAGAGCGATCATTGCAGAAGATTTTACCGTAGAGAATGTTCAGAGGGTTGCCTATGCCACTGCCCTTTGGCTTAGAAAAAATTACGAAGAACCCAGTGCGGTGGTCGGTAACGACTGTCGATTTGCCGGTCAACTATTTGCAGATACTACCACTGCGGTACTGGCCTCTCAAGGAATAAAGGTATTCCGCTCCAATAACGATTTTGTATCGACACCAATGGTATCATTGGGTACGGTTAAATTAGAAGCCGATGCCGGTATCATTTTAACTGCATCTCATAATCCCCCATCATATAATGGTTATAAAATCAAGGCTAGTTACGGCGGTCCGGCTACCCCGGCGATGATTGATGAAGTAGAACAACTGATTCCTGATAGCATTCAGCTAAATCTGAAGAGTCTCGAAGAATATCAAAAAGAAGGCCTAATCAATTATGTAGATCTGGAGACTATGTATTGCGACCATGTAGAGGCCAATTTTGATATGGAGGCCATTCGCAATTGCGGCATGAATTGGGCCTACGATGCCATGTATGGTGCCGGACAAAATGTAATGCGCAGGTTATTACCAGACTGTACTTTTTTGCATTGCGACCATAACCCAGGCTTCGACGGACAAGCTCCAGAACCGATTCACAGGAATTTGACCGAATTTTCAGAACTGATTAAACTATCTGAGGGTGAAATTGCCTCTGGCTTGGCAACCGATGGCGATGCCGATCGCATCGGACTATACGATGAAAATGGCAATTTTGTGGATTCGCATCACATCTTACTATTGCTCATTCACTACATGAATAAGGTGAAAGGCCTCAATGGAGAAGTTTACACCACTTTTTCTTGTACCAACAAAATTCAAAAATTGTGTGATCTGTATGGAATAAACAATACGGTCACCAAAATCGGATTTAAATATATCTGCGATTTGATGGTTAACTCCGGAAAACCGTTTTTAACTGGTGGCGAAGAGTCGGGCGGTATTGCAGTAGCGGGCCATATTCCTGAGAGAGACGGTATTTGGATGGGTTTGACCATTTGGGAATTTATGGCCAAAACTGGCAAATCGCTCACCGACTTGATTGATGAAATCTACGAACAGGTTGGATCGTTTGCCTTTGAGCGCTATGATCTTCACTTAACCGAAGACTTAAAACAAGGTATTATAAAAAACTGTAATACAGGATTTTATAATAATTTCGGAGAATATGAAGTTGTTAAAACTGAAGACATCGATGGATTTAAGTTTCACCTGAGTGAGGATTCATGGGTGATGATCAGACCCTCTGGAACTGAGCCTGTTTTAAGGGTTTATGCTGAGGCGCCCAATTCGGCTGCAGCTTTCGAGATTTTAGATGCCACCAAGAAACAATTAGTTGGATAAGCCATGAGAAACCTTTTTTATTTATTATTTCTTGGTTTAATTTTATCAGCCTGCAATCAGACACCTGATCAATTGCCCTACCTTGGTGAAAGAGCACCTATTGAGAAGATGGTAGATGGCAAAAAAGTGATAGACAGCATTTATCAAAGTATTCCTCCCTTTCAGTTCAGAAATCAGGATAGCGTATTGATTAGCGAGAAGGATTTTGAAGGAAAAATCTATGTGAGTGATTTCTTTTTCACCAGTTGCAACACCATTTGCCCCATCATGCATCGCAACATGTTAAAGGTTTACGAAAAATACAAAGGGAATCCTCAAGTAAAAATACTCTCTCATACGATCGATTATAAGCATGATCTACCTTCCAGACTAAAAAAATACGCTACTAAACTGGGTATAAACGACCATCAATGGGAATTTGTTCATGGGTCGAAGGATTCCATTTATCAGTTTGCCGCCAAAAATTACCTGGTTGCCGCCTATGAAGATCAGCAAGATCCACAAGGATTGGTTCACCAGGGCTGGTTTGTTTTAGTGGATAAAAATAGACACCTCCGTGGGGCTTATGATGGCACAAAAACCGATCAGGTAGAGCAGTTGTTAAAAGATATGGACATTTTGCTCCAAGAAAATGAAAAGTAAAGGTAACTGGACTTTGATTCTTTTCATGTCTGTTATTTGTTTCATCGGCGCTTGCCAGTCGGAAGAGGAGATCAATTACGACCGATACTACACCACCGGGAAGCAGCTGTATGAAAGCAGGTGTGGTAATTGCCATAATAATGATGGTAGCGGCTTGGCACTCTTGTATCCTCCCCTTACTGATACCACTTACCTGAAGTCCAATAAAAATAAACTGGCTTGTATCATTAAAAATGGTCTAAATGGTGAAATTACAGTTGCCGGTAAAACTTATAATGGACAAATGCCCGCACAGCAAGATCTGAGTGATATTGAAATTGCTGAGATCATTACCTATATCACCAATTCATTTGGAAATAATCAAGGACTAAAGAGAACGGAAGACGTCAATAAGGACCTGAAAAACTGTCAATAGTAGTTCCCAAACAAATACAAGGATTATAAGGTTTAAAAGCCGTATCTTTGTAACAGCAAGCCGTTCTATCGCTCCTGTTCATACAGGAGAGGAAAGTCCGGGCAACAAAGAGCATCCTGCTTCCTAACGGGAAGGAT
>JACCDL010394584.1_pt1 | contig 11770 bp, 7 predicted proteins | sample 7441931 | NCBI WGS metagenome assembly JACCDL01 (sample SAMN15323437, study PRJNA562643) | freshwater metagenome | isolation source: river surface water | place: USA:Blue River Watershed | collected 2017-08-16 | reverse complement strand
TTATTCGCCGCACCAGCCGTAGGTGCTTTGGTGGGATCGGTAATCACACCAAAGGTTTCAGCTCGATTTGGCAGAACCACCACGATGGCTTGGTCGATTCTGACCTCCAGCCTGCTGGTGGTAGTTCAGGGCTTCTCGCCAAACTACTGGGTGCTTGCGGCTCTGGTCACGTTAGGTTCAATGGTCATTACCGGCTGGAACATTCTGTTGATGTCCAGTTACCACCAAATCATTCCGGCGGAGCTTTTTGGTCGCATTCATGGCACCAGAAGAACCTTGGTCTGGGGATTGATGCCGGTGGGTTCCTTGCTTGGTGGAGCACTTGCATCGATAGACCTGAGATTGCCCTTTATCGCCGGTGGCCTAGCCTGCTCGATATTGGCAATTCTTGGATTTAGGTTCATAGTGAACCTTGAGAAGTCTTGGATCAACAAAGAGTCATCGGAGGTCAACTAATGCGTTTTGTGATTTATGTGATTGATAGTGCAACAAACACTGGCGGTCCAAACGAGATGGCTGCCATTGATGCCTTCAACGATCACCTGCAGTCCAACAATCACTGGATTACCGCAGCCGGCATTGGAGCTCCAGCTACCGCGAAACTGATCGATAACCGATCGGGTGCTGGGGTTGTGAACCCAGGTTCACTTTTTGATACCGAGGAGTTCTACAGCGGATTCTGGTTAATCCAAGCCGACTCGGAGGCCCAAGCCCTAGAACTAGCGTTAGCCGGTTCACAAGCTTGCAACCGCCGAGTCGAACTCAGACCCTACCTAGGTCAGTAATCGAACTAAGGCACTAGACACTGCAGCTGAATGTTTGCACCATTCTTCTGCCAGCCGATTGTTCCCACATAGGTGGTGATGTGATCGGTAAAGCTGCAACTAGCACCAATCACGATTGTTCCAACTGCCGCCGAGCCGGTGGGTCCGGCAGGACCTGCGGGACCTGTCAGCCCCTGTAGTCCTATCGAGCCATCTACTCCGGCAGACCCAGTGGCACCGGTGAGCCCCATCAGACCTTGAATACCTTGAGCGCCAGTGGCACCGGTTGCTCCAGTTGGACCTTGAGTTCCAGCAGGTCCTTGCGCACCCGATGCACCAGCAATGCCGGCTAGGCCAGCCGAGCCCGTAGGGCCATTGTGACCATCAACTCCGTTGTATCCGGCAGGACCCATCGGGCCCTGAACTCCTGCGAAGCCTCGATAGCCATGGACACCATCAAGGCCGTTTTGGCCATCAATGCCATCCGCTCCATCTAGACCATCCAGCCCATCAACTCCGTCTTGGCCATCTTGACCGTTGATTCCAGGAGAGCCAGTCGCTCCGTTTGGTCCGATGGGGCCTGCGACCGGGGTGTTGAAAAGTGCAGATTCAGCTTCCGCGTTGGCATTGGTCAAAACTGTGGTCAGCGCCCAGAGGGCGATGATGATCGCGAGAATCGCGAGAATGGTCGAAAGCATGTTTCGCCATGAGTTGTTTCTAGCAGTTGCTCCATTTCCATTTGTTTCCATGATGTCCCCTTACTCGATGCTCAACAGCTGAGGGGGTGCACTAAGGTTTGAACTATCTGAATGCTCACCCAGCTGTTCGAGCCCTCATTTGATTTCAAGTTCGAAGCTCAACGAGTGGCTCTTGAGATGACGTTATCCACCGCAGATATCGGTTGATTTACAAAAATCTCTTAGATTCCTCAAGATTTAGTCAAAGGGGAAATCATGGAGTTTGAGGATCTACCAAACGCCCTGCTCATCGAGGACGATGCTGAGGATCGGCTCCATATCCGAATGCAGCTAGAACTGATGGGCTTTGTAGTTTATGACTCACCATCCAGGCTCGAAGGTCAAGAGCTCTTTGGACAGCGCGATTACAGCATTGTGCTGATCCACCTCGGCCACTCACCACTGGAGAGCATGCAGCTTTGTCGCTCCATAAGAGCCGAGTCAACCGTGCCAATCATCATGCTCACCCAGCGCGATGAGGTGATAGACGAAGAGATGGTGCTTTCGGCCGGAGCCGATGACTATGTCACCAAACCAATCGTCGAGCGCATCCTGACCTCTCGTGTCACCCAGCAAATCAAACGCGGTCAGACCCAAAGGTCACCACGGGCAAACATTCTGACCTGGGGGCCGTTAGAACTTGACCTTAGCCAGCACAGCTTCAACATCTCAGGCAAAGTCGTGATGCTGACCAACAGCGAATACCAGTTTCTCCAATTGCTGATGGCCAACCCGCAGCGCATCTTTTCGAGGGAACAGATCCTGCAGGCCATCGGTGCATTCCGAGGACTAAAGTCCGATCACCTAGTTGACGCTCACGCCTCAAGGCTTCGTAAAAAGATTCGCCAGGCAGGAGGCCCAGAGCTTATCTCGGTGGTTAGAAGCGTTGGCTTTAGACTGGCACCAACGCAGTCCTAGATACACGAAGAGGTGCCAGGTGGCTCAACGTTCAATCGCAGCAATCCGCAAGGTTTTGAAAACTGGCTCGATTGTTTTTGGTGCGAGTGCTCTAGCGCTGATTGCCGTGCCAGCAATTTTCAACTCACTGCTCAATCTGCAAACCACCCCTGAGCTGGAATGGGCAATGCGCATGATTGGCATCACCTTGGTTGCACTTTCCGGAAACATGTATTCGGTGGCAACACATGGCACAGATAAGTCAGTTCTGTTTTCCGCTCGCTTGATGTTGGTATCTGCTGCCGGACTTGGAGCTATAACACTGCTTATCCCAACTAGTCACAATGGGTTCACCATTGGGTACGCACTGGTTGGCTTTGGCTTTAGTGCCGCTTATGCCTTCGCACTGAGTCGGAAGTAACGTGTCTCAAAAACCTCAACGCGCTATCAAGCGCGCGGTTGCAGCCGGTCGAGATGACTACGAACTGCACGATCAAGAGTGGCAAAAGATTGGGCTGGCTGCTCCAGCCAGAAGAGCACTGGTGGATGCCAAGCTTTACAAAGTTTCAGATATGCGAAAGATTACCCTGACTGAACTCAGCGCCATGCATGGCATGGGCAAATCGGCAATTGCTCGCATCAAGTTAATTATGGAAGCCAAGAAGATCAGCTTCCGCATGTAGGCACTATCTCTAAAGAATGTAAGAGCCCAAGAAGCGATTGAATGCCTTAACGTCAAATTTTGCATTGAACTCGAGGCGCACTTTACCTAAGCCGCTGAAGTACATTTCTAGCTCGGTATCGCGGTCGAAAGATCCTGCCGACTCAACAGAAAAAGCTTGAATTTTGCTGTAGGGGAGAGATGTGTAGTCCCGTTTCTTACCCGTCATGCCTTGGACGTTAACAACAATCAAGCGCTTGTTGGTGAATACCACCATGTCCCTCATGCCCTTGAAGCTGGACTGGATGCCTTCGCCATCGATTAGTAGTTCCCCTACCATTTCCTGGCCTTCTTGATTCGAAACTTCAGCCAACTTAACAAAAGATGGATTCTTAAAATCAATCACAATTACCCCCTATTTTCAGTGTTTCTTGACTCCACCATAGTGGAGCAAGGCACTCAGCAAGGAAGTTTTTGTCCGGTGTTCCAGTCGGCTCAGGAACGTCGCTTAACCCAGATCAGGCCACCAATGCCAGCTAGCAAAACCCCGGTCGGTGCCACAAAGTCGAGGGCCGAGAACCAGTCGGTTTGGCTATTCAGGATGACAAACAAATAGCCCGCCAATCCCATGCCAACCAGCGCAAGTGCTACACCTCTTGAGGTTCCAACATCAATGCGCTTTAGTTCTTCGCGACTTCTTGCTGCCGGCTTGTGACAGGCCGGGCAAGTGAACTCAGTCTCTTGGATTGCAGCGTTGCAGTGTGGGCAGTTCATACCCTCAGCATAGAACTAAACCTGAGCTAGTGGGTCAGCAAGAAGATTTCACCGCTGCGCTTGCGGTTGATGAACAACTCGACATTTAGCTCATAGCCCAGACCAACGGGCAGCACGACTCGAGTCAGGTCTCCAGACGCGCTTGGAATTACGATCCAGTGATCGCCGACCTTCGCTGAGATTCTCTTCCCCTCGAAGCCCTTCACATAGAGCACAACCTTGCCTTCGAAAGAGCCGACGTTCAGCTTGTTATCTGGCTCTTCCACGAGACGAATGAACTGACGGGTTTGAACTTTGCCCGCTCCGAAGAACATGTCCAAGGCGTAGGAACCTGGTTGTAGGTTTGGCAGTTTCAAGACCAACTTGGTTGGTAGCTTGCGCAGAATCTTGACTGGCTTACCGCCGATAGTTACCGACTTGATCAGATTCAGGTTCTTACCGGTGAGCACAATTTGCCTTACCGTATTCGCCGTCCAAACAAGTTCCTTCGTTGGCTCAGCGACGACAGGTTGCGAAGCAGTGCTTGGCGTAGGTGGCAACTGCGGAATAGTCGGCGTGACCGGTGCTGGCTGAGTCGGAACCACAACCGCCGCCCAAAGTGCGTAGAGGGTCAAGTCTTGGTAAACGCTCGGGGTGAATGGGAACGTCACCTGCGTCGAAACATCGTTTAACACTCTGCTCCAACCGACAAAACTGAAACCTTGCTTCGATGGGTTAGCTGGTTGAGCAATGGTGCCAGCTTGGACAAAAGTGCTGCTTGAAATCGCTGAACCACCATTGGAATCGAACTGAACTGTGAAGGTGGCAAGGGCAGGAGTCACCACAACAGAGTTGGAACTTGATGCCGAGGTGCCAATGGCGTTAGTTGCAGTTACCGTGAACGAATAAGTTGCGCCGTTGGTTAGCCCAGTCACAACGCAAGAGAGCGTGGTCGTGGTGCAGCTACCGCCACCGTTCGAAGCCGCGACCGTGTAGGAAACGATGTCTGAACCACCACTTACTGGAGCGGTCCAGGAAACCGATGCACTTGTGTTACCCGCGGTAGCGACCACGTTAGTTGGCGCATTCGGTGCAGTTGCGGCAATCACGAACTCGGGGTCGTGAGTCATCTCAATCACGACCTGACCGTCAACGGTGGCTGTAGCAACCTCAGTTGCCACACCATTGACAATCATGAAGACCTTGGAGCCGATCTTGATGTTTGGGTTAATCAAAGTCAGGCTGATCGACTTTCCAGCTGCGGTATCGGGCACTGTTGCCGAGTCACCGGTGCCCTTTAGCCAGTGCACCACCACTGAGGTGTAGTACGCGAAGCTTGAGTCAATTAGGTTTCTAGGTCTGGTCAAGTCATCGATGAACGAAACGCTCAACACGGTGCCGTTGTCCAGTGCCCCACTTGGAATGCTCAGTGATGCTCCAGTGCCAGATAGTCCGTGGTTACCAGACCAAGAGTGAGCACCGGTAATTGTGATGGTTGCAAGAGTGTTGATGTGAGCTGGGTTGATGCCAGCCAACGAGTTCTGCGTCCACTTGGCATAAAGCGTTCTGGAAGCCGATGGGGTGTACGGGCTGCCAAGCGACACCGCACGTGTTGTCAAAGCCGAATCCTCATACCAGCCATCGAAGTGGAAACCAGTTCTTGTTGGTGTCGGGAGGCTGATGGAGGCTGAACGCGAGACAAAGTCTCGAGCGCGAGGACTGGTGCCACCCTTGGCGTTGTAGTTGAGTTCGTAAGAGCCATCCAACCAACGTGCGTACAGCATCTGCGTCGCACCTGGAGTGTGTGGGCTGGCAAGCTTCGCACCACCGTCGGTCAGCGACCAGCCATCGAATACATATCCGTCACGACCATAGTTGGATCCATTAGGTAGCGTTAGCGCTGCGTTGCCGACTGTGAAGCTTGCGGTTGCAACAGCGGCACCCGAGAGCTTAGATCCACCATTCCAGTTGTATGTGACGAGGTAAGTCTTTGGTGTCCAAAGCGCGGTGAAGTTCTGGTCGCCAACTCCAACGTTGTAGGTGACGCCATTTCCATAGCTGAGCGAGCCATCGCTCCAACCAGCAAAGTCGTAACCGGTTCTTGCTCCAGGATTAGGCATCGCAAAGCTCTGGCCGATTGTGCGGCTTAGGCTCGAAGGTGAGTTGTCGCCTCCGGCGGAGTCGAAGCTCATCGTGTAATCAATTGCCTGCCACTGGGCATAGAGCAGGTATTTGCTGTCAGTCACGGTGAATGAATCGCCCGCCTGGTAGCTGTTGTTGGACTGATCCTTCCAACCGGTAAATGTGTAGCCCGCACGGGTAGGAGCAGCGCTCAAGGTAATCACGTCGTTAGCCAAACAGGTGTAGTCCACACCCTGACACTCTGAGTCCACGGTCACGATGCCAGTACCGCCGTTTAGGGCATACCTAACGGCGTAGAGCCTCACCCACTGGGCCGTGAAGGTTGGTGCATTTTCAGTGAGCGTGAAGCTATCAAGAGCGCGGAAAGTTGAGTTGCCGTCATTCCAACCAAAGAACTGATAGTTGTTGCCACCGAAAGTGATGGTGCTGCTGACCGTTGGGCTAAGTGTGATTCTGGCGTTGTACTTTCCAGTGGTGTTCTGCGGGAAAGTGGCAATCTCATTCGAGGACAATGCGGTGGCACCGATTGAACCACGAGCGTAAGTAACGGAGATGTCCTTCAGGGTCCAGATCGCATAGAGGGTGACATTTGCGTTGGTTGTGTAAGGACCGCTGTGAGCAGTACCGGTTGGGTTGGCGGACCAGCCGGTAAAGTCGTAACCGGTCTTTGCCATGGTGCCAACATTCGCCAGCGAAATACCAGCATCACCAGTTGTGTAGCTGGTAGTGCTGCCACCAGCGGGAGCACCGGTTGCTCCGTTGGTGTTGTAGGTAATCACATAAGTGTTAGGCGTGAACTTGGGATAGAAGGTGACATTCTGCGCACCGAATACATAGCTATTCCCTGGCTGGTATACAGTTCCCGAACCATCAGAGTTAATCGTCCAACCGTTGAAGGTGTAGCCGGCCTTGACCAGGTTTCCGGTGTTGGACTTCACAGCTGCGCTTTGACTGATGTTGTAGTTGCCGTTGTCTGTTGGTGCCGTACCCGTGTCAGCCCCAGTCACTGAATAGCTGACCGAGTAGTTGATGGCGTCCCAGAGTGCATAGAAGATGACAGGAGCGGAAATGGTCAAGCTGCCAGAATTGAGAACCTTGGTGGTTACATCGTTCTGAGTGGTGGACCAACCGTTGAAGGTATATCCGGTTCTCGCCAAAGTGTTTTGTGTTGCCAGTGTGATTGCAGTTCCACCAGTTGTGTAAGTACCGGAGGTAACCGAAGGTGAGCCTGTGGTGGCACCGTTGATGTTATAGCTGTAACTGTATTGACCGGCTGTCCAAAGCGCATAAAGCGTTACGGATTGGGAAGGCGTGTAGCTACCGCTGACTTTGGTAGTGGCATCATTTTGAACTGAGCTCCAACCCCCGAAGGTGAAGCCGGTCTTTGCCATGGTGCCAACCAATGGCAAGGTGATTGGGCTGGAACTTAGAGTGAAGCTGTCCGTTGATCGCTCCGGTGCACCTTGAGAACCGTTTCGGTCATATGTGACAAGGTAGACCGGAAGTGGCCTAGTAATGCTCAAAATGTAGGAACGGGTAGCACCATCCTGAGCCGTTACCTCAATAGAAATCGTGTTCGCACCGTATGCCAGGCTGATGGCATTCGAAGAACTTCCAGATGCAACCGTGGTGCCGTTGATCTTCAGCGATGCATATTGATTGGTTGTGGTTGCCGAAATCGTCATCGATGAGACGTTTGAGCTCACGCTCGCCGAGTAGGTCAAACGAGAGCTAACAAAGCTTGGGGCAAGAACTCCAGCGCTGAGCGAGATGGAGCTCAAGGACGCATCCGGGGAAATGTCGTTTAGGTAGCGGAACTTGATGCTGATTACCGACTGGTAACCGTCGTACTGCTCGTACTCTACGCCTGGGAATGCTTGATAGCTGTAGGCAGAAAGCGAGCCACCCAGGGCTGCTGGGACGCCGCGGTTGGTTCCATATGGCCAAGGCGCAAAGAAGACGGTGTTCATCGAAGTCACGATGTTGGAACCGCTGACGTTTGCCGTGCGGTTAGGGCTCTGCTTAATAGAGCGGTAGTAAGGGCCGTTCTCTACTCCGACTAGGAAGTAGGTGTTGGCCGGCACTGTTACCTCTCGGGTTGGCACTGTTTCAGTAAAGTCACCAGCGTTGTAGAAGGTGACTGGCTGCTCGCCAACAACTACCGGGGTAGAGAAAGAGCCAAGTGTGTTTGGAACGGTGCTGGCTGCAAAATACCAGTTCCAGTTATTGCCGCCAGATTGATAGCTGTTGATTCCAAGTCGATTAATGCCATCGGCTGGAATGCGAAGTTCGGTATGTGCGTAGAAGAGCTGCCAAATCATGTTGTTGGTCGTGCCCTTATCTGAATCAAGCACGCCAGATTGATTTGCGTAGGAATCGAAGTAGGTGTTTGGTGACCAAGTAACTGATGTTCCTAAGAATCCAGCCTCATTGTGAAGAGTTGGACCTAGACGGGTAATGGTAACGGTGTAAGAAGTGGAAGCCACTCCATTCGGTGCCGTCACGTGGACGGTAAGAACCGAAACACCAACTGGGGTTGAGATCGTCACCGAAGTTGTAGTCGGTGCCAATAGATTTCCGTTTACTCGAATTCTTGCGCCAAATTCTGAAACCTCTGGCGAGACGGTAATAAACGCACTGGTGGAAGGCACCGCCAAGGTGTAATTCCTGGTTCCCGAAGCAAAGCTAGGAGAAAGCACCCCAGCGCTAACAGTCAAAGCTGCCAGCGATGAATTAGTCGAGATATTGGCTAGGTAGCGGACAATAACTCGACCAGAGCCACCATTAGATCCATTGGCTTGGCTGCTGCTTCCTGAACCAGCACCGCGACCACCGGCACCACTATTGGCAGCGGTGACCGAAGTGGTCGGAGAGTTACCAACACCACCGGCACCACCGGCACCGAAGATTTGTGAAATTCCAGATATAGAGCTGGAGATGCCGAGTCCCGCGACTCCTCTGGCAATACCTGTGCTTGTGCCACCAGGTCCACCGGCACCACCACCGCCACCACCGATGCCACCGCCACCACCAAGGGCACCACCCTCGGCTCCAGCTGAATCAGTGGCTGCTGCTCCACCAGTGCCAGCGGTTCGTGCTGGCGACTTGTAGTCACCGCGAGAGCGGCTACCGCCATCACCACCTAAGGCCAAGAACTTGTTGACGATGGTCAAAAACAGCTCGGAGTTTTCTCCTCGTGCACCAGCGTTTTCGGGCGGGCTAGCCAAACGGCTAGCGGTTCCACCAGCTCCGCCGGCACCGACTCGAATGGTCATCTGAGATTGTCCAGAAACATCGAGTGGGCCGGTCAGCTTAACCTGACCACCACCACCGCCACCGGCACCGCCAGCGTCGTAGCCACCACCACCGCCACCACCGGCGGCAACAATGATTGCCTCAAGGCTGGAAACTCCAGTAGGAATCTGCCAGGCACAGGACCCGGTGTTTGTGAAATCCAGAATCCAATACGGTTGCCCATCGATGTAGCGTCCTACTCGATTTGGAGAACACTCGCTTGACCAGACTGGGTATAGAACCACATCGGAGTCCGTCAAGTAGCTAGATCCGAGATCATAAAGCTGGGCACCGCCGTCAGTGGTGGTCCAACCAGTCACGCGCGAGTTGGCTTTGCTGAAGTACTGGTTTGCGAGAGCGGCCGCCAAGAGTGTTGCGCTCACCGAAGGTTGCTTAATGACTACCTGGTCCGAGCCAGAAGCGCCGGTGCCAGCTCTGAAAGTAATTCGGAAGTCGTTCGCTGCCCAAACCGGATAGAAGGTCACGTTGGCATCGGTGGTGTATGAAGACCCCAGATTGTGGGTCTTGCTACCACCATCGGTCGTGGTCCAACCAACAACATTGAAGCCGGCGCGGGTAAAGCTTGCGTTTGCACTAGCGGTATTTGGAAGTACATAGGTAGCTGCTTGCGACTTGGTGTAGCTAAGCACGGTTCCAGAACCGCTCGATCCTGGAGCAAAAGTTATTGAGTAATCAGCGCTAAAGCGAATTACCACTGTTCCGGATCCTCCGGAACCACAGCTTGAACCACCCGAACCGGTGTTGGTTACACCCGCTCTTGTTGCCTGGTTAGATGAATCGCAGACTGTTACCCAGTCGCCACCGACGTTGCCGCCACCAACAGCCCCATCGTTGAACGAAGCTCCACCACCAGCTACCTCAATACCAAAGCGAGTCAGCGATGCACCACCATTTTGGTTAGTTGCAGCACCACCGGCACCGCCACCACCACCAGGTGCACCTTGACAGTTGGTTGCACCGGCTGCGTTAGCGCCAGCGTTTGCGAAGTAGTTGAAGCCTGAGTAGTTCGGGTTTGCTCCCGCAGCGGCTCCAGTTCTTGAGGTACAGGCTGCTCCACCACCACCAGATCCACCGGAAGTGGCCGCAGCAACGGCGGTTGTTCCACCCGCACCAGAGCCGCCACCGCCTGCAATAAAGCTTCCGAAACGGCTGGCTGCACCTTTGGTACCGGTGTTGCCATTGACAAGTTCACTGACCAGCGTGAAGGTTCCTCCGGCGCCGACCTGAATCAAAGTGGCAGCACCAGGGCTTACCGAGACCGGTTGTGAGCTAACTAGCACTGCTCCGGCACCACCACCACCGGCCAGGCCGTAGTAAGAACCAGCACCACCGCCACCGACGATCATCACATCCGCGGCGCTGACACCATCAGGAACCACCCAGCCACATGTGCCTGCGGTGTTGAATCGAACCTGGGTGTAGGTCCTTCCCGTTACTCCATATGTGGCAGAAGCACTGTCGGTGGTTCCGGTACCAACAAAAGTCGTCGTAGTTGCCGTACAAGCATTTACCCAGATGGCATAGAGCGTGATGCCTGAGGTGGCACTTGGTGAATAAGGCCAAGTCTCAATTCGGTTTCCGAGATCTCCATTATTGGAAGTCTCGGTTGTCGACCAGCCACCAAATACCACGCCCGATTTAGTGGGATCGGCTGGCTTCTGGAGGGTTCCGGCCGTAAAGAAGGAGGTGTCTGCAATCGAAGATCCACCGTTGACATCCCAGGATGCAGTATTGGAATTTGGGCTCCATGACGCCGTGAGCGTGCTGGTACCGGTAGGAGCTAGATAGATCGATCCCGGTGAAATGGTGCTGGCACCAGTCCCCCAACCGGTCAAGGTGTAACCAGCTCTAGTAACACTGCCGACGCTCGGAACCCTAATTCTTCCCGAGGTGGTTAGCGAAGCGGGATCTGCATTTCCGCCGGAGCGATTGAACTGAACCAAGTTGTATGGCACAGCTCCAAGTTCACTTGGTGTGAAAGCTCCCTGATAGAAGCGGATAGAGCGAATCTTGCCTTCGAATTGAGCATCGGCAGTCCAGTTGCTCTTACCAATGAAATTGTTAGTTACGGTGATGTCTGGCAATAGACCGAAGCTAACGCTCGAGCCAGCTGAGCCACCGTTACCGATGCTGACGGTTTGCTGGCTCTCGTTTTTCCAGATGGTGCAACGTGAACCATCCAATCGAATGGTCCATCGCGCTAAGCCAGAAGTCAATTGACCAGTGGTGGTTCGACACTCTGAGATTACAGATCCGTTGCCCCACAGACCAACGAACAATTCATTTGTGGTGTCAAAGCGACTGATGAAGAAGTTGTATTTTTCGCCGACCGTGGAAGTTCGCATTTCACCGAAGTCAAGAAGGCGTTCCCAGAAATTTGCCGATCCGAAGTCCGCCTCAAAGTCGACCGTGATGCCACCGGTTCGGAAACCGGTGTAGGAGAAGTCTCCGACATCTATGTAACTTCCGTTGGCGTTGGTGCCGCCGGGGAATGACCAGGC
>JACCDL010238417.1_pt1 | contig 11773 bp, 12 predicted proteins | sample 7441931 | NCBI WGS metagenome assembly JACCDL01 (sample SAMN15323437, study PRJNA562643) | freshwater metagenome | isolation source: river surface water | place: USA:Blue River Watershed | collected 2017-08-16 | reverse complement strand
GCTGTCATCGTTTTGTTTTCTTGAATCTTCTTTAGTTCAGCCTGAGCCTCCTTTAAAAATTGAATCGCCTCGTGGTTAATTTTTTGCTGTTCTATTTTTTCGGCATCTTGCTTTTGAATGCTCTGGAGACTCGTCTTATACAACTTTTCAAGATCAGCTATTTTTTGAACCATCTCACTTTGATCTTCTGCTGGTTGATGAACAATGACTTTCTTTTCCTTGTATACAATTTCTTTTTCTGTTTTTCCTTTCTTCAGGAAATACAAAATCGTAATCAAAATGAGAAGGCAGGCGAGAACAATGGATACAAAAAACCACATTTCTTGTTCACCTTCCATTTGGCCTATTAATTCTTGCCCGAATGAATATTTGGATTGAAGATCAAGACTCAATGATCGAAGTGAATCTTCATTTTTTTTGAGCAATTCATTTTGGCTTTTCAAATCGTTCAATTCCATTTTCTGGATTTCAGCCTTTAGTTGGGAGACCTCTTCACTCTTTTTGTGAAAAGTGTAAAATGCAATGAGATCTTTATAAACTTTTTTAATAACCAAAGGATCTTTTGCCAAATTGGTGAGTTGCCTAAGGGAGTCAATTTTAGTGATATCCCATTTATAATTCTTTAGAATTAAAGTGTCTGCTTTCCAACCAGAAAGTATCAAGTGAATTTGTTCTGTTCCCAAAGTGCTTATTGTCGTTCCTTTAGGCAGAATGGGTCCTGATATGGTTGCTTTTTGTCCGTGAATGGTTAGCCCCGAAAACAGCAGGCTGATTATAATTACTAATTTTTGCATAGCGACCGCAAGTTAAATCTTTTTTCTATATGCACTCCAATATGCATCTGTTCCATTTACAATATTTTCAAATGAATTTTCAACCCTTATTTCTGGACAAAGATTCGGGGAATAAAATTCAAATTCTTGACTGTAATTGTATCGGATGGTAGCAATGGAAACATTTATTTTTGATTGGGGCAACGATGTTGTTGCTGCATTGCCAAATGTTCCCAATCGATTGCCCATGATGCATTGCCCCCAAATTGTTCCCAATTGATTTTTTTTCCATGCTTGCGTAAAGTCTACAGATGCGGACGCGGAAAGTCCATTGACCCAGAGGTTTTTCTCCCCTTGAAATATCCATTTTTTTTGCTGGATTTTTTTCTTGAAATACAGCGTATCTGTTTCGCCTTCTGGAAGTGACATCAGCTCAATGTATCGTTGTATATCCTCATTCCTTCTCATGGTAAATTTCAGAAAACCCCGAATGAATTTATTTTTCAAAGGTTTTACTCTGCTGTCGGATAGCCCACTTCTTTTTGCGATGATATTATGCGGGGCATTGTATCCTTCCTCGAGTAGAAAGGACATGAGGTATTCTACCTCGGTACTTTTGCCTCCTGTATTGTCCCTCAAATCAACAACGAGATGATTTATTTTTTTTCGTTGGCATGACCTGAAGAATCGTCGGATGATTCTGTTTTGTTTGGCCATTTTTTTTGGAGCAAACGTTGATATGCCGATGTAGGCTGTATCATGGTAGAATTCAATTTTAGGAAGATCACTATACAATTCAACATTCTTTTTTTGGTACTGATCTTTTTCCTTTTTTCCCCATGTTGGGACGTTCACTTCATGAATCACTCCTTCCGTGTCTTTGTACTGTATGTCAACGCTTTCTTGTTTTTGTAAGAGTAAAAGTGCGCTGTATACAGGAAATAACTCATCTTGTTGGCGTTGAATTCCGTCAAAACTGTCGTGCTCCATAAGGAGCAGTGGAGCTGTCTCTTCTAATATTTTTTCTAGTGTTATGCTTGCTATGGATATCAACTCTGATCCTAGGGGTATCTTTTGGTTCAAATCTTTGCTAACAAAGTTCCCGCTCAATTTTATAGGGATAAATCGATATCCTTTATTAAGGTGTTGGCTCCAAAGACCATTGATGCTGACCTGCGTGTGACTGTCTTTTAAGTTTTGAAGAAGTCTTCCAATAATCAATGAAAACTCGAAGTTGCTTCTTGCGCGTACCGCACTCGAGTCATAGGCTCTCTGCACGGCATTACTCCATTCTATTGGTTCTGAATAGCCCATTGAGTAGGGGTGGGATGTTTCGAGAAGTTGCAAGAGTGTATCCAGATCTTGCTTCATCTGTTCCTTTGTCAATCTTGACTCATTGGGTTGTCCGCAAATACAAAAGGGTAGGAAAAATCCTACCCCCATGAAAATATATCTGAGTTGTTGAATCAACCGTTTCTCTTTTTAACCATGGTCAAGATGGTGGCCAATGCCACTGTTTCTCCTGTCTCATCATACACATCCACCAAGAACTTCACAATCCCCTTGGCAATGTCTTCCTCGTTTCTTTTTTCTTGATCCACTTTTTCTTTGACGGTGAATTTCACACCAATGGTCATCCCTGGATAAACAGGTTTGGTAAACCTGCAATCCTCTAATCCATAGTTCAACAGCACCGGACCTTTTTTGGGATCAACAAAAAGTCCCGCGGCTTTTGATAAAATGAAATAGCCGTGTGCAACCCGTTTTTCGAAAATGGTTCCTTCCAAGCTGGTGGCATCCATGTGAGCATAAAAATTATCCCCGCTGACGTTGGCAAAGTTGACAATATCCGCATCACTAACGGTATGCTTGTGGGTGAACACTGTATCGCCGATGACCAAATCCTCAAAGTGTTGTCGGAACAAATGCGGATTGGCCTCTCGCTGCTGTCCTCCGTATTGATAGACATTGGTCAGGTGGGATAGGGTAGTGGGTGTTCCCTGAATAGCAGTACGTTGCATATAATGCAAAACGCCTCGTTTTCCACCCATCTCTTCTCCACCTCCTGCACGCCCCGGACCACCATGCACCAATAACGGCATAGGAGATCCATGCCCCGTGCTTTCCACTGCAGATTCTCGGTTGAGGACCAATATTCTTCCGTGATGAGACGCAGCTCCAATCACAAAATCTTTGGCCTCATGATCGTCAAATGTGGTGATACTAGAAACCAGCGATCCTTTTCCTAATTTGCTGATGGCTACAGCCTCATCAGTAGTCTTATATGGCAAAATGGTAGCGACAGGTCCAAAGGCTTCTACCTCATGAGAGCTCAATTTTGCAAAAGGTTGGTTGTTCAGGAATACAACGGGAGAGATGAAAGCACCTTTGTTAAAGTCAGCGTCAATGATTTCAGGTTGATGTCCGCCAATCACCATATCAGACTCTTGTTTTAAAATATCCAACTTAGCCAAGACATCTTCTCTTTGTGATTGAGAGGCCAGACAACCCATGCGAACTTTTTCATTCAAAGGATTCCCAATGGCGGTTTGCATCAAGGCTTTGCCCAGCGCTATTTGAACATCTTCCACGTATTGTTCTGGCACGATGATTCTTCTGACTGCGGTACATTTTTGTCCGCATTTCACCGTCATTTCTTTCCGTACTTCTTTGATGAATAAATCAAACTCTGGTGTTCCTGGTGCTGATTGTATGCCAAGGATGGCAGAATTCAATGAGTCGGCCTCCATGTTGAAAGGAACCGACTCTGCTATGATTTGCGGATGGGCCTTTAGTTTTTTTCCCGTATGGGCTGATCCTGTAAAGGTGACAACATCTTGTAACGTGACATGATTGAGCGCTGAATGTGCACTTCCCATGATCAATTGCAAAGCTCCTTCGGGTAATATTTTTGAGGCAATGATGTCTTTTGTGACAACTTCAGCCAAATAGGAAGATATACTTGCAGGCTTGACAACAGCAGGAACTCCTGCCAACAAATTCACTGCGATTTTTTCCAACATTCCCCAAACTGGGAAATTGAAGGCGTTGATGTGAAAGGCCACTCCCTCTTTGGGGACCATGATGTGGTGACCTCCAAATGTCCCATTCTTGGACAATTTCGCCATCTCCCCGTCGACATAGTATTTTTCATTGGGAAATTGTCTGCGCAAGCTGGCATAGGCAAATAAATTTCCGATTCCACCTTCTATGTCTATCCAACTATCAATCTTGGTAGCGCCGGTTTTGTAAGACCATTCGTAATAAACATTTTTTCTTTCCATGAGATAGAAGGCAAGTGCCTTCAACATATTTCCTCGCTCATGAAAGGTCATCTTTCGCAACGCAGGCCCTCCAATGGTTCTCGCATAATTAAAAACCGCGGCATAATCAACATCAGTTGTGCTGATTTCGAAAATGGGTTCATTGTTGGTGGCGTCGGTTAGTAATTGGGTAGTTCCCGCACCTTTTTCCCACTGCCCCAGTATGTAATGTTCTAAAGTTCTCATGTACATCAATTGATGGGCACAAGTTAAAATGGAAAGGGTTTATCTTTGTCAAAAAATTAACGATCATGGTTGGAATTATCATGGGCAGTAAAAGTGATTGGCCCATCATGCAGGAGGCAGCAGATGTTTTAAAAATGTTGGGTGTTCCATACGAAGCTGAGGTTGTATCCGCACACCGCACGCCTGAGCGTATGTTCGAGTACGCACAAAAGGCGCATTCACGTGGGATCAAAGTCATTGTTGCCGGAGCAGGAGGAGCAGCGCATCTCCCGGGCATGACGGCTTCCATTACGCCATTGCCCGTCATTGGTGTACCCATTAAGTCTTCCAATTCCATTGACGGTTGGGACAGTGTTTTGTCCATCTTGCAAATGCCAGCTGGAGTTCCTGTCGCTACGGTCGCCTTGAATGGTGGTCGCAATGCTGGAATTTTAGCCGCACAAATGATTGGCGCCAACGATGAGGCTTTGCTCAAGCGCATTGTTGCTTTCAAAGAAGAGTTAAAGAAGAAGGTGTTGGACGCTGCTAAAGATTTGAACGCATGAGTTTTTTATCGCTTGATCCCAAAGCGCTTAAGGTTGCGCAAGTTCATGGATACTTACTAGGAGCCGTTGCGCCAAGGCCCATTGCCCTGGTGAGTACGGTTGACGCTGACGGTCAGGTGAACCTGTCTCCATTTAGTTTTTTCAATGTTTTTTCTGCCAATCCGCCCATAGCCATATTCTCCCCCGCGCGCCGCGGAAGAGACAACACCACCAAACACACTTTTGAAAATGCCAAGGTGCACAAGGAATGTGTCATCAACATAGTCAATTTTGATATGGTGCAGCAAATGAGTTTGTCCAGCACTGAATATCCCAAAGGGGTGAACGAGTTTGAGAAAAGTGGTCTCACTGCCATTGCTTCTGATGTTGTGAAACCACCAAGGGTAATGGAATCTCCCGTTCAGTTGGAGTGCATCATCAAAGAGGTAGTTGAGTTGGGCACTGAAGGTGGAGCCGGTAACTTGATTGTTTCCGAGATTGTGCGCATTCATGTCAATGAAAAGGTATTGGATGATGCGGGTAGAATTGATCCCATAAAAATTGACCAAGTAGCCCGTTTGGGTGGAGATTGGTATTCTCGCGCCAAGGACGGATTGTTCTCTGTTGCCAAACCTCTTGAGAGAATGGGCATTGGGGTAGATCAAATTCCTGCAGATATTCGTTTATCCCGTGTTTTAACAGGAAACCAGTTGGGTCAATTGGGTAATGTGGAGTCCCTGCCCAATGAGACAGATGTCAATGAGTATAAGCTCACTGAGCTTTCTGAGATTTTCTTAGAGCACGAGAGTGACGGGAAAGCCCTGGAGATGGCCTTACACCGGCATGCCTCAGCGCTTTTGGATCAGAACTTAGTAACAGAGGCTTGGATGACGCTGTTGTCTTTTAATGCATAAAACTAAGCGTACATTTTTGCACGCAAAGCTTTAACATCTTCATTCTCCAAATATTCATCGTAGCTCATTCGCTTGTCGATAACACCTTTTGGCGTGATTTCGATAATACGGTTGGCTACGGTCTCGGTGAAAGTATGGTCATGTGAGGTGAACATGGCTACATGCTTCCAATCTTTCATGGCATTGTTAAAAGCGGTAATGCTTTCCAAATCCAAGTGATTGGTGGGTTCATCCAACATCAAACAGTTGGCGTTTTGCAACATCATACGAGAAATCATGCAACGCACCTTTTCTCCTCCGCTCAATACGGTACATTTTTTCATTACCTCTTCACCACTGAACAACATCTTACCCAAAAAGCCGCGCACATAGGTCTCGTCTTTGTCTTTTGAGTATTGACGCAACCAATCAATCAGGTTGTCATCGCTGTTGAAGTATTCCGCATTGTTGTTGGGAAGATAAGCTGTGGTAATGGTACTTCCCCAGTTGTATTCACCCGAATCAGCGGTCTCACGTCCATTGATGATTTCGAAAAAAGTGGTTATGGCCAAGTGATCTTTGGATAAAATGGCAACCTTATCTTCTTTGGTTAAGGTGAATTCAATGTTTTTGAACAATAAAGCACCTTCAGGAGAAGTCTTGGATAAATTTTCTACGCGCAATATCTGGTCGCCGCAGTCTCTTTCAGGACGGAAGATGATACCAGGATATTTACGGGTAGATGGTTGAATTTGATCGATGACCAGTTTGTCCAATAATTTTTTACGAGAAGTAGCTTGTCTGGATTTGGAAGCATTGGCAGAGAAACGCTCAACGAATTCTTGCAATTCTTTGCGTTTGTCTTCCATCTTTTTATTTTGGTCAGAGCGCTGTCTTAAGGCCAATTGGCTGGACTCATACCAGAAGGTATAGTTACCGGTATACAATTGAATTTTGCTAAAGTCGATGTCTACAATGTGCGTACACACGGCATCCAAGAAGTGACGGTCATGCGATACAACAATAACAGTGTTTTGGAAATCGGCCAAGAAGTTTTCCAACCAATTGATGGTATCCACGTCCAAGTCATTGGTGGGCTCATCAAGCAAAAGGATATCTGGATTACCGAATAAAGCTTGGGCCAAAAGCACACGAACCTTTTCTTTACCACTTAGTTCCTTGACCAATTTGTGGTGGCTGCTTTCGTGAATGCCCAAACCGCTTAACATATTGGCGGCGTCGCTTTCAGCGTTCCAACCATCCATCTCGGCAAACAACACCTCCAATTCCGCAGCTTTTAATCCGTCTTCTTCACTGAAATCAGGCTTGGCATAGATGGCATCTTTGGCTTGCATCACTTCCCACAATTTGGAATTGCCCAATAGTACAGTTTGCAAAACAGGAATCTCATCAAACTCGAAGTGATTCTGTTTGAGGACACTCATGCGCTCGCCTGGAGTCATGGAAACACTCCCTGTGGTGGTTTCAATTTCTCCTGCTAAAATTTTTAGAAAGGTCGATTTACCGGCGCCGTTGGCACCAATAACACCATAACAATTGCCTGAAGAAAATTTTAAATTGACCTCTTCAAATAGGGTGCGCTTACCATAGCGCAGAGAAATGTTGCTGACCGTTAACACAGAATATTGATTTTAAGCGGCCGCAAAGATAGGCTTTAATTGCCTTTATTTTTCGTAAAGTTCCAACAGTCCAGGAGGCAGGCTCAGGAAAATGTGGTGGTCTTCTTCTTTGATCTCAGCGATAAAGGTAGGTTGCAAGGGAACGTAGATGGTTTGTCCGTCACGGTCAATTTCCATCATGGGATTGACACCTGAATCATTCACTTCAGCCAGGACACCGATGGGTTGATTGTCATCGGTAAATACACGGAATCCAATCCATCCCCGAATGTTGTCGCGCATTTGATCGGTTTCACTCACTTCCTCCGGACGAATGAAAATTTCCGCTTTCACCCAAGGCAGGGCTTCTGCCTCGCTATTGATGCCTTCCAATTTCATGCGGAGTGTGGTGTTGGTCTTTCTTCCCAAATCTTCAACGATGAAAGGGGTGATGCGCCCTTTTTGAAAAAGAAAAAGGGTTTCCAAATCCACGTAATCAAAAGGGGAGGAGGAGTTGATCCAAATGGTAAACTCTCCTTTGTAGCCGTGGAGTTTGGTGATTTTTCCTAAGGGATGTAGGTCTTTGACTTCCATGATATTAAAAATAAAAAAAGCCGACACGAAGGTCGGCTTTAAAGAGTTGTAGCAAATTATTCACCTGCATTTTCAGCGGGTGCTTCCGTTGCAGCAGATGCTTCTTCAGCAGCCGGAGCTTCTTCAGCGGCTGGTGCTTCTTCTGTTACTTCAACAGCAGCAGCTTCGGCAGCAGCAGCGGCTTCCGTGATGGCTTTCAAACGGGCCTCGTTCACTGCACGCTCACGCTTCAAGGTTTCATTATCAGCAGAAGCTTTGGCCTGAGCCAAACCATCACGCTTGGATTGAATTTTAGATTCTTTACCACTGTTCCAATCAGCCCAACGCTTGTCGGCTTCTTCTTGGGTTAAAGCACCTTTCAATACACCCTTTTGCAAGTGCAAGCGGTACAATACACCGCGGTAGCTAAGAATAGCACGAGCGGTTTCAGTGGGTTGTGCACCATTTTGCAACCAAGTCAATGCTTTGGCATTGTCCAAATCAATGGTAGCTGGGTTGGTGTTTGGGTTGTAGCTTCCGATACGCTCAATGAACTTACCATCACGAGGTGAACGAGCGTCTGCAGCTACGATGTGGAAGAAAGGTTTTCCTTTCTTACCGTGTCTTTGAAGACGAATTTTTACTGACATAGTTTTTGTTTTTTGGGTACGAAACCCGATTAACAATTGATTTTAAGTTGGCAAATATAAGAAGAGAATGCAGAAAATTGAGAATTTTATTTTTGTTAACCTTGATTTTCCGAATCTGTTGTCAAGTCTTTTAAAACAATTATTTCCGCTTTTAGTTGTTGAAGATGATTTTTAAGGATTGCCCAAACAATAGCATTATCGATGCCATCATACGCATGAACCAAACGATTCCGAAATGAAATAATGGATTGATCATGTGAAATAATAACCGTAGGATCTTTTTTCTTCAATTGATTCAAGGCCTCCCCAATAATGACCAGTTGTCTTTCAACAGCACTTTGCGTTTTAAAGTCATCGCAATACTGTGAATAGTTTTGAATGTCTTTGATAAAATCTTCAATGAACGCAATGGCAATTAATACATCGGAAAAATATTTTTTACTATGATCTTTCATAGATTAAAATTTTGTTTTTCTCAATATTGGCTCGAAGTATAGGGTTTTTAAGAGAGCTCAGTGTAATTAAATCAACCCTTCTTTTAAAGAATTTTTCTAGCCGATCCCAAATTTGAATCAATGCTTCACCACGTTGAATGGGATCTTCTGCGGATATTTCTATAACGAGATCAATGTCACTGTTGTTTTGATCAAAATGGTCATTTGTAGCTGAACCAAATGCATAGAGCGATCGTACCTGAAATTGTTGACACATCTCAAATAACTCAGGACCATTTTTATCGATATACTGAGAAATATACATGTCGCTAATTTAGTCAATTTATTTCCCTGTAGCGAATCACTTTATTTGTATTCAGCTAAGAAGATTCATTCAAACAATGTTCTTTTTTTCTTTTCGTTTACGTTCTACATTTGTTTCGCATGGTAAAAGCAGCAACATTTTTTTTCTTGATTATTCTCACAGTAATCGGGTTGAGTGGAGAGGTCGGAGCTCAATACGAGTTGAATCCCATGTCAGGACTCATCTGGCACGGTGGGGGAGTTGGTTTTAGCTCTGCAGATTTTCAATCGGGTCAATTCAATTACACCAGAACATTCAGAAGTGAGACCGTTCTCTCCGTTAGTCGGTTGGGCATTATCAGGGAATTGGGAAACAATCCCAATGACACCATTGCTGAAAAAAATACGACCATTGAATTGGCTTTGATGTTTGGTGAATGTTGGCAAGGGAAGCGCAATCCATGGTGGATTGCCACAGCAGTTGGAATGGCCTTTAACAACCGACGTTACTGGGATTTTGTTCCTCAAAGTGATACACAAGTTGAATTAAAAAGCAAATTCACCATGGGAATTCCGGGTCATCTTGAGGTGGGATGGATGTTTAGTAAACAATGGGGAGCTGTTGTTTCGGGAAATGCCAACTGGAACTTCAGACAAGCATGGTGGGGTGGACAATTGGGTGTGGTTTATAGGGTAAAGAGGGGATGAGGGATTAGTGGATTAGTGGATCGGTAGATCGGTAAATCAGTAGATCGGTAGATCGGTAGATCGGTAGTACGTTACGAGGTAATGGACAGATGAAGAAAAGAGATATTGAAACAGAAAACGATGTTGCGATTTTGGTGGATTCCTTTTATGCAAGGGTATTTCAAGATGGGATATTGGCGCCTTTTTTTGCACATGTCGATTATCCGACGCATAGACCCAAGATGATCGCCTTTTGGAATTTTGCGCTGTTGGATTTGCCAGGATATACCACCCAGGTTTGGGATGCTCATGCCAATATGCGCATAGCTCCTCCGTTGTTTGATCATTGGGTCAATTTATTTGTTGCGGCAGTTGACGAACAGTTTGAGGGTGAGGTGGCAGAAAAGGCCAAGTTGAGAGCAAAGACAATAGGATGGACGTTTAAAGAAAAAATGAAAGCGAAGCTAGACAATGAAGAAAGTTAGTTGTTTTTTATACATCTTAATGGGATGTATTTGTATCCAAGAAGTATCCGCTAAACCAGTAGTGGATTTGTCTGTGTCCAGAATAGAAAGGAGTATTGCATTGTTGCACGATTCATTGGCGCAATCGAAATATGACGAACAAACATTACGATATGCCCAGCAGATGATGGACACCTTGGCTAAAGTTCCGGCGACAGCAGAAAGTTTTAATCATCCTTTTCATCAATGGCGATTTTGTCGATTGATTTCTTCTGATGGTCGATTGCGCATCATCAATTGGAATGCACCATTGCAAAATGGTGAGCATGTTTATTTTGGGGTGATTTGGATTTGGAACCAAGAGGAAAATACATTTTACACCGTGGTTTTAAAAGACAATATGCGGGATCAAGAAAAATATGAGACCCGTTATTTGGATCCTCAATCCTGGCCTGCTGCTTTGTATTACGAGATTATACCCCACTTCAAAGGAAGGGGAAATAAGAAATGTGACACTTATACATTATTGGGGTGGGATGGACGAGACAATTTGACCAATGCCAAAATTTTGGACGTCATTAAAATCACCGCCAAGGACAATGTTCGCTTTGGAGAAGGATTGTTTGAAACAGGAACAGGAATGAAGAAGCGATTGATGTTTCAGTATGCGGATGAGGTCAGTGCATCTTTCAAATATTACCCCAAGAAAAAGTGCATAGTAATGGATCATTTGTCTCCCAAGAGTTCCATGATGGAGGGAATATTTGCCGATTACGGACCGGATGGCACATACGATTTGTATCAGTGGGAGAAGGGCAAATGGAAGTTGTATTCCAACATTGACATCAGCCTTTTCTCTTCCAGTGACACCAAGATGTATAAGCCGCCGGTTAGGCAAAGGAATTTTTAGCACATCACTTCGTCGTGGGCATTTTCATGTCCTTGCCCATCTGGTCATAGACTTTGTCATTGGGCTCCCACAATTCTATCTTGTTGCCCTCCGGATCCATGATGTGGATGAACTTTCCATAATCATACACCTCCATGGTATCGGTGATGGTGACTCCTTCTGCTTTGAGCGCAGCTACCAATTTTTTTAAATCCGCTACACGGTAATTGATCATGAACTCCTTGGTGGACGGCGCAAAATATTGGGTCTTCTCCCCAAATGGACTCCATTGGGTAAAGCCTTTTTGCGTGGTATCCGCGCCTTGTCTCCACTCAAACACCGCTCCGTAAGGATTGGTATTCAACCCCAAGTGCTCCTGGTACCAAGCCCGAATCATCTTGGGATCCTTGCACTTGAAGAATATCCCTCCAATACCCGTTACCCTTTTGAAATCT
>JACCDL010144951.1_pt1 | contig 11775 bp, 9 predicted proteins | sample 7441931 | NCBI WGS metagenome assembly JACCDL01 (sample SAMN15323437, study PRJNA562643) | freshwater metagenome | isolation source: river surface water | place: USA:Blue River Watershed | collected 2017-08-16 | reverse complement strand
TAAAACCACGTAATCGATTCAAAGCCGACATTCAGAAAATAGACACTGAATTATTGCTAGAGTCTAAAGAGAATCTGAAAGACCTGGATCATTTGATTTCTGATATCGAAGAAACTAAGATGAAAATCCCGGTGCTGTTGCGCCAATACATTGCCCTAAATGGTAAAATTATCTGTTTCAATATCGATCCGCAGTTTTCTGACAGTTTGGATGGATTTTTAGTGGTGAATGTGAAAAACATTCCACCGGATATGCTCGAAAAATTAAGCTAACAAAAAAGCCTCCCCGAAATTCCGGGGAGGCTTTTTTGTTAGAGTAAGGATTTAATTAATAACCATTAGCACCTTTGGTGAAATTAAAATTAGTCCAACCAGTGGCCCAATTCGTAGTACCAAATGCACCTTTAAATGTTACTTTATCAAAAAATGCATCATTTTGAACACCTGTAAATGCTGCACCGGTTAAAGCAGCAGCACCAGCTGTAGGAAGTGCGTTAGGGGCCGTTAAGGTAAACGGACTGGTTAAACTTGCAGCAGCCACATTAGCTAATACAACAGTACCGTCAGTAGTTGCTTTTGTTTGAATATTAGCCGCAGAAGCACCAGCAACAGCAACCGATGAAATTCTAAAGATGTTAGAACTTGCAAAAATTAAATTGTTTTTGAATTGAGAGAAACCATCAATAACTGCAGAGTAGGTAGCATCAGACTCAAGTGATAAGCCTGCATCAGGATGACCTAACATGATAGAGTTATTTAAGATAAATTGGGTAGCTCTTCTGAAACGACATGCAAAGTTGTGGTTTGCCGCAGTATTAGCTGCATCGTTAGGTCCTAAGATGGTAAAGTTAGATAAGTTTGGTCTGGTAATTGGAGTTGCAAGGGTACCTGTAGCATCATTATCGCACTCAATACCGTTACCAGCATCACCACCGTCAACAAACTCAGGATTTCTTAAAGAAAAACCATACTGGATTTTACCAACATAACCGAAATCAAAGTCAAAATCGTCATCTGCTGTAGCATAAGCAATTAAGTGCTTGGCATTAACCGTACCGCCAAAAAATTCGTAAGCATCGTCGTTACCATAAGTAACTTGTACATAATCGATAGTAGTACCAGCACCCACGCCACCTAGTGTCAAACCATTGATTTCAGATCCCTGGGCCTCAGCAATACCAGCAAATTCAATACGAACGTATTTAATTACACCAGAATTATCATTAGGATCAGTACCACCATATTTTCTACCAACTCCACCTTCGATAGTTGGTTCGGTTAAACGATTGGTTGGCGCATTACCTAATACAATAATACCACCCCAATCACCAGGCATACGTTCACCAACAGCTTTGCCAGAAGTAAATACGATTGGTTCAGTAGCGGTACCTTCTGCAAAAATTTTAGCACCCCTCTCAATCACCAAAGCACCTTTTGAAGCAATATCAGACTTGATAATTGTACCTGGCTCAATAGTAAGTTGTGAACCTGATTCAAAATAAGTGTAACCTCTCAAGATTACTGTTCCTTTTTTAACCACTACTTTTTGACCATTAGTATAAGTTCCGGTTATCATACCACCGTCGTTAATCGTAATGGTATTAGGATCTAGTTTTGTGCCTTCATCTTTTTTACAAGAAACAACCAGCACTGATAATAAAATGATAAATAAATGTTTGAGTTTCATAATATGTTTTTTTTTCAAAAATATAGGGGTCTTGTTAGCAGGCCTTTACCCAAATGTTAAATTTTTATTAATAGATTATTTACCTAAACCAAGATCGTAGCTGATTGTAAATGAAATGTTTGAGCCAAATAAGTTGGATACATAATTTTTATCCTTTAGGCGATCATATGCATTATTCTTATCCATATTGAAGTAAAGCACAGATTGTTGGTTCAAAATATCAGAGAAATTAGCTTTTAACTCAATCTTTTCTTTGAACATTTTTTTGCTAACCTGCAAATCCAATACATCTCTGGCATTTTCCCAAATGTTTGGAACCGTACTGTTTCCAACAAATGCGATGCGTTGACCCACTCGGTTATAGAGTGCAGTAATCGCTAAACCAGTTTTAGCATTGGCATATTGTAATCCAGAATTAATCAAATAAGGCGATTGTCCTTGCAATGGTCTGTTTGCAATACCCGAATTGTTGAATTTCACATCAGACTTGATGTAAGAGAAGTTAGAGAAAACCGTTAAATCTTGAAAGAAATTAGAACTACTTATGAAATCTAACCTTTTTCTAAATTCCAGTTCAACTCCGTACGAGGTGGCCTGTGGAACGTTGGCAAAATTCACCATTCTTCGCTCTGGAGTACCTCCTTCATCTAAAGTTTGTTCAATGGCATCGTTAAAATCTTTGTAGAATAGAGAAACTGAGAAGGTCTCACCGTTTTTAGGGTAGGTTTCGTATTTTAAATCAAAGTTATTAATCTGACCTCGTTTCAAGCTAGGCAGTCCTATAGTGTTTGTTTGAGAGATAAAGTCGAAAAATGCAAAAGGTGCTAATTCTCTTAATTCGGGGCGAGAAACTGTTCTTGAAACCGCAAATCGTAAGTTACTTTTATCGTTAATTGCATAGGTGTAATTCAAAGAAGGTAATACATCTATAAATTCCTGATCAAAACTTCTGGCTGTACTACTTAAATCTATGTAATCAATGTTTTGATAATAGTGCTCCAATCTGGCACCCCAAATCAACCTTGATTTTTCAGAAAGTTGATTATCAAGCATGGCATAACCCGCACTCAACAGTGTTTGAGCCTGGTAAGAATCTGTATTGTTGGTAAAATCGGTTAAAATAAAACCACCATTGGTTTTGATATTTGCAGGAGCAAATATTTGGTCTTTGGGTAAACTCAACATGTAAGCATCGAATGAACTAGAGCCTGATGAGTTGTACAGGTAGTTGAAAATTCGTGCATTAAATTCTCTCGTTTTGATAATGCTGAGTGCACCTGTTTTAAAAGTGCTTTTCTTGCCAAAGAAACTTATTGGTAAAGAATAATTTAATTGCCCTGAATAGTTTTGCTCTTTCATGTCGGAGAAGAAACGACGGCTATTGCGGTCAACCAATTCAAATTGATTGGAATTCAACGCAATTTCACGGTAGTAAATGGTTCTTAAATCCGGTTGATCTCTATTGATATTGGCAAAACTGATGTTCCAGTTAAATTTTTGATCTTTTTTTCCGAATTGATGCTCTCCTTCAATCTGAGAGTTCAATATCGATTTTTGGGTTAATTCAGAGTTATTAACCTGCAGATTAGCAGCAATATTATCATTGTAACCAAATCGAGTAGTATAGGCTTGTTCAAATACCCGATTGAATAAGTTCTTGAAACTGTATTTATTATTTCCGTTTTTATAGGTAATATTTGCTAATAAACCCAAACTTGTATTAAAACTGTATTGTTGATCATCGTAGTTGTAATAAATATCTGCAAACAAGTTTTGGTAATCATTTCTGAGAATATCCAATTGATTTTGTGAGTTACGGTATGAAACAGACACGATAGCTCCTAAGCTTCCTTCATTTTTTAAATCGTAACGATTTCCCCAAGAAAACTGATAATTCTGAGATGGCAGCGCATTATAAACGTTCTCGCCAAAACTATTAGGAAGCAGTTTACTAAAGTTTGCCTTTCCCTGATTACTTAGAGGATTGTATTGTGAAAAACTAGCTGGGAAATTGGCAGGAAGCTTACTTTTTCCATCATCAAATGCAAGATAATCGTATTTCCCCCTAGAATTAGAAATAAAATCTCTAAAAGTTGAAATCGTATTGTACCCCCAACCGGTCGAAAAATTAAGAAAGCCTTCATCAGGTACATCCTTGGTGAAAATCTTAATAGAACCACCTGCAAAATCACCTGGAAGATCTGGTGATGCGGTTTTGTTGATTACAATTTTATCAACCAAATTCGATGGAATAATATCGAATGAGAAAGCTTTACGATCCGGCTCACTTGATGGAAGAATCGCATTATTTAATTGGTTGGTATTGTATCGATCTGCCAACCCCCTAATCACAACAAATTTATTATTCTGAATACTAGCACCACTTACTCTCTTCAATACTTCGGATGTATTCTTGTCGGGTGAACGCTGTATTAACTCTGTTGAAATGCCGCTTGACATATTTACAGCATTCTTTTGTTGTGCATACAAAGCCCCAATTGATTCTTGTCGGTAAGTAGCAGTTACAACCACTTCAGCTAAGGTCTGTGAACTTGTTTCGTCCATGGAAATGTTCAATGGAGTTACCGTTCCAGCTTTAACTTCTACATCAGATATGGTTTTGGTCTGGTATCCAATATAGTTGAAAATCAAGGTGTATTTACCCTGCGGTAATGATCCCAACACGAAACGGCCTTCCACATCGGTAGCAGCCCCACGGGTGAGTCCTTGTACCTTTACTGTTAAGCCAATTAGTGTTTCACCAGTTTTTTTATCAATTACTTTTCCAGCAATTTTTCCGGTTTCTTGAGCATGAGAAACTGCACTAATGAGCGTGAAGATTAAGAATAGGCAGGTGAATGTTTTGAAGTAAGTTGCTTTCACTTTAGTTTAAATTTGTTTCTACAAAACTACCCCTGCCCTATTAGCTTACTGTTAGTCTAATGTTAAGTTAATATTAACTCGAGGTGAATATTATCCACAATTATTGTTTTTAGAGAATTTATTAACACTATTTTATGGACGCAAATTGGTATCTTTAGGAAAGATAGAACAGCTAAAACTCCTAAACCTAAACACATATGACCATGCAAACTGAAAAAAATAAACAAGCTGTAAAGCAAGAATTAAAGAACCAATTGATTACAAAATTCACTCAGGTACTTAATAAACTGGGATTTGCTTCAAACTTATTTGATAAAAAACTAGAAAAATCGGCAAATAAACTAGCTAAAACCATTATCAAAAAGAAAAGTAAAGAAACTGCTGCTAAAAGTCCTGTAAAAAAGTCTACTTTGATTAAAGCTTCTAGTCTAAAGAAAACAAGTAAAAAACCTGTGCTTAAGACTCCGCCACAGGTAAAAAAGCCAATTGAAACAAAAAACTCAGTAGTGACAACTAGTAAAACCAATTCTGATTCAAAAGATTCTAAAAAGAGCAACAATACAGGACCCTCAAGAAGAAAAAACTAACATTAAATTGATGTTTTTTTAACATTGCAATAGTTAGTATTGCGAGATGAGCAATGAAAATGTAATTGCTCAATAGAATTTATGTCGCACAAAAAAATTCCGTTTTTAAATAGGGAAATTAGTTGGTTGTATTTCAACGACAGAGTATTGCAAGAAGCGGCTAACCCTACTGTTCCGCTCATTGAAAGACTCCGTTTCTTGGCCATTTTCTCTTCAAATCTAGATGAATTTTACCGGGTTCGGGTAGCTATACTGAACAAGTTGGCCCATCATACGGATAAGCTGAAAATTTTATTAGGCTACAACCCAAAAAAATTACTTGCCCAGATTAAGCGGATTGTAATCAAACAAGAGAAACGTTTTAATTTTTTATTTAACCACCAAATTGTTAAGCTACTGGCTGAACATAAAATATTCATTCTCAACGAACAACAACTCAACGTTTCAAGGGGTGAATTTGTTAAACAGTACTTTAAAGAACACATACTTTCTACCCTCGTCCCCATTATTCTTACTCATGATCATCATTTCCCTGAATTGAAAGACAGGGTAGAATATTTCCTAATCAAACTGAGTAAAAAAAGGAGAAAAGAGCAGGTAAAATACGCCATTGTGGAATTACCTGCTAATTTAAAACGCTTTCTCGTATTACCGCCAACCAATAATCTCCAGTTTGTAATCTTAATTGACGATATCATCCGTTATTGTCTGGAAGACGTTTTTTTCACGCTGGATTATGATCGAATTGAAGCCTACTCCATTCAGATCACTCGTGATGCTGAACTGGACATGGAACACGATATGAGCGAAAAGTTTATCGACGTGTTAACAAAAAGCTTACAAAAACGCAGAAAGGGCAAACCGATGCGTCTACTTTACGACAGAGAGATGCCTGAGGATATGTTAAATTATTTGGTTTCCAAGCTTGAACTTTCTGCTGAAAGTCTAATTCCTGGAAACCGCTATCACAATTTTAAAGACTTTTTTGGTTTTCCAAACATTGGCAGTCCAGACCTGGAGTACGAAAAATTACCTCAATTAAGTGTTCCTGGTCTCGAGCTCAACAAGAGTTTGTTCAGTCAGATTGCATTAAAAGATTACATCGTTCATTTCCCATACCAATCTTTTGATTATACCATTCATTTTTTACGTGAAGCTGCAATAGACCCCAAGGTCAAAGAAATTGAGATTACACTGTATCGATTGGCCGAGAATTCGAACATAATTAACGCTCTTATAAACGCATCTAAAAACGGCAAAAAAGTTCATTGTTTTTTAGAATTAAAGGCAAGATTTGATGAACAAAACAACATTTACTGGACCAGAAAACTAGAAGAGGCAGGTGTAAAAGTAGACTATGGAATTTGGGAATATAAAGTACACTCCAAAATTTGCTTAATTACACGGTTGGAAAAGGGAAAGAAAAAACTTTACGCTAATCTATCTACAGGAAATTTTAACGAAAAAACAGCCAAAACGTATTGCGATCACACCCTATTTACTTCCAATCCAGCGATCAATAGAGAACTCAAACGGGTTTTCAGAGGCTTACATAAAAAAACATTCTACAGCAATTACCAACACCTTATTGTTTCTCCAACCGAAACCCGTAAAAAATTAAGTAAGCTTATAGATCATGAAATTGAGCAGGCTAAAAAGAAAAAACCTGCTTACATCATCATGAAAATGAATAGTTTAACTGATGAGAAAATGATTGAAAAGCTGTATGAAGCAAGTAAAGCTGGAGTTAAAATTCAACTTATCATTCGTGGAATGTGTTCGCTTCTGCCTGGAATAGCTGGCTACAGCGAAAACATAAGCGTTATCAGTATCATTGACCGTTACCTCGAGCATGCCCGAGTATACCTCTTTTGCAATAAGGGCAATGATCAGATTTACCTAAGCTCTGCAGATCTGATGTCACGCAACTTAGACAGACGCTTGGAAGTTGGGTTTCCGATTTTTGACGAGGATATCAAAAACCAGATTAAAGACATTCTTGAGATTCAATTAAGAGACAATACCAAAGCCCGTAAATTCAATTCTTTGGGAAATACTCCTGCTGTAAAACCAAAAACTTATAATAAATTTAGGGCGCAATACGATATATACCAATACTTAAAGGAAAACAGTTGAGATACGCCGCTATAGATGTGGGTTCGAATGCAGTTCGACTCCTAATTGCCGATGTTTTAAACAATAACGGACAAATTACATTTAAAAAAAATACATTACTTAGAGTTCCGCTACGGTTGGGCGATGATGCCTTTATTAACCAACGCATCTCTGATCATAAATCGGATGAGCTACAGAAAACCATGTTTTCTTTTGCTCTGCTTATGGATGTTTACCAAGTAGATGATTACATGGCTTGTGCGACCTCTGCCATGCGTGAAGCAGTAAATGGTCCTGATATTGTTAAAAAAATCAGAAAAACATGCAATATAGACCTACAAATAGTTGCCGGACTAACCGAAGCAAATATCATTCATGCTAGTCATGTTGAACGCCATCTGGATGCCAAGAAGAATTACCTTTATATTGATGTAGGTGGCGGAAGTACCGAACTTTCCATATTCGCTTCGGGCGAATGTATTGCATCCCGTTCATTTGACATTGGAACCATTCGATTGTTGGATAAAAAAGTTAAACCCGAAACTTGGGACGAAGCAAAAAACTGGATTAAAGTACAGATTAAAAATCTGAAAGACTTATCAGCAATTGGCACCGGCGGAAATATCAATAAACTCTATCGGATGGCAAAGATCAAAGATGGGAGTCCGCTTTCTATTAAAAAATTAAATGAGCTCCAAGCTTTCCTGGCTTCTTTTAGCTACGAACAAAGAATAAATATTTTGGGATTACGCCCAGACCGTGCAGATGTAATTTTACCGGCATGCGAAATTTATACCAATTTGTTTAAATGGGCGGGTATTAAAAAAGCGTATGTTCCAAGTGTGGGGATGGTTGATGGGATAATTCAGCTGCTGATGGAGAAAAATCAGCAATAGGCTTAGTACTACCATAAGCGTATTCTTGAACCATATCAGCAATAATTTCACCTGATTGATCTGGATAACTAGGTTTAAGTAGTGTAGATTTTGCAAGCCAGGAACGTAAGTTCTGGACAAAGTTGTGATCGACTTCATCAATCACTGTTACACCCATTCTTCTAGCCGCTTCAGCATTGCACAATTGCTCATACTGGTTATGCATCGGCACCATAGCTAATTTCTTTCCTAAATATAATGCCTCAGCAGGACCTTCAAATCCGCCACCAGTAAGGAGGCCATGGGCACGGCTGAGACTTAAATTGTATTGTTTATTGTTCACCGGGTATACAGTTACATTTGCGTTTTGGTAAGGTATTTTACAATGTTTAGAAAAAACCTCCCACCTGATATCTGGTAGTTTAGTAAAATAGTTCAACAGTAAATGATCATCGTAGGCAGGCAAGTAAACTGTAATGTGTCCCATGTCCATAGGTTCCAGTTTTCTTATTTCCGAACGAATTACAGGAGTATGTATAAATTGATCATACGATTTAAAATGAAATCCGATGTGATGCGTTGTGGGGGCATAGTTCTTTAAAATTTGCCTTTGCCAAGCCCAGCGATCAGGTACAACCGGAGTGTTGGGCGATAAAAATGCAGATTGATGACTTAAGGCAACACTGTTCAAGCCTTTTAGTTTACATGCCCAAGCGGTTACAGGCTCAAAATCGTTAACAATCAGGTCGTAATTCTGAACTGGAAAATTTTTGATGTCAATTAAAAAACGGCGAGTTTGCATAGCTTGGAAGGTTTTCCAATAATCAACTCCACCTTGACGTCCAAAAACGAAACCAAAACCGTGTAGTTTAAATTTTACCGGCGAATCAAGTTGCACATCTGCTTGAGTACCACTTATCAAAACATCTACTTTACCGTGTTGTTTGAGATGTGGTAATACCTCTCTCGCACGACTTACATGACCGTTTCCTGTTCCTTGAATAGCATAAAGAATTTTCATATCAACTCAAGATGCTTGAAATTTCATTTGATGTAACAGCTGATTCACATCTAGTTTAGCTTTTAAATCTTCCTCGTCTAATAAATCTTGGGGTATTTGCTCTGCAAATTCTGAAGGAACATAACGATAAACAGACCACACTCCATCTACAAATTCAAGTGCAGTCAAATTTTCTACCCAATCGCCTGAATTGAGATAAGAAACTTGACCTTTTTCAGATTGAATTGTTCTAATTTCAGGCTGATGAATGTGTCCGCAAATCACAAAATCGTAACCTTTCTCAATAGCCAGTTCAGCGGCAGTTTGTTCAAAGCTATTGATAAATTTTACCGCGTCTTTAAATTTAGCCTTTATCTTTTTGGAGAAGCTCATTTTCTCACGATTCATTTTACTAAGACACCAGTTTACAAAACTGTTTAATAGAATGAGGCTGTCGTACCCAATGGCACCTAATTTTGCAAGCCATTTAGAATATTGCATGGTTACGTCAAAAACATCACCGTGAAAAATCCACGCTTTTTGACCGTTTAGGTCTAATACGAGTTTATTACAGATCTTTAAACTACCCATTTCAAAATCAGCGAATTTGCGAAGCATCTCGTCGTGATTTCCTGTAAGGTAGTATACAGGTGTACCCTCTGCAACAAATTTCAAAATACGACGTATAACTTTCATATGGCCTTCAGGCCAATATGATTTTTTAAATTGCCAGATATCAATAATATCACCATTCATCACGAGTATCTTCGGATTGATACTTTTCAGATAGTTTAACAATTCCTTCGAATGACAACCGTATGTTCCTAGGTGAACGTCCGATATGACGACTACATCTAGATTTCGTTTAATCATGGTTTCTACTTTGAAAAACAGACTTAATCTTCATCCTGTTGAAATTGCACTTCGTAAGGGCTGAACCAAAACCCTATTAAAAGCGCCACAGAAAGAAATGAAATGAGTTTGAATAAAATTGCTGGAAACATTTTTTTCTTTCTAAGGTCAACGTTTCAGATAAATAAATTGTTAACTGAAAATTAAGATTTCAACAATCTATGCTTCAGTAGTTTGATTGTAGTAAATTCAGCTAACTAAATCAGTAGCCTTGTGTGATATGAGAAAAATAAGTTGTTTAATCATGTTAATTTTATGCTGTTTTCAAGCGTTTTCACAAAAAAATACTTCTAAAATTGATTTTCAAGGACATCGTGGCTGCCGAGGGCTTTATCCTGAAAACACCATTACAGCCATGATTGAAGCTCTAAAAATGGGCGTAACTACACTAGAAATGGATGTGGTAATTACCAAAGATAAACAGGTTGTGCTATCTCATGAGCCCTTTATGGCTCACGAAATTTCTACTTCCCCTGATGGGATGTTTTTGAACGAAACAACTGAAATGCAGTTTAACATTTACAAGATGAACTATAACGAGCTTGAAAAATGGGACGTTGGACTAAAGCCTCATCCCAGATTTCCGAATCAGCAGAAAATCGCAGCTGCTAAACCGCGGTTAAGCGAAGTGATTGATTCTGTTGAATCGTATATCAAAATTCACAAGTTAAAGCCTATTCAATACAATATCGAAACTAAGAGTGACCCTGCTGGGGATGATGTATTTCATCCAAAACCTGATGAATTTGTTAGTTTACTATTGGGAGTCTTAAACGAAAAAAACATCCTTGAAAGGTGTATTATTCAGTCATTTGATGTTCGAACTTTACAAATCATCCATCGAGAAAACCCTGAGGTAAAACTGGCTTATTTATTGGAAAAAACTAATGCAAAAGATCTAAATAGGCAATTAACCAAACTCGGCTTTATACCTCATATTCTAAGCCCTGAATACCCTAGTGTAAACCAAGAGTTAGTAGCATTATGCAAAAAGAAGAAGATGAGCCTGATCGTGTGGACTGTGAACGACGTAGACAGTATACAAAAATTGATAAAACTAGGCGTGAACGGAATTATATCTGATTATCCAAATTTATATTTGCAGTGAACAGCCCTAACATAAATTAATACCTGATTCCGGCTTTTTTAAACAAAAAATGTAACAGCCAGATCGGTCCAATGAGCAAAAACTTCAAATCGTCGAAGAAAGAGGGTTTTTTTCCTTCGATTTTGTGCCCGATAAACTGACCAATCCAGGCCAGCACAAAAATACCCAGGCAAATTTGCCACATTGCCGGCCATCCGGCTTCAAGATTCATCTTTTCTAAGCCTACAATGCCTGCCGAAAAGGCGAACATGACCAAGAGCATCACGTAAGAAAGCACTGGAGATAATTTGTAGTAATAATAAATTGAAAAGCCAATCAGGAACGAAGCCCAGTTCACAAAACCGTTAAAACGGCCTAATAACTCTAGCTGAGGAAAGGGAATTGCCCAAATTAAACCAAACAGACTAAACACAATGGCTGGAACACAAATCCAGTGGATAGTTTTATTGGTGTGGTCTTGATGGCTTTCAGCATATTTATCAAAATACACATCAACCAAACGCTTTTCAACTTGCTTTTTCATAAGTCAATTTATTTTGCAAATGCAACAGAACGTGTTTCGCGAATTACGGTTACTTTAATTTGACCAGGATATGTCATCTCGGTTTG
>JACCDL011448675.1_pt1 | contig 11783 bp, 14 predicted proteins | sample 7441931 | NCBI WGS metagenome assembly JACCDL01 (sample SAMN15323437, study PRJNA562643) | freshwater metagenome | isolation source: river surface water | place: USA:Blue River Watershed | collected 2017-08-16 | reverse complement strand
TCTTCGATTAAACTAACAAAATTTGTATTCGCCCAAACCTCCTTCGAATGCCCCATCGAGGTATAAAAGGTCTTTCCTTTTCCAACCGTTTTATACCAGGCAACCGGATGATTTTTACCCATCCCAAAATTCTTATCTGTCATCCACAACATATTTCCACTAGGTAAAATCTTCTCTCCATCGATGGAGTAAACTATAGTGGCGTCCTTAGGTTGATTGAAGAAAACATACCATTCATCATTACCCTCAAAGGACTTAGATAAGCCTGTCGAAAAAGTGGTGTCTTGCAAGGATACTTGCGCCTTTTGAAACTGCGGATTCAACGGATGATGCGAAAACTTCGCGCCTAAGAGATTCTTTTCATACCAATCCCAGTGATGCGAATCATCTCCAGCCCCGTGAATTCCCATCAAGGTTCCGCCATTTTCTACGTATTTCTCTAAAGCCATTTGCTGTTCGTCATCCAAAACTCGACCCGTCGAATTATCAAAAATCACTACCTCAAATTGCGCTAATTGCTCCGGATTGAATATCCCTCCCTCTTCCGTTTCATATAAAAACCAGCTCGGGTTTTTGTGGCATAATGCCCTCAATGTAAGCTTTGATGCATCGATCGATTCTCCATGTCTAAATCCCGTCGTTTTAAAGAATAAAAGGATAGCTGGTTTATCTGCTGGAATTGAAATTTCAGGCTTCTCTGTTTCATAGCTTACAGGGAATCCGTTCTTCACTTTGTAGATAAATAGACTGCCGGCAGCAAAAAGAAGAACAACAAAAGTCAGTAGTGTCCAGCCTAGGATTTTGAAGAATTTTTTCAAGGTTTTTCGGTTTTAAATTTCGCCACAAGGTAGAGGTTCTGAGGAAAAATTACAAATAGGGTTAAACGGTAATAGGCTGGTGAAAATCACCGCCTATTACAATTACCTTCATAAACAAATTTAAACCCTTGTACGCTAAGGCTTTTTAGTGGTGATTTCGACCACTCCATTAGCTCCTTTTTCTGCGTATTTTGCTTTCGCACTTTCGCCCTTCAAGACATTTATTGACTGAATGTTGTCAGGACTAATTTTGTTCATTTCAAAATCTGTCCTGATGACGCCATCGATAACGATAAGTGGCTTTTCTTTTTGGCCAGAAGAAGACCTCAACACAATGCTTGCCTGATCATTAGGGGAAATGTTTTTATTCGACCCTTTGACTGTCACGGTTATTTCTTTCCCGTCACGCATTCCTTTCATTACAATTGCGCTAGAATCCATATTACTGTTGAATTTAGCATCAGAAAACGAATGAGTGACCTTAATCGTCTCTGCTGTAACAGGCGGAGCCGGCGGTGCTGCTGGCGCTGGCGGAGGTGGCATGTCTTTCGTTGCAACAGTGAATATCTTTTTACCCGTTTTAGGGTCTGAAAATGTAGTAGAATCTGGTCGCATCGTGACTTTGTATTCCACCCCTTTTTTAGGCTTTTTTTCTTGTGCACTTACTTGGATGGAGAATAAGGCCAAAATAAAGGCCAACATAGGCAACACGGCCACCTTTCTCAGGTAGGCGTATTTAGGGATTTGGGAGGTTGTTAACATGATAATTCTTCGTTTAATGGATGAATAATAGAATGAATGACTCGGGTTTAAAAAATGATTACCGTAATAGTTTTGTAAAAGCATTTTGGCAAAAGCATCCACCTCTCCTTCGCCCACCGCATCCCGGTCAGCAATGAATTCATGGATATTTTGCAGTTCCTTTTGAATGATCCAATTAAAGGGATTCATCCAGAAAATCGCGCAAATAAATTGAGTGAAAAGGCGATCTATCGAATGGTTTTGGCGAATGTGCGAAAGCTCGTGTTGTAATATTTTTTTGCCTCCTTCATCTTCAATCGAGATCGATTTTTTCCAAAAAAGATTATTAAAAAACGAAAAAGGCGCTTCGTCTAACTCCGTTTCAATGAAGTCAAACTCTCTCATCTTTGTCACGTGATTCTTACTTTTCAACAGGTAAATTCGGATAATACTATAAGCCAAATATCCTACGAATAGCAAACTGATTAAGCCTATTGCAAGTATTTCCCAAGCGATATTCGGCGCTTGTACTGGAGCTGAAGAACTTTGCATCAAGTATATTAAAACTTGAGCAGCAGGCACTTCTTCTTCGGTAACCGTAAACATCGATAAGTTCAAAAATGGAATCCCTAAACTAAACGCCATCGAAGCCAATAAGTAAAAGCGATTGTAGGCGTGGTAAATCGTGTTCTTTAGAAACAACGAATAATAGCCAAAGAAAATCCCTGACAAAATCACCGACTTCAGCAGGTACATAAAGATTTCAGTCTTATTCATCGCCTTTCGATTTAAGGTTTTGCAATAACAATTCTAAATCTTCGATGGACATCTGTTTTTTATCCACTAAATAGGATACGACATTCGCATAAGATCCGTCGAAAAAAGATTCGGTTAGACCCGCCATTCTTTGGCCCGAATAATCTTGCTTAGAGACCTTCGCGGAATACAAGTTGTTGCGATTCGGATTAGAGATTTTTACAAAGTCTTTCTCCACTAAAATCTTCAACAAAGTCGCGACTGTATTCGAATGCGGTTTAGGCTCCGGCAATAGCTCGATGATGTCCTTCAAGAATCCGCCCTCTGGCAAGGACCAGATCACCTGCATCACCTGCTCCTCTGCTTGTGTTAGTTTTTTCATGTTTTTGTCTTTCGTTGAGGCAAATGTATAACTAAATTTTTAGTTACAAAACATTTCTAACTATTTTTTTAGTTATTTTTTAAATTATCAATAAGCTGTTCAGATGGCAGGAATATTATGTGGAGATTTGGAAATACAAAATTTAAACGTAACTTTAAAGTTACAATTTCAAATGGACACCATCCGTCAGATAATTGCCTATAAAAACCATTTTGAAGATTTTCTTTTGGCATTAGATATTCGAACCCAGAATAAAATCCATAAAATAATCAGCCTCCTGGAGACGATGGATAGAATTCCATCGAATTATTTAAAACTTATCTCAGGAACGAAAGGCCTGTATGAAGCGAGGGTTCAATTAGGGAGTAATATCTGGCGTATATTTTGCTTTTTCGACGAGGGCAATCTCGTGATACTACTCAACGGATTCACGAAAAAAACGCAAAAAACTCCGAAGGTTGAAATTGATAAAGCGAAAATTTTAATGCGTACTTACTACTTAGAAAAAAATGGAAACTAAATCCTGGGAAAAAATAAAAGACTCGGTCTATGGCGAAATAGGAACCGAGCGCAGAGACGGGGTCGAAAGAGACTTCGAATCTTTCAAAATTGGTCTTCTTTTGCGGAATGCGAGGGAGCAAAAAAACCTAACTCAAGAACAGTTAGGGAAAATTATCAACAAAAAACGTTCTTATATTTCTCGAGTAGAAAACGATGGCAGCAATGTTACCATGAAGACTTTATACGATATTGTTGAAAAGGGATTGGGTGGAAAAGTCAACATTTCTTTTGAAATTTAATCCCATTATGATACAAGAAATCGCCACCTGCCTCTGGTTTGATAAGAATGCAAAAGAGGCTGCAGACTTTTATAAAGATACTTTCTCCGACTTCGAACCTATTTCAGAAAATCCAATGGCGGTGAATTACCGGCTATTGGGGCGTCGTTTTATGCACCTAAATGGAGGCCCTGGATATCCCATTAATCCGTCTATTTCCTTTTTCATCAATCTAGAAGAGGAGAATGAAATCAGGCAAACATGGGAAAAATTAACCGAAAACGGCACCGTTTTAATGCCTCTAAACACCTATCCCTGGAGCCCGCTCTATGGCTGGTGCGCGGATCAATATGGAGTGAATTGGCAGATCATGAAAAACCATGAGTCGCACGAGAAGCTAGCACCTAACTTGATGTTCAATGGTGCGAACAACGGCAAGGCCTCAGATGCAATTGATTTCTACACCTCGCTTTTCCCCAATTCCGAGATCCTACACAAAGCACTTTACGAAAAAGGGGAGCACGATACAGAAGGGAATGTAAAATATTCACAATTCACCTTAAACGGGAAACCCTTCCATTTAATGGAGAGTTCGATGGATCATCAACACAACTTTAACGAGGGTGTTTCGATGATGGTAACAGTGGATACGCAAGAAGAAATTGACCACTTATGGGACAATTTAGTGGCTGGAGGTTCGCCGGGAAGATGTGGCTGGTTGAAAGACCGCTACGGTGTATCATGGCAAATTGTTCCATCAATTTTAGGCAAATTAATGACGAATCCAGAAACCGCTCCTAAGGCGACTTATGCCTTTTTACAGATGTCGAAATTTATCATCGCAGATTTAGAAGCGGCAGTAAAATAAAAAAGGGAGCACTAAAAGCGCCCCCTTTTTCTATACTCTTTTCAACAAAAATTTTACTACTTTTTAGCGGCAGCAGCCATAGCAGCTGCCTCGTTTTCATTGTTCTATTTATTTAGTAGATAAAGCAATTTTAGTAATCATAGTTGCGGTCATTGTTCTTTTGACCGTTGCCTGCTTCATGAATTCTTCTGGAGAGATACCTAAAGCCTTTGGAATTGCCTTGTAATAGCTGTCTGAGAATTGATCTAGGTTAGATAATTTCTCCACACTTTGAACTGTAGTGTAATTAGCTTTGACTTCATCCGAAGAAGGATATAACGTTTTGTAGAATGACCAGCCAGAAATATTTCCAGCAGCCACTCTTTCCTCGTGTACCTTTAATACTTTTTGCTCAAATGCTTCGTAGGCAGCAGCATCTGATACTTTCATCATATCAAAAATGATATAATGGTCTTTGTTTGTGCCCGGATTTGTTCCTGTAATTTTCTTACCTATGGAATGGCGAAGAATGGTTTGGGTACTTACGGTAGCGGCTGCTAGTTTCTTTAAACCTGGATCGGTTTTTGAGATACTGCCAAATAATTCCATCGGATAAAGGTGTATTTTATCTAAATCAGATCCCCAATTTACGGTCATGTAATCGAAATCAATTCCCTCAGATTTGATGTTGTTGTAAGGAACATACATGGCCCATCCACCAATAAGTCCAGCTGCTTTACGCGCCTCGTGAATTGGAAGATATTGCTTCTCGATGGCGATGGCATCATCCATCGTTTTGCCAGGTTGTAATTTGTGGTACGCTACCATGGTGTAACGCGTTTGTGCGAAAGTCGCTGCAGATACTAGCAGGACTAGGGCTAGGGTGGTGATTAGTTTTTTCATTTTTTAAAGGTTAAATGTTTCCATAAACCTAGAAACATTCCTTTTAAATGAAATTATATCACTCGTCTCATTTGTACCAAAATCGGATTTTGGAACAAATCTCCATCCACTATTTAAGAGAAGAAATCCAGTTGCGAACTAATTCAACTCCCTCATGATGAGTGAGTTGTCGACCTAATTCTGGCATCATGACGCCGGGATCCCGAGAAGCCATCCGGTAATGTAAAATACTCTGTTCTGGCTTTCCTGGAACAATATCATAACTCAAGTTTCCAGAGCCTCTGCCTGCCGCCACCGGTGGTTTCAAGAATCCGTAAGCCGTGCGATCTTTGGAATCCCAAGTTAAATAAAGACCAGATGAACGAGCTGGACCCGTCGGATTATGGCAATGTGCACAGTTAATATCAAGGTACGCCTTTACACGATCATCGAGGGAAGCGCTGGCGTCAGAATAGTTAACCAGCGCAGGAATATGGTCCTTGGGTAAGCCCTTTAATAGACCGGCCGTCTCCCAATGTTGCAATTGCTGGCCATCGTTTAACTGTCTAACTGAAGGACCAATGGGAGTCATTTCGCCAGAACGTTCGTGACAACCCTTGCACTGATTCATATTAGGTACCTGGTATTCGAAAGATTGCTTTTTGCCTGCAGCGTCTATCCAAGAAACTTGGTCGCTCCCCCCCGCTACTTCGAGGACTGCATCCGTTTGTTCTTTGTTCCAAATATAGGGCAAAGCCACCCAGCCTTTGGCCTCATGCAATAAAACTCGCGTTTCCATTAAGCGCCGGCCCTTCTTCGGGTTGCGCTCATCGATAGGATAATAGAAGGTTTTCACGATGGCCGTTCCCACAGGAAATTGTAAAACTGAGTCCGGATTATAGGCTACTGATTGCCCCGCTGGCAGCTTTACGAAACGCAGTTTCGAGGCATAATCTGAGAAAAGGGGAGAATTTAATGTGTAAAGAACGACGCCATCTGCTGGAATTTGATCCTTTATATTGTCTTTGAAAAAACCGTAATCAGATAGGTTTTCCTTGTAGTCCGCATCCGCTGAAACCAGGCCAATAAACGCTAACAACAAAAAGAAGAGAATGCGCATTAGAACTTGATAGATTTCACGTTTTCAAAATCACAATCGAACAAATCTTTTCCTTGTTTTAGCCCTTTGAAGTCATGCTCCGCATCCAGAAAAGCGGTACTTTGATTGACGTTTTCGCGAACACAAATCGAATAATGCAGTGGGTATTTCCCGTCTGGACCTACCTTCCTTGGATTTAAAATGCCATCAAAAACAACTGCCGGGACGTTGCGACCAAAACGTAAAACGAAACGGTACATTTTACCAAAACGGCTATCCATAGGCACTCTCCTTGGCTTCCGCTCGAAAGTATTATGGTGTACAGCAACGGTGGTTGGATAGGGATCGTATTCCTTATCTTTTATTTCATTCTCCGTCATAAAATAAGAGACAATCGCCACCCCAATCGTGGCATGATTAATGATTTGGTTTTCGAATACCTCCACATTACTCGTTGCCAAAACCATCATTCCTGTGCCCTTAGGCACATTTCCTACGATATTCCCTTTCGGGGCGAAATTCTTTAAATTATTATCTTGCACGAGGTTGTGATGAACACGGACGTGACCTCCTTTTTTCTGAACTAAATCGGGTAAATCAAAAACCAAAATCCCCCCCGTGTTCCCAATCGCTTTATTGTTGTAAACGTCTGCATAAAGCGAATTTTCGATTTCAATCCCAGCTACATTTTGGTAGGCTGCTGAATTTCGAACGATAATGTGTTTTGATTGACCTACATAAATTCCCGCATCGGAAGCACCGATCGCTATGCAGGAATCGATCAACACATTCTCACACAAGACCGGATAAAGCCCATAAGAGCCATTGGAGGATTTCGGTCCGCCGGTCCAGGCAGTCTTTACGCGTCGAAAAGTGATGCCCTTCACCTGCATCGTCTTAATTAAATCTCCCTTAGAGTCCTCCGTCGTCATATCTTCTATAACGATGTTTTCACAATTAGAAACCTTAATGCCTTCAGCCCCTTGGGTTTGGCCCTTAAAGCTTAAAATCGTTTTATCCATCCCCTTGCCACGCAAGGTAATGTTCTTTTTGCCTTCCAAAGACAAACTTTTCGTCAATGAAAACCGGCCTGCCTCGATCTCAATCGTGGCACCATCTTCCGCTAAAATCAGACGTTTCTGCAAATTTTTCTCAAAATCTGCTTGGCTAAAAGCGCTGAAGCTCAAAAGGCTGAGCAGGAATATCATTTGTTTCATGAAATAGGATTAAGGCATTCGAAATTAGGAATAATTTCATAATATTACTGCTAACAACCTATTTACCTATGAAATTCATTACCCTAAGCATTTTTTGCGCTTGGACATTTTGTGCCTCTGCCCAAATTGAAAAAAACGCATTCATCTACGAAAGTGCTCCATACCCTTCCTGTCACGCCTCTACAATTGAAGAAACCCCTTCCGGGTTAGTCGGCGCTTGGTTTGGAGGTAAGCACGAAAGGAATCCTGATGTAGGGATTTGGTTTAGTCATTATGTCAATGGAAAATGGGAAACGCCGGTTGAAATAGCGAATGGAATTCAATCAGATGGTAAGCGTTACCCACTTTGGAACCCCGTATTATACCAAGTTCCAGGTAAAGAATTAATCCTATTCTATAAAGAGGGTCCTGCACCGGACAAATGGTGGGGCATGCTGAAAAGATCCTTTGATGGAGGAAAAACATGGTCTAAAGCCGATAAACTCCCTAACGACATCTATGGCCCCATTAAAAATAAGGCTGTTCTCTTAAAAGACGGCACCCTCTTATGCCCATCCAGTTCCGAGGATCACGACTGGAGATTACACATGGAATTTACCCTCGACTTAGGTAAAACCTGGTCAAGAACGGGTCCATTAAACGATGGTGTAAAGACTTCAGCCATTCAGCCCAGTATTTTATTCTTACCGGATGGTCGCTTGCAGCTTGTTTGCCGTTCTAAAAATGGATTCATTTTACAGGCCTTTTCTTCCGATCAAGGTCAGAGCTGGACTGCGCTAGAACCAACTAACTTATTAAATCCTAATTCTGGAATCGACGCGGTGACTCTCAAAGACGGCCGACACGTTATCGTCTATAATCCAGTGAAAAAAGGCCGCTCTCCTATCAGCGTGGCCATTTCTAGTGATGGAAAGACCTGGAAAGATGTCGCTACCTTAGAGAATGAACCCGGAGAAGAATTCTCCTATCCGGCAGTTATTCAGACCAAAGATGGTAAAGTCCACATCACCTATACCTGGAAACGGAAGAAAATTAAACATGTAATTCTTTCCCTGTAATGGCTCTGCTCGACCTGCTACTTATTGTTTTTTACCTGCTCGCCATGATCGGGATAGGGGTGTATTTTTCCCGAAAAAACAAGAGTTCAGCGCAATTTACTACGGCCTCAGGCGCCATTCCAGGCTGGGCTTTAGGCCTTAGTTTCTATGCCACATTTTTAAGTGCCATTACTTTTTTAGGGGATCCGGGGAAGTCTTTTGGATCGAATTGGAATCCCTTTGTTTTCAGCCTTTCCATTCCACTGGCGGCTATTGTGGCGACGAAATGGTTTGTGCCCTTTTACCGAGAGAGTGGAGAAATAAGTGCTTATACCCATTTAGAAAAACGTTTTGGCGGTTGGGCTAGGTCCTATGCGATGGTCTGTTTTATTCTAACGCAACTCGCGAGAATGGGGACCATTTTCTATGGTATCGCTCTGACTTTGAATGCGCTTACGGGTATCGACATGCGCTTGATTATTATCGTCGCAGGCCTTTGCATCATTCTGTATACCGTTTTAGGGGGAATGGAAGCGGTGATTTGGACGGAAGTAATACAGGCCATTTTGAAGACGCTAGGGGCAGGGATGATTCTTTATTTAATTACCTTGAAAACGCCCCTTAGCACGATCATTGAAACAGGGTTGCGGGAGGAAAAATTCAATTTAGGATCCTTTAATCTGGATTTTCAGACAAGCTCTTTTTGGGTGATTTTACTCTACGGATTTTTCATCAATCTGACGAATTTTGGGATAGACCAAAACTACATCCAGCGCTACCACACCGCTTCGAACCCTCGTGATGCGGGTATGAGTATTTGGCTTTGTGTGTTGTATTATGTCCCGGTTTCCTTCTTGTTTTTCTTCATTGGAACGGCTCTTTATGCGTTTTATGGGGACAATCCCGCGCTCATTCTCGAATTGAAACAGCAGGTTTCCATAGAAAAAAACATCCCATTAGAGGCTTTAAAAGCGAGCGACTACGGGGATCGTGTATTGCCCTTTTTCATGAAAACTCAGATTCCGACGGGATTTTTAGGCTTGCTGGTAGCGGCCCTGATGTCAGCAGGAATGAGTACGATGAGTTCGGGGATGAATAGCTCTGCAACGGTGTTTTTGAAAGACATTTATTTACGTTATGTCAACCCGGTCGCCGATGATAAAAAGCAGTTTCGGGTCTTGCTTTTTGCCACCGCCTGCATGGGTGGTTTAGGGATTGTTTTTGGCATCAGTATGATCGGCGTAAAAAGTCTTCTGGACGTATGGTGGAAGCTTTCGGGGATCTTTGCGGGAGGAATGCTAGGGATCTTTTTGCTTGGTTTTCTAGCGAAAAAAGCAGCTAATTTTGACGCAAAAATAGCCGCTGCCCTCGGGGTCATTTTGATTGCGGGCATGTCCTTTAAAGATAAATGGCCTGCCTATTTACAAATCCCGTTAGACGCTAAAATGACCGTTGTTTTAGGTACACTAAGCATCGTGGGGATTGGGTATTTTTTAGCTAAAATTCGAACGAAATGAAAGCCTTGCCTCGCGGATTTATTCCTGTTATGCTGACTCCATTTCACGACGATTTATCGGTCGATTATGCGACTTTACGCCAACTTTGTGACTACTATATCGACACCGGTGCGGTAGGACTTTTTGCGAATTGCTTGTCGAGTGAGATGTATGAATTATCTCTAGAAGAACGATTAGCCGTAATAAAAACGGTCGTAGAGCAAACGGCAGGTCGTGTGCCTGTAGTGGCGACGGGGACTTTTCAAGGGTCGGTAGAAGAAATGGCTGACTTTTCGAATCAGGTTTATGCGCTAGGCGTTGATGCGGTCATCGTTTTGAACAATCAATTTGTTTTAGCGGAAGAATCAGATGAGGTATTTTTAACCCGGATTCATCAATGGATGGAGCTGACTCCTGGTGTACCTTTTGGCATTTATGAATGCCCTGTCCCATATAAACGATTGGTTTCGATTCCCGTTTTACAAGATCTTTTAAGGTCTGGTCGCCTATGTTACCACAAGGATACCTCCTTAAATCTAGATCAAGTTAGGGAAAAAATTCAGACGGGTTCCTCGGCGCGTTTTGGGGTCTATGATGCCTATGTGGTTCATGCCAAAGCCTCTCTAGAAGCCGGCTCCATGGGTCTCTCCTGCATTCAGGGGAATTTTTTTCCGGATTTAATCGCTAAGTTTTGCTCGAAACCTTCGGAAGAATTCCAGCAGTTTTTAACCGAAAATATGGCCCTAATGCACTCCGCCTATCCAACGAGTGCAAAATACGTATTACAAAAACAGGGCTTCCCTATTTCACTAACTACTCGCAGAAAAGTAGATCCGTTGACGAAAGAATTACAAGCAAAATTAGATCAATTACTTACATCAGCTTCTCGGTATCAATCTCCATAAAATCTTCCACCAATGGAATAAAGAAATCCTGCACGAACGCGTCATGCTGGGGGTGAATCGAATAGGCTTGGTAAATTTCGTTGTTCGCGAACTCCATCGAAAAGCCGTATTTAAACTTATTCTTCGAACTAGTTTGGCGAGAAACTTCCATTTTTTCTACACCTTTAATTTCTTCTAAGGCTTTTAAAGCAACGAAAAATGCATGTTTCTGCGACTCCGAAACCGTTGCTTTGAAATTAAAAATGCCTGCGTGTCTGATGCTCATATTTTACCGTATTTATTGATTAATGCTATTTGTCCAGCATGATAAGCCGTGTGAGAAACAATTCTACCCAAAGCCTCCGCTTTCGTTTTTGTCCCAAACTCTTTCGTGGTGATTACCTCTGACCAAGCCGAATCGGGTTGAGCAGCTACTGTACTTTGCAAGGTATTAAAAGACTCCGATACATAAGCTAACAAGGCTGGCAAATCCGTCCATTCTCCTGTATCGTGACCTGAAATGACCGTTTTAGCAGAAACCTGAATCGACGAATTTCCGAATACATTCTTCGAAAATAATAATTCCACATCCCCAATGTGTCGGATTAAAAAACCCACCGAATTAGGAGAATCCCCTAATTTCTTCTTTAGATCCTCGGATTGCAAGGTTTTCAATTGATTCGAAAATCGCGTGCGAGCCTCGACCCATTGCGCGACAAAATGCGCTGTTGTTTCCATACGGAAATATAGCGATTTCATTGACTTCATGAGTAATTTATTAGCAAAAAGCGCCTTTATCTTGTAAATTGAGGCAAAGTCTAAACCTATGAAAAAAATTCTCCTTC
>JACCDL010650866.1_pt1:0-10000 | contig 11783 bp, 8 predicted proteins | sample 7441931 | NCBI WGS metagenome assembly JACCDL01 (sample SAMN15323437, study PRJNA562643) | freshwater metagenome | isolation source: river surface water | place: USA:Blue River Watershed | collected 2017-08-16 | reverse complement strand
TAGCCTAATCAGTGCTCTACCCCCGGTAATTCTCTCGAAGACGCTACCTAAATAGCTTTCGGGGAGAACCAGCTATCACGCAATTTGGTTGGCCTTTCACCCCTAAGCACAACTCATCCGAAACCTTTTCAACGGTTACCGGTTCGGTCCTCCACGCCCTGTTACGGACGCTTCAACCTGGTCATGCCTAGCTCATCGCGTTTCGGGTCTAGTGCCGGACACTCATTCGCCCTATTCAGACTCGCTTTCGCTACGGCTTCCCCTGCAACGGGTTAACCTTGCGACCGACACTAACTCGCTGGCTCATTATGCAAAAGGTACGCGGTCAGGCATTCCCTTACGGGCATAGCCCTCCCACCGCTTGTAGGCACGGGATTTCAGATTCTATTTCACTCCCCTCTACGGGGTTCTTTTCACCTTTCCCTCACGGTACTATGCGCTATCGGTGACATGCTTGTATTTAGCCTTGGATGATGGTGCACCCGGATTCCCGCAGGGCGTCTCCGACCCCACGGTACTTGGGAAATTCCTAAGATCAGTTACAAGTTTCACTTACGGGGCTATCACCCTCTTTGGCCGACCTTCCCAGATCGTTCTGTTACCTGAACTGAATTCTACGTTGGACTCCCGCAACCCCTGAAAACCGAAGTTCCCAGGTTTAGGCTCTACCCGTTTCGCTCGCCACTACTCAGGGTATCTCTTGCTTGATTTCTTTTCCTGTAGGTACTGAGATGTTTCAATTCCCTACGTTTGCCTCTCTGACCTACTTGACTCAGTCAAAGATCACAGGACTTTACTCCTGCGGGGTTTCCCCATTCGGACACGTGCGGGTCATCGCTCGTTTGGCAGCTAACCGCACTCTTTCGTGGCCTTCTCCGTCCTTCTTCGCCAGCATGTCCCAAGGCATCCATCTCGTGCCCTGAGTCGCTTATCGCGATCACTCAAAACCGCTCGCTGTTAAAACAGCTCCTGGATTCAAATGATTCTTACTCTTCGCCTATTCGCAGATTCCTGAAAAAAACTCCGTCCCAGTCTCCCGCGATCTCCGCGTGAACCAAAACATCATCACTCTTTTCAGGCAAACCGTGTCCCTGACCTGCTTAAATCCATCCTTAAAACTTCTAAGGACGCCTTAAGCTTATCAGTGACTGTTTGTGTTTTTGATTTAGACCGACAAATCTCTTTGTCTGTCTTCCTCAGCAATTACTTCTTTTGCCGTGATCGAACTCTTTACTATCGGATTCCTTCTCTACCCAGTCCCACCCCAAAGGTTGGACCGAATCGAGACATCCTCCTTCTAGAAAGATTTTCGTCTTTACTCTTGAACCTGATTGTCAAAGATCCACTCCCAAAAAACGCGCACCGTCTCCGGTGCTCTCGTACTCCAGGCGAAACAGCTACTCACTGCTTCCTTTAATTTTTTGTGGATTTGTCTCTTCTCCGATTTCTTGCCCTTTGTCACTGCCCTCACTCTGCAAAACATCACAGCTTGAAAGTGGTGGGCCTGGGAAGATTTGAACTTCCGACCCCACGCTTATCAAGCGTGTGCTCTGACCAACTGAGCTACAGGCCCGCGAAACTGGCTCGAAGAAAAGACTTGGGATGAATCCCTTGATAGAGAAAGCGGACCGACATCTTCGGTACGTTTTGGTTCCGACTTCCTCACTTATGCTCGATTTCTCAAACACTCGCTCGGAGCGGATTTGACCAGGAATGTTCCGTGTATTGCTACCGGAAAACATCCTTAGAAAGGAGGTGATCCAGCCGCAGGTTCCCCTACGGCTACCTTGTTACGACTTCACCCCAGTCACCAACCCCACCTTCGCCGGAGGCCTCCTTGCGGTTAGCCTGACCGTCTTCTGGTTGAGTCAGCTCCCATGGTGTGACGGGCGGTGTGTACAAGGCCCGGGAACGTATTCACCGCGGCGTGCTGATCCGCGATTACTAGCGATTCCAACTTCATGGAGTCGAGTTGCAGACTCCAATCCGAACTGAGAACGGCTTTTTGAGATTGGCTCCGAGTCGCCTCTTCGCTTCCCTCTGTACCGTCCATTGTATCACGTGTGTCGCCCTGGATATAAAGGCCATGAGGACTTGACGTCATCCCCACCTTCCTCCGTGTTAACCACGGCAGTCTCTTTAGAGTGCCCAACTGAATGCTGGCAACTAAAGACAAGGGTTGCGCTCGTTGCGGGACTTAACCCAACATGTCACCACACGAGCTGACGACAGCCATGCAGCACCTGTCTCTCTGTCATATTGCTATGAAGGCCGTATCTCTACGGATGTCAGAGGATGTCAAACCCAGGTAAGGTTCTTCGCGTTGCTTCGAATTAAACCACATGATCCACCGCTTGTGCGGGCCCCCGTCAATTCCTTTGAGTTTTAGTCTTGCGACCGTACTTCCCAGGCGGGGTACTTATTGCGTTAGCTCCGGCTCGGCAGGGGTCAAATCCCGCCAAGCCTAGTACCCATCGTTTACAGCGTGGACTACCAGGGTATCTAATCCTGTTTGCTACCCACGCTTTCGTAGTTGAGTGTCAGTATCTGTCCAGGTCGCCGCCTTCGCCTCTGGTGTTCCTCCCGATCTCTACGCATTTCACCGCTACACCGGGAATTCCACGACCCTCTCCAGAACTCGAGTCCTGCCGTTTCAGAGGCACTTCTTGGGTTAAGCCCAAGGATTTCACCTCTGACAAACAGGACCACCTACCTACCCTTTACGCCCAATAATTCCGAGCAACGCTTGCACCCCTCGTATTACCGCGGCTGCTGGCACGAAGTTAGCCGGTGCTTCCTTTGGCGGTACCGTCAGTCACTCGGGCTGTTAACCCAAATGATGTTCGTCCCGCCCGACAGAGCTTTACAACCCGAAGGCCTTCTTCACTCACGCGGCGTGGCTGCGTCAGACTTTCGTCCATTGCGCAAGATTCCCCACTGCTGCCTCCCGTAGGAGTCTGGACCGTGTTTCAGTTCCAGTGTGGCTGATCATCCTCTCAGACCAGCTACCCATCACAGGCTTGGTGAGCCGTTACCTCGCCAACTACCTAATGGGACGCAGGCTCATCCTAGAGCAAAGGCTCTTGCGAGCTCCCTTTCCCGAAAAACCCATTATAGGTTCCGTCGCTCTATCTAGTATTAGCCCGCCTTTCGGCAGGTTATTCCAGACTCTAGGGTAGATTACCTACGCGTTACTCACCCGTACGCCACTTTACTAGGCCGAAGCCGTTCACGTTCGACTTGCATGTGTTAGGCACGCCGCCAGCGTTCGCTCTGAGCCAGGATCAAACTCTCATGTTTTAAAAGCTACTTGGCGATCGGAACCACACCCGAAAGTGCGGGATCCGCCATTTATACCAACATAATCTTTTAAACCCCCTTCATCATTCAGCGCCTCTCAGCAAGAGACGAAGAACAATTCCAGGGAATTGAGGAGCATTGAAACCTTTCAGACTCGCTTTGCGTTCTTATTCGCGTATTGCTACTTGAATCAATTTAACTAAAGGAATCGAGGTTCGTTAAGCTCTCGACAGACCTCATCTAGTCCAAAGACCAGATAGCTGCCTGTTACCGAAAACCGCCCGCTTTCTCGATCAAAAAATTCATCCCAAATTGTCAAAGATCCGGTTGCGCCTTGTCGCCGTCGGCGGTTTCAGCTGCAACGTGGAAGGAGGGGATAACCCGGAATTTGAGAAACGCGCAACCCCCTTTTTCACTTTTTTTCAAAAATTCTTCCGGGGCCTTCCCGCCCGGGATTCCATAGAGCCGCATTCGACGAATCAGAGTGGTCTTATTCATACCGATCAAACGCGCAGTCCGGTTCACACCCCCGCGCGAACGCGTAAAGGCCCAAGATAAAAACGATTTTTCAAATTGAGAGAGCGCTTCCTGGTAGTCCAAAACCAAAGGGATTTCGGCTGTGGAAGTGCCATTTCGTGCCGCTTCTCGATGCTGTTCCGAATCCTCTAAGAACCATTCTGGCAAATCGTCTTCCCCCAGAAGCCCGTCTGAGTCGGCAATCAGAGAGGAGTCGAGGACATTGGCGAGCTGACGAAGGTTTCCCGGCCATGGAAACTCTTCGAATCGCGCAGCGACCTCCCGACTCAGGCCCTTTACGGAGCGTCCCGAGCGCGCCATCGCGCCACTCAAGCAACGCTCGACGAGAAAACCAAACTCATCGCCGCATTCGGAGAGGGACGGCAGACGCAAACTCAATACACGGAGGCGATGAAACAAATCTTCACGAAACTGCCCTTGCTTGACCCGCTCTGCCAGGTCCTGATGAGTGGCAGCCAAAATGCGGACATTGAGTTGGATTTCCTGGGAGCCCCCGACCCGAGAGATGGTCTTTGATTGAAGCACCTCGAGAAGGCGCGCTTGAAGTCGCAAAGGCAACTCAGCAATCTCATCGAGAAAGACCGTCCCTCCTTGAGCCAGCTCCAGCTTACCTAGGCGCCGTTGATCGGCTCCGGTGAAGGCGCCCTTTTCATGCCCAAAGAGCTCACTTTCCAAGGTGCCTTCATGAAGGGTCGCCAAATTAACGTGAACGAAGGGCCGCTCCCGCCTCCCTCCCAGTCGATGGATCAAACGAGCCAATGTCGACTTTCCTGTTCCCGTAGCCCCCAAAATCAAGACGTGAGCATCACTCGATGCAGCCCGCCCGACCGCCGCCTGAATTCGCTTTGTATAGATTTCTTGCACCATGGGGCACCGAGTAAAGCAACCTTTGGGCCAAACTCGGTCGCGACTGAGTATTTTTCAAATTCAGCCCTTGTGACTGAAAAAAGGTCCAAAAAACGGTCTGTTTCCTGGCCTAAGCCCCGCAAAAGCAGGTGGGAGACAAGAATTCAGTTCGATAACCGTCTTTTTCACTCAACTCCTGTTGACAAAAACCTACAGTCGGCTGAAGGCTTCTCCCTACAGTTTCGAATGCTGCACTGCGGCCGAAATACAAACCCTCCTCCGGAAATCAAGACCATGAAGTCCCTTCCGCAAGTCCTGATCTGTGATGATGACAAGATGTTCCACCTGGCAGCCAAACACACCCTGAAGGGGAAGTTTGAGTGCCGCTCCGCTCATCACACCGAGGAAGCGATCGCCATTCTCCGGAAACACCCGGTCGACATTCTCCTTCTCGACGTTCAGATGCGGTCTCCCACGGAAGGTCTGGACGCCATCCCGGCGATTCGCGAACTCGACCCACTTCTCTCGATTGTCATGAGCAGCGGGCTGACCGACTTCCCGACTGTGCGCGAAGCGCTTCGCCGCGGGGCAAACGATTACGTTCCCAAGGATTTCAATCCCGACGACCTGATCCACACCCTCGAAGGGATGCTCGAGCGGCGAAAGCTCTCAAAGCGCGTGGCACAGAGTCACTTTGAGATCACCAACCGGGACCGCAACCTGAGTTTCATCGGTGAAAGTGCGCCCGTCCTTCAGCTGAAGAAGACCCTAGAAAGAATTCGCGGGAGTAACGCCAACGTCTTGATCACGGGTGAGACCGGAACCGGCAAGGAAGTCGTCGCGCGCATGTTGAGAGGAGCGGCCGAGGATGGAAGCCCTTCACCGTTTATCGCGGTTGATTCGGCCACCATTCAAGGCTCGACCGCCGAGAGCGTTCTATTCGGACACGAGAAAGGCGCCTTCACGGGCGCTGACAAGCTCACCAAAGGTGTGTTTGAAGAAGCCGACGGCGGCAGCGTCTACTTCGACGAGCTGGGCAATATGCCGATGCCCATTCAAGCGAAGCTACTTCGCGCCATCCAGGAGAAAGAGATTCTCCGGTTGGGCTCATCGAAGCCCATCCAGCTCGACTTCCGTGTGATTTGCGCCACCAACCGCAACCTCGAGAAGATGATCCAAGAGGGAGAATTCAAAGACGACCTCTATCAGCGTCTTGCGGTACTTCCGATTCATGTCCCCGCACTTCGAGAACGTCCTTCCGATATTCCGCTGCTACTTGCGCACTTTGCGAAAAAAACTGCAGGAAATCAGCCACCCCTGGAGTTCTCCGAAAATACGATCGAACTCCTGATGCATTACCCGTGGCCCGGAAATATTCGCGAACTGTCGAACCTGGTCGCCTACCTGCGCACCATGACCGACGCTCAGACCGTTGAGCCCGAAGATCTCCCACCGAAAATCAGGGATCAAGCTGCGGCCCTTCTGAAGCGTCCCATTGAAAATGCTTCAGAAGAAAAAGCGGTGAATTTCTACGAAGCGGTTGCGACTTTCGAGAAGGACTTTCTGCTGCGAGAACAAAACCAAACTCAAGGCAACGTCAGTCGCATGGCCATCCGCTTGGGTATGGACCGATCGCACCTGTACTCTAAACTTCGGGAGCACGGCCTTCACGCGGGCAAGACCAAAACCTAAGCGTAGAGCTCCGCTTTACAGGAACCGAGCCAGCGGTACTCCAAGACAAAATCCAATGTTTCGGGAAAACACTGAGTCGGCTTCCACTCGTTCGCGCCATTGCACGTAGTTGAACTCCCCGAACAGATTCGGGCTGCCCCAGCGAACCCAGGCATTGTAGTAGCTTCGCCCCGAGATGGTCGGATAAATGAATGCCCCTGCTACGAGACTGGTCCGGCGCATCAAGAAATCCCGAAACACCATTTCAAACCCTTGCGGCAAGCCGAAATTGAACACGAAGTGATTTCGGTTCTGAAATCCCAGACCATGGATCCCCAGCATCAGATAAAACGTGAGTCTTTCGTCCAGGATCTTGAACGACTCGTTTTGGACGTAAAGACCGACGTCGGTTGCGAAGGGGCCTCGTAGGGGCATGAGATCAAAAGCCACCAAGCGGGACAAATCCGTGAGGTAATAGGCCGAGTACAGGGTCAGCACTGGCGCAATTCCGCTGAACTCCTTCTCGGGAGACTCGTACTTGGAACCGTAAGGTCCTAAGCCTGCACCCAGAAACCCGAGATTCGCATGGTTCGGGATCGAGAATTTCACCCGGTCAGAGGCCAACTCATCGCCCCAGGTCGTTTCACCCGGTAACGCCGGCGCACGCAGCGCCCAGACGCCTGGAACCACGGGCGTAATCGGTGCGCCGTCTACCTGAAGGGTCCCCGATTCGTTGGCGCGGAAGACCAGCATTTCGAGCGCTGCTGAGCGGCCCTCCAGTGAAAAGAACTGGACGATTTTGCAGCCCACATAAGTCCAACCATAACCCCACTGAGGGTCGCCCCCTTCAGCTCTCTGAGGAGCCATTTCGGACGGCAAAGAAGCCAGACGATTCAGTTTGAACGGGGAGCAGGAAGCATCCATCAAGAAGCGTCCCCGGCGACTCGTGTCCTGAGGCAGAAAGACCACGCGGACGACCGCTTCTGCCCACTTCGGTTTCACTGCCGCCGCATCCTCACTCAACATCCGCCACTGAAAACGAATGCGGCCCGCTGGACCCGGCAATAGACCGACGACCAACGAAGAACTTTTGTCTGCGCGAGAAACGATCCGGAAGGACTGAACGAAAGAGTCCTGCGAAGCATTCCCTTCAAAGCCTTGGGCGCCTTCACCGAGGCGAAACATCAATCGGCCACGCGGTAGCACCAAAGTTCTGGATACGCGCACCCACTCCAGGCTCTCCGCTTCGACTTCCAGCTTCAAGCCTTCCGGCAGCGAGCCCGACTCCACCTTAAATTGGAAATCGGTCGGATCCATATCGGTTGGGGAAAACGCCATCGGAACGTTCTCTCCCAGGAGCTCCCGAATCGGCTGTATCTCGGCCGCCTGCAGCCCGCCCGAGGCAAGAGCGATGAAAAAGCCCAGACTCCAAGTAAAGATGCCCTGAAGATTTCGCCCCCGACCCGCCCCCGTTGATCCCATAAAGAAATCTTCAGCGATCTTCCTCTTTTTCTCCAGATCGATTTCGGAGGAATTGCCTCGTTCCCTTTCTCCATGCTATCGCCCGACACCTGATGATTCAGGCCCTGACGCGAGAAAATTTCAAAAAAGGCTTTCTAGTCGATGAAGAGCTCATGGGCGGCGTAACCGAGCTTGAGGCCGGAAAATACCTGGCGTTTGTGCTTCGCCACACGAGCGGCGAGTACCTCGGCCAGCAGCTCTTCACTGATCTCGATCAGGCACTAGCCACGATTGCTCGCGTCCAGCGCACTTGGAAATTTGAATCAACCCATGCGTGCGGCGGTGGCAAGTGCTCAGGTAAGGCTTGCCCCATCGGCGGTTGTGCGACGGGAAAACTCACCGAAGCAGGCTGCGATCCCGAAACGCTGACTGCCGATCAGATCTCAAACGATCAGATGACGGTTTCTCGATAGCGCGTGATCGAAAGCGCGCGGCCCGAGGCGTCGTCGAGCTCGATCACCACGGCTCCGTAACCGCCTGGCCCTTCGGCGGGCTCGTAGCGCACGGGTCGCTTGGTCAGAAACTTCTGAATCGAGAGTTCTTTTTTTACCCCAATGACCGAGTCGAAGCAGCCACACATTCCGACGTCCGTGATGGCAGCGGTTCCTCCGGGAAGAATGCGTTCATCGGCAGTCTGAACATGCGAGTGACTACCTACGACGGCACTGACTCGCCCGTCCAGATAGTGAGCGAAGGCCTGTTTTTCTGATGTCGCTTCGCCATGAAAGTCGATCAGAAGATGAGAAACCCCGAGACGATCCAAGCGTTCGACTTCCCGATCGGCCGCACGAAACGGGCAATCCAGCGAATCCATAAAGGTTCGTCCCATGACCTGAACCACCCCGAGTCTGAGGCCCGATCGCTTTCTACTTTCGACGACGGTGCTGCCACGGCCAGGAACTCGGAATGCTGGATCTTCAGGGTAATTCAGCGGGCGCAGAAGCCGAGTCGAAGTGCCCATGTAGGGAATGATCTGTTTCTGATCCCAAGCATGATTTCCCGTGGTGATGACGTCGACCCCTAAGGCGAAAAACTCATCAGCCATTTCCGGCAGGATGCCGTTCCCATGGCACATGTTCTCGCCGTTCACGACGATAAAGTCGATCGCATGCAAGGCGGTTAACTTACGGATTGCGGCCTTGACGGCCTCTCGGCCAGGTCGCGAATACACATCACCAAAATAAAGAATCTTCATCGACTTCGTTCCGTGCGGGCGTCCCGGTTTTCCGTCAGGATCCAGTCCATTGACTGATCCCAAGGCTGACCGGAGATCACGTCCTGCCAAAGTTCGTCCCAGGCAAGCGCGATCCGCAGCGCACGAGTTGCCCTTACCAAGCAACGGTCAAAGTAGCCAGCCCCACGCCCCAGACGAGCTCCTTGTGGCCCGAAAGCCAAGCCGGGAACGAGAATCCAATCCATCTCCGTTATTGAAACGGGAGCTGAAGCTGTCCCGGGCTCAGGAATTCCAAAAGGACCAACCACCCGGCCGCTGGAGTCGAAGGGTGCCGAAAAATATTCCAGGCGATAAGTCGAAGGATCGACGACGCGAGGATAAGCCACCTCCAGGCCCCGGGCCCGAAGCTCAGGCTCGAGAAGAGCGCTTCCGTCGAATTCCCCCGGCAAAGCACTGTAAAGCCCTACCCGATTCCCCGGACGCAAAAGACTCGGATGAAAAGAGGGAGCTAAATCGAGAAATCGCCGAGAAAGAGCTACGCTTCTTTGGCTCACTCTGTCGGGATCGCGCGAAAGCTGCGAAAGAAAGCTGCGCCCCTGCTCTCGCAGTTGTCGAGAGTCCGAGGGCCAGATCGGAGTCACTGCGCGCTTCCTGAAGGAAGGGAGACTTGACGCAATTCCTGAATGCGCTTGAGCACTTCTTCCCGGTGGATCGCCGTTCTTTCCTTGGCGGAAAGGTATTCTTCAGCGAGATCGCAAAGCGCGAGAAGAAGTAGATGATGCGACGGGGCCGTCGCAGGAAGGCGCTCTTCAGCGTCCTCGATCAGCTCTTGGACCAAGCGGATGGCCTGATCCGCACCGGGTGAAGCCCCCTGCGAGCGCAAGCTGATGGTTTCGCCTCTGACTCTCAAAACGAACGGATTCATCGAAACTCCCCTCGGGGAAATCCCGC
>JACCDL010839914.1_pt1 | contig 11784 bp, 9 predicted proteins | sample 7441931 | NCBI WGS metagenome assembly JACCDL01 (sample SAMN15323437, study PRJNA562643) | freshwater metagenome | isolation source: river surface water | place: USA:Blue River Watershed | collected 2017-08-16 | reverse complement strand
GCCATCTTTGCCACAAATACTTTCAATATTTGCCGCACCACCAGGATGGCTGTTTACATAACTTGTTAGGTTGTAAACATTTCCGTTCACAATCGACCAACAATCACTACCGGAGTTGTGTTTAGCTACCTCATCGGCACTAAGCACAATCGACGAACCATCTGCAGGTAACCCATCAGTTACTGATGGAGTTGTTTCACTTTTTGTAGCTAAACGGCTTTCCCAAGTCGCTTTCGCACCAGAATGACCAGTCTGATATGTGACCACTAATGCAGCGATGGCTACAAGTGCTCCACCAAACTTTGCAATCTGGACAAGTAAACCTGATTTACCAATTCGAATTAATAAATTCCAACCAATGATCGCCCCAGTAAGCACAGCCGTGACGGCAACAAGTTGCTCGCCTAACTCAGCATGCTCTCCAGGCCAGCCGACCCGAGCAGCAAAAGTCTCGCCAGATTGCTTGGCAAGCAACGAACTGCCTAACGCAATCAGGGCACTGAGCGAAACTAAATTCAAATACTTGGCTTGAAACTTTGGAATAAATACCAAAATCAATAGGGCGATGCTTGTTAGCGGTACAAATACGACAGCAGCATGAACGACTAGAGGATGAATCGGAAGGCCGTTAATTAAATCAAGGTTAAGTAAATCCACTACTTGATTCAAACTATCGCCTTAACTTTCCTAAAAATCAGGTGTCGTTATGGAGTCGGTATCGGAGTTGCACTAGGTACTGGACTTGATCCAGTAATCGTTCCGCTTGCACTCGAAATTCGACGCAATGCATCTGCAAGGCGATCTTGCGCCAATCCATATGCAGCAAAGTCACCCTTTGCTAGTGCAGCTTGTCCGTCTTCATAGGCAGTATTTGCATCTTCAATGGCTTTAGCCAGAATTTGCAAATCAGTTAGCGTCTGGCCTTCTTCTGGCGAAGTTGGCGTCTCTGGTGATTCAGGAGTTGGCGTAACTGTTTGCCCAGTGAAAACTTTGGCCAACGCAGTTGCTAAGTCGTCTTCGAATGCAACCTTTGAGCCAAATGATACGAGTACTTTACGAAGCAGTGGGTAACCTTCACCTTGACTACCTCGAACATAAACAGGTTCAAAGTAAAGTAAGCCGCCGCCAACCGGTAACGAAAGTAAGTTACCTAGTTGAACATCGGAACCACCTTGGCGAAGTAATGACAATTGAGTTGCCACAGTCGGATCAGATTCAAAATTATTTTGCACCTGAGTTGGTCCTGGAATCGTAGTATTTCGTGGCAGTTGCAGAATTCGAATAGTTCCGTAATCAGGGCCATGGTCAGCATTAACTGCCATAAAAGATGCCAAGGTTTGTCGCTTTGTCGGCGCATAAGTCGTTGTTAACTGGAATGCCGCTTCAGTTTGACCAGGCATCTTTAAGGTCAAGTAATAAGGTGGCTGAGCTTGTTGTAACTCTGGCTTTGTTGGGTCTTTGGGAATAATCCAGAAGTCCTGGCCAGAATAAAAAGCTTGAGCATCATTTACGTGGTAACGAGACAAAATATCGCGCTGAACTTTGAACATATCTTCTGGGTAGCGTACGTGTTCAAGTACACCTGCAGGAATAGCAGATTTAGGTTGCACAACATCTGGGAATGCCTTCATCCAAGTTTGCAAAATTGGATCTGTTTCATCCCAACCATAAATTTTTACTGTGCCGTCGTATGCATCAACGGTTGCTTTGACAGCATTACGAATATAAGTAATGTTGCCTGCATTTAACGTGATCGAAGTAGCCTGAGCACTCGTTGAATCTGAAGTCGCATCGCGTAGCGAGATTCGCGCACTGTATGGATAGTTGTTTGATGTTGTGTATCCATCAATAATCCATTGAATTCGACCATCAATTACTGCAGGGTATGGGTCACCATCAATTGTTAGCCAAGGTGCAATTCTTGCCACGCGATCTTTTGGATTACGGTCATAGAGAATTTTTGAATCTTGGGTAATTTGGTTTGATAACAAGATGTTTGGATCTTGGAAGTTAACTGCAAAAATCGCACGTTGGAAAATACTTCCAACCGCAACACCGCCAGTACCGTCATATGTGTTGTTAGTCTGGCCATTTTCGCTGTTGTCATCCGGATAATCGCGTTCTCGATCTTCACCGTTTGGACCTTTACCAACTATTGAATAAGGCGGAGATTGCTCGCCAAAGTAAATTCTTGGTTGATCAATCTGCAAGCCGCCAGTTGGTGGAACGTCATACTCAAAAAACGCTGGTGAACCATCTCGGCTAACTGTGTTTTCAAATGCAGCTACGGCACCATAACCGTGCGTGAAAACCATCGTGTCGTTAAACCAGTTGCGCTGACTTTCTGCGACGCCATCAAGATTTATTTCCCGAACAGCAATTACAGTTCCACGTTTAACGCCATCAATTAAATAGCGATCGATGTCTAATGTGTCTGCAAAGGCGTAGAAACCACGAATCTGTTGCAAGTTTCGGAAAGTTGGAGACAGCAGGCTCGGATCCAAAATACGAATGTTGTTCAGCGTCGCTGAATCTTCGGTCAGTACTGCCTCTGATGGATTTTCAATTGCCGCATATTCAGTTATTTGAACATCGGCAATGTCATAGGCCTGCTTGGTAGCCGCTAGATTTCGTTCGATGTAGGGCGCTTCACGCTGAAATTCGCTTGGGCGCACTTGGAACTGCTGGACGAAGGCTGGGTACAACCCACCAATAATTATTGATGAACCAAGCATTACAAAGAACGCCACGAACGGAAGCTGCCAGCCAGGTCTAAACAATGAAACGAAAAACAATAGCGCCACAGCGATGGCAATGTAGGTAAGTATGTTTTTCGCTGGAACAAGTGCATTTACATCGGTGTACTTCAGTCCAGTAATTAGCGAGTCTGACTTAACTGCGAGTGCATATCTGTCTAAGTAATAAGCAACAGCTTTAAGTGAAGCAAGTAAGCCAAGGAAAACCATTAAGTGTCTGCGGGCAACATTGGATGCGATTGAAGAAGTTGGGCGCAAACTGCCATACAGATAATGAATAGCTAGGTTGATTAGTAATGAAGAAATCAGTGCAGTAAATGCAAAGCTCAGGATCGTGCGATAAAACGGAAGTTCAAAAACATAAAACGAAATGTCTTTGCCAAATTGAGCGTCGACTTGGTTAAACGGAGTTGAGTTTTGCCATTGCAAAAATACTCGCCACTGCCCTGCAGCAGATAAACCAATTAGGGCTCCAAAAAATAGTGGTGCAATCACAAAAGCTGCTCGACGGAATGAATCAAGTGCCTCGCGGTAACGGGCAAGAGCAAATTCTTCTGGCGTGCGAGGTAATTCAAATGGCCGTGCTCGATAAGCCAATGATGCAGAAAGCCAAACAAAAAGGGCAGTTAGTCCACCGACAACGACAAACAGCGCTGCTTTTACTACCAACTCTTTTACATAAACGTCGGTGCGATCAAGGACTGCAAACCACTGCCAGTCTGCATAAAAGCCAGCGACTATTGAAAAGGCGACAAATGCCACGATCAACGCAGTTAAGGCAACGCCAAAACCGCTCTTTTTTGGATTTCCGAGATTAATTTGGCTCACCCCTCTACCCTACGATGTTTTGCACATTCGCGAATTTTGGCAGTTCCGCACATACGGCAGACTTAAGTTATGGAAAATGCGGAAAATTTAGCCGCCGTTGTGCAAGAAGTTGAGTCCCACATAAGTGCAGCTGGCTGGGATCAGCCCATTCGTTTATTTGCCGTGGTCTCAACCGCTGAAGTAATTGCTAGTGAGCCAGAATTAGCCGCAGAATTAAATCTGTCGGATTCACTTCCGCTTACCTCAATCGAACAAGAATTATCAGCAACGCAAAATTTAGAGGAACTTTTAGCCACCATTGCCTGGCCTGAAAATGTGCTTGGAGCAATCCTGGCGATCGAAAGAATTGTGCTTCCACCCAATGCCCAATCGCAACTTCCAGGGGAAGAAGATCCAGATTGGTTAGCCGAGGTATCAAACCACCCAGACCGTAGGGATGTGCGAATAATTAGTGCAGTGATGCGAAATGGCGAAAATCTAAATGCGCTGCGGTATCGAGATCATGATGAACCAAGTTCGGTAGCTATCGCGCCAAATTTAGTGGTGAATCTAAATGAAAGTCTGTTAGCAACTTTTAGTGACTAGTTTTCGTCACACTTACAAATTTGATCTTCAGGAACTCCGGCAAAAACTTCGTCTAAATGCTGACCGCAACCTTGCCAAGTAATTTTTCCGCAAGATGGGCAATTAACTGGTGAGCACATGATTTTCCTAACTAGTCGACTCAGTTTACTTGGTCATTAAGAGCCATTAAGAGCACTGTGGCAAGGTAGCGCCCGAATTAAAATCAGCAATTGCTTTAAGTGCTTGGGTAAGAGTTGCAACAGGAACCACAGTTAAATCATCTGGAATGTTGTTCACAACTTCATCACAGTTATCAATTGGTGCCAGGAATAGTTTTGCCCCGGCATCGGAGGCACCAATCATTTTTCTCGAGATTCCGCCGATTGGACCAACGTTTCCGTCGCCATCAATAGTTCCGGTGCCCGCTATCTTTACCCCATTCGTCAGTGCACCAGGCGTTAACTTATCGACAATCGCGATACTAAACATCATGCCCGCACTTGGTCCACCAATGTTGGTTTGTGCATAGTTAACGTTAAAGTCAGACAAGTACTGCATGTCTAAACCAATTCCAACATACGGAATTCCCGATTCATCTTCGTCAGTTTGAGGATCATCCACTCTGGCTGCGGATTTAACAGGAACATTTAGTTCATTACCCTCACGAACAACAGTAAAAGTGACTACAGACCCAGCTGGCTTACTTTGAACTAGCTTTGCAACCTCGCGCGAAACTTTAGTTTCCATTCCATCTACAGCTACGACAATGTCACCAGCTTTTAAGAAACCAAGAGCTGGTGCACCTTCTGTAATCGATGCAACCACAACATTTTCACTAACTGGCAACTTCAAGAACTTAAGAGCTGCACCGACTGCATAAGTTTGTGAAGTGCTAAATGCTTCAGCATTTTGTAATCTGTTTTCTTCTTCAGAAATGTTGTCGTCATAAAACATTTCGCGAGGTGCAACCTCCTCATCAGGGTTTAGCCATCCCCAAAGAGCCTGAAATACATCGATGCCTTCCGAGGGACCACCGTATTCAGAAACAGTAGTCATCAATAAGGCACCCTCTGTTGGATAAGTCTGAGTCCCCGAAATCGAAATAAATTCTTGACCTTCAATTTCACCGAGTGTGTTGTAGGCAGGTCCAGGACTCAGTAAAACGTATGGGACTTTGATCGAACCAATGACAATGAGCAATAGCAGCGCGATTACTCCCCAGGTTGGTCGTAATTTGAGCCCCATTAATCTCCCTTAATCGCTTACCTAAACTTTACGGCAGTTAAGAATCGGTCGATTTTATGCAGATTCATATCAGCCAACGGCTAAACAACAAACCTCTCTGGTGGCCTGGTTACCCCGTAATCTGGAGTTAGAAACCTTCAAGGAGCTGAAGTGTCCATACCATTTGGGTTTAGTCCAAACCCTGGCGATAACAACGATCTAGCTGCCATGTTCGAAAACATGGGGCGGATGATTCGAAACATGGGCAAAAATACTGGCAGTGTCGATTGGGATTCTGCGCGCGATGCGGTGAAGAAATCTTTGAAGTCAGATATGCAAATCACAGAACGTGATGAGCAATCGATGAAAATTGCAACGGAATTAGCCGATTTGTGGCTCAATAACGCAACAGCATTTCCACAATCTGACACTTCTCACCGACTCCTAACAAAGCAGCAATGGGTTGACCAAACTTTTGAAAGTTGGAAAAAGATAGTTGAGCCGGTGGCCGAAGGAGTCTCTGGCGCCATGACGGGCTTGCTACCAAATGATCAAGATGGCGGCTCACTGCAAATTCCTGAAGAGTTTCTTTCTTCACTGCCACCCGAAGTTGCCGCAAATTTGCGTGAGACCTTGGCGTCAAAAGATTTCGCCGCGATTACTGGGCCAATCATGGCAATGGCTAAATCAATGGGCGCAACAATGTACGGAACTCAATTCGGACAAGCACTTGGAAGTATGGCTAACGAAGTTTTAAGTACCTCAGATGTTGGCATTCCCCTAACAGATCATGAGATTAGTGGGTATGTTGCCGGCAACGTGACAAACTTCAGCAACTCGCTTGGACTAGATGAAAGTGATGTTCGTATTTATGTCGCGCTTCGTGAACGCGCCCATAGCCGTTTATTTGCAAATGCTCCGTGGCTAAACTCGCAAATACTTTCGGCAATCGCGGCACATGCGAAAGGGGTAAAAATTGATACCTCCCGAATTCAAGATGCGATTGCTGGCCTTGACCCCACAAATCCAGAACAAATACAAAACAGCATTACGCCAGATTTGTTCGAACCAGTTTTAACTCCAGAGCAAGTAAAAGCCCATGAGAAATTAGAGCAGCTCTTGGCGCTCATCGAAGGTTGGGTTTCGGTTGTAGTCAGTGAGGCCATATCTAATCGACTAACAAGCGCAGTTGCACTCGATGAAGCATTCCGTCGTCGTCGTGCTGCTGGTGGACCTGCCGAAAAATTATTTGCTGGATTAATTGGCCTTGAATTACGACCAAAGCGAATGCGCGAAGCTGCCCAACTTTGGGAAAAATTAACTGAACTTAAAGGTCAAGCGAATCGGGATGAAATCTGGCAACATCCTGACTTATTACCTTCATTAGATGACCTGAGTGACATTCAGGCTTACTTGGACTCACAATCAATTGACTTAATGGCTGAACTAAATCGAATTATTGAAACGACAGATGCGCCCAAAGAAGAAGAATCTTAGATATTCTCGCGGGCAAAGGAATAGCCAGCTAGGAATTCTTTAGCTAACTTATAGTCTTCAAATTTACTTAAGTGGGCATAAAACTTTTCACTGTGATCAGGAACGATTAAGTGAATTAACTCATGTAATAAAACTGCATCTATTACATACTGCGGGGCAGCTTGCAGTCTATGTGAAATTCTAATTTTTCCATCGTGTGGAGTACACGAGCCCCAACGTGAATTTTGATTTGTTACCCAAGTTATTTCGATTGGCACTGGATGTGTTTCAAATAAATCAAACTCTAAATAGTTTGCAACTAAGTATTTTGCTCGTTGATGAAGTACTTCGTTAGAAGTAATTTTTTCATAATGGTTATCTAATTTTGAGATTAGTTCCTCGGCATAAATTGCAATCTCTTTGAGTGACATTCTGATTGGGGCAACAACAATTGTTTTACCATTTTCGCGAAATGCACCAACTGATTTTTTTCGCCTTTTACTTCGGCGAACTTCATAATCCAAAGAATTAGGGTTTTTGATTTTGTTTACGAACGATTTACTGACTGTGCTTGCTGAATCACGATAAAGATGATCATCGAATAGTGAAGTTTGTTCGGTGGTCATGTATTTAGATTAACTATCGCCACTGACGAAACTGGTTTAAAAGAGATGAAGCTCTCGAGCCGCGTGCTCGTTCATTCGCCTTCCCCTTGCGAATGCCGGCTCGTTATCTCGAGAGCTTCAACGAAGAATGAATTTACGCGTTTATCGTTTACATTGCCAATAAAATTCCTTATTTTTCGGACTTCACTGTGGATAAGGCTGGGGATCAACTGGGGAAAGACCTGTGAATTGCTGGGGATTAACGGTGTAAAACTTGGGGATATTTTTTGAAATGCACTAAAAATTCCCAGGTTTTGCTGGCATTTTTCTATCCACCGGGTGTGGATAGAAAAAAGTTTTCAGATAATAATGTCGAAATTTGTGCCTTGCTTGGCGAAAAAGGATGTGGGTAATACTCCTTGGGAATTATTGAAATGCACTACAACTGCGCCATGAAAACTACTAAAGACATTCTTTCCTCCACCCTGCAATTAGCTCCTGGTGTGCACATCTATTTGCGAAATAAAGATCAAATCCAAGTCGGTCTCGATCCACAAAATTCCTTATGCCTACCTGCCGCCTTACACGGACTTTTAAAAAAATGTGATGGATATACCTCAGTAGCAAAACTTATCGACCTTTTCAATGTTGAACAAGATTCAATATTGCGAATACTTAACTTATTGGTTGATCGAAAGCTTTTGATTTGTGTGAATCATGGAAATACGCAATTAACTAGTAATCAACAAAGTCACCACTTGGATGCAAGTCGTTCAGTTAATTCAATTGCACACTTAGTAAACCAGCGTTCAAAAATAAGATTAGTAATTGTCGGAGGTGGTCGACTAGGAAGTACCTTGGCTCTGCTATTGGGTAACTCTGGTTTTTCTAATCTACGTGTTTTAGATTCAACTAAGGTAACTTTAAATGATTTAACACCTTGGGGATTTAGTCGTTTAGATGTTAACTTGCGGCGAGATTTTGTAATTCAAACAATGCTCGAGCGCGTACACCGCGACCAACTTAAAAGTATGCGAACCAAAGAAACAAGAAGTAAGCCAGATCTATTTGTATTTGCTCCTGACCCCGTTTCAGACTTGCCATATCTTGATCCAAAACTGGCGGATGTAGCAGTTGAATCTGATACGCCGTTTATCGCCTTGGCTACTAGTCCGGCGAGCGCACTAATTACTTCAGTAATTAATCCAGGTAGTGCTGGATGCATAAGGTGTTACCACTTACATCAATCAGATCGTGATGATGCTTGGCCAAGATTAGTAACCCAACTAATCGGTAAACAAGTACCAGATCAGACCCCGACAAGCTTAATTTTGCGCACAGCATTACATGGGTATGAGCAAATAAGTAGATGGTTAGAAAATGAATTAACCCAAGATAATCATTGGCAGAATCTGACTGCATCAGGTGAGATTTCAAATTTTGACGTACCAGCGCATGCTGATTGCGGTTGCACCTGGCTAGCAAAAAGTAATGCAGCTAGCTGATAACTAAATCGCGTAGTAACGGTGACGGTTCTCGGTACCCTTTGGCATCCTTATGGCGAGAATGCGACCAAGACATCACTAAATTTTCTTTCGCACGAGTTATTGCAACATAGAAAAGTCTGCGCTCTTCGGCAAACTCACTTGCCTTAGTTGCATGCGAAATTGGTAATAATCCATCACTCAATCCAACAAGAAATACTGCGCGCCACTCAAGTCCTTTAGCCGCATGAATCGATGCCAAAGTGACTGCGTTTGCACTTGGTGCGTACTCCATTTCATTTCGCTGATCTAAAAGAGTCACAAAATCGGCCAATGTAGCCAGCGCGTTCTCTGCCTCGACATCTACGGCAAGTTCGACCAAAGTGTTTAACGATTCCCAAGCCGCTCTTGTGGCTGGGCCACCTTCTGGAGTTGTCGCTCGCCAACCCAAGCCACCCAAAATATCTTTCACAGTCTGGGTTAAATTGTGGGCACTACTAACGTGTAGGCCGGCACGTAAATTCAACAGTGCATTCTTTACTTCTGGACGTTCGAAAAATCTCTCTGTACCGCGCAAAGTTACCGGAATTTGCCGCTGGGCTAAAGCGGCTTCGAATACTTCTGACTGACTATTGATTCGAAATAGAATCGCAATATCTCGAGGCTCATAACCAGACTTTATTAACGCTTGTATTTTTTCGGCGACTGATTTTGCCTCTTCTTCATCGCTTGAGTAATCGGAGAGGATAACTTTTGGTCCAGTCGAAATTTTGGTCTGCAAGCGCAAAGAATTTATGTTGTCTTTTACCAAAACTTGATTAGCAACATCCACAATAGGTTTGGTGCTTCGATAGTTATTCGTAAGGGAAAACTCCTGAGTCCTCGGGAAGTACTTTTTGAAATCCTTTAAATAATCTGCAGTTGCCCCAGTAAATGAATAGATAGTCTGGGCTGGATCCCCCACTACACACACATCGTCGCGGTTGCCTAGCCAAAGTCGAAGTAGCTCAAACTGAACTGGGCTAACGTCTTGAAATTCATCGACTGTGAAGTTTCGATACTGGGACCGAACTTGGGCTGCAATTTCTGGAAAATTTTCTAAGATTGCTGTGTTTAACAATAAAACGTCTTCGAAATCCATTGCATTTTGCTCATCAAGTAAGGCCAAATAGGCCTCGTAAACTTTTGCCGTTTGCTCCGCAGTCACACCCAAGCCAACACTTCGCCTTAGTTCATTGGCTTTAACTCGATAAACCTCGGGTGAATAAATATTGACTTTGGCCCATTCAACTTCACTTGCTAGGTCGCGCACAGTTTCGGTGCTGGCATTCACATGACATTTGACTGCTGCTGCCGCAATCAACTTTGACTTACTGGGCAGTAAGTTTGGCAATTGCTTATTAAATACTTGCGGATAGAAAAATCGAAGTTGACGTAAAGCTGCGCTATGAAAAGTGCGGACTTGAACTCCGCTTACGCCTAGTTGACCAAGACGGCTTCGCAATTCCCCGGCAGCCCGGGTAGTAAACGTGACCGCTAGCGTGCTTTGCGCATCATGCACGCCCGAAGTTACAGCGTGTGCAATTCGATGGGTGATCGTTCTGGTTTTGCCCGTGCCAGCACCGGCAAAGATGACAACTGGACCAACTACACATTCCGCTGCAGCACGTTGTTGTTCATCTAAATCCGCCAGAATTTTTGACATTTTAGACACCGCCCTATTGTGTCAAACACAAAAATGGATTGGCTACCTGCACCAAGTAGTTGGCATTGGTTGGCCATACCAATCTGCAATTAAATGCCAGGCGATTGTTGTTTTATTTGGCAATTGCAAAGTTTTTAGTTCGCATGCTGTGGCAAATTCATCTTTACTAAACCAGCGAACTTCTGCCATTTCTTCCTCATCGCTTACCAAACCCGTGGTTAAAGCTTTGGCACGATAACCCAGCATGAGCGATGCCGGAAAAGGCCAAGGCTGACTGCCCAGATAGGTAAGTGACTGCGGGTCTAAGTCAATTCCTGATTCTTCATAAACTTCGCGAAGCACACAGGCTTCAGCTGATTCACCAGCTTCGACAAATCCAGCAAGTGTAGAGAACCAAGTTTCTGGCCACTCTTTACGACGACCCAAAAGAATTCGATCATTTTCATCGTGAACGGCAACAATCATTGCTGGTTCAGTTCTTGGATAGTGCTCACTGTTGTCGTTTAGGCAAGTCCTTGACCAGCCAGCACTTGTTGACTTTGTTTCACTTCCACATTTTGGACAGAACTGATGTGACTTATGCCAAGCATTAAGTGCAGTTGCTGTAGTCGCGAGCCCAACTTCAAGAGCACTAAGTTGCGCTCCAACACTTCGCAAACTTACCCAGCTTGCCTCAGCTAAATTATCTTCTTCGGCAAAATAGGCTAAAAAAACATTTGAATCTGTAATACCCAATAGGCAAACATTTTTTGCAACGCTTTTGGCATCTTGGTTGAAAAATTCAGGTTTAACTAAAATTAGCGACAAGTCATCTGTAACCGGAATTTTTTCTTGCTGGATAACTAGAACTCGGGTCGAATCTTTTTGCCAAACTTCATTTAGCCAATTTGGATTGGCCCGCATTGTTGCAGCTCGATCTACTTCAAATCTGGCAAGTGGAAGTTGGGCTAACAAGTGACTCACAAGTAGAGCCTAGATCAAAGCCTCGAGTTCTTCTCTGCTGAGTAGTTTTTCTGGAATCCCAACAGATTTATCAATTACATAATAGAAAATGGCTTGAACATCATCAGGTGAACATTGCTTTAATTCGGCTAGTGCATGGCGATAGATACTCAGCTGTAACTCATCGGCTGAACCAGCTT
>JACCDL010625190.1_pt1 | contig 11784 bp, 12 predicted proteins | sample 7441931 | NCBI WGS metagenome assembly JACCDL01 (sample SAMN15323437, study PRJNA562643) | freshwater metagenome | isolation source: river surface water | place: USA:Blue River Watershed | collected 2017-08-16 | reverse complement strand
CTTCTTCGAGCAGGCACACCTGAAGAACAAATTCATTCAGAGGAGTATGCCTGGTGAGAACCGCAACTAAATCAGCAATCGGAATTCTTTCGCTCGGTGTAATTGCCGCGAGTTACACGGCCGGAACCTCGGCCCAAATTGGCTTTGGGGCCTCGACCGTTTCTGACTCTGCCTCGGCGCCCGTCGAACCTGCGCCGGCAGAGCCCGTCACCCAACAGCCAATTGCCGCTGAGTCCGAGGTCGAAAACGAGGGCGAATCTGACTACGAGGTTGTGGTACCTGTGCCCCTACCGCCAAAGGCTAGTGCGGCTCCGGCTAAGTCAACGACTTCAAGTTCAACGGCAGCAACGACCCCGACTCCTACTCCGGTTGCCACCAAAACAGCTGTTGCCGTTGCAACTCCAACCGCAACTCCAACGCCAACCAAGACTGCGAGCACCTCAACCGGCTCGGTGGCAAAGACTGGTTCGGCGATTAACTACAAATACGGAACAATTCAACTCGAGGTGGTGAAGACTGGCAGCAAGATCACCTCGATTAATTTGATTCAAGCTTCGACCAAGGGGCGCGAGTGGCAAGCGGTGCCAAGCATGCTGGTAACCACCGCTATCTCTGCTCAGGGTAGTAACTTTGGAAACATTTCTGGCGCTACCTTTAGCACCCAAGCCTTCAAGTCAGCATTGGATTCAGCTCTTGCCAAGTTCTAACCCATACACAACTGCAAAAATCGGCGGCAAGCGCCGATGGGTTGCCGGAGCACTAGGACTAGCATCTCTAAGCATCAGTGGCGCCTTTGGCATCAACGCTTTGCTCAACCCGACCCAGGCAACAGCAAAGGTGGGTGGCGACCCGGTCAGCACCGATATGACGGTTCGCGGCGATGCCGTGCCATATCAATACGGCGTTATCGAGCTTGAGGTAGTTCGCACCGCTGGCAAGATTTCGGCGGTGAACCTGATTCAGGCTGGCACCTCGGGTGCCGAATGGTCTGTTGTGCCAAGCATGTTGGTCGAGGCGACGATTCAGGCTCAGGGCTCTGGTTTCGGAAACATTTCTGGTGCCACTTTTACTACCGAGGCTTATAAGCAAGCCTTGAACAGCGCGATCAGCAAACTTAACTAGGGTTCATAAACTGTGACCATGGCTAACCACTTTGAGCACACCGAGCTGTGCATGGGCACGGCATTTAGGTTTGCTGGCAATAGCCCATTGAGCCAAGCCGAGACCCAAACGGCTTTGAGCGAAGCCGTTGCCAAACTGCATGATGCCGATCAAATTTTTAGCCTCTATAAACCTGATTCATCGCTGTCGAAATTGGCTCGCGGCGAGACATCGGTTGCCAAGTGCCCTGCGGTGGTCGACGAAGTTTGGAACCTTTGTGAGCAATGGGAAAGAACCACCGAGGGTTGGTTCAGCCCGTTCACACCAGAACACACCTTTGACCCGAGCGGGCTGGTCAAGACCTGGGCAGCGCAGGCGAGCATTGATGTTTTGCTTGGTGCTGGAATTATCGATTTCACCCTAAATGCCGGCGGCGATGTGTTTATTGGGCCGGCCGTGACCGACCCGATTCAGAAAAAACTTGGCATTCACAAACCGGTCTCGATTGCCGCCGATGACGCCGGAGTGCTGACCGTAATTGATCTAGCCGGCACCAATTTCAACGCCTTGGCTACCAGTGGAATTGCTGAGCGAGGTGCCCACATATGGAACCCGCGAAACCCCGGTAGCAATCCGAAAGACTTGCTTCAGGTGAGCGTGGTTGCCGATGATTTAGTGAAGGCCGATGTTTGGGCTACCGCAGCTTTTGCCGCCGGCATACAAGGCGTTGCTCTATTGAATGCAGTGCCCAATCTGGAGGCACTTTTTGTATTGGCGAGCGGCGATCTTGCGGCAACCGACGGCTTTATTAAGCTGTTCGCCAAGGCCTGATCTAACCAAGCCTGACGCTTAGTGCCAGTTGCTGGGTGCTGCCTCTTTGCCCTTAGGCAGAGCTGAATCTTTGCCCCACTGGGCAACCCACTCGGGCAGGGTTGGTTCGCCGCCTAACCACTCGTTGCCTTCGACAGCCAGAATTTCGGCCGGGGTCAAAATGCCGCGCGAGCGCTTCAAGAAACGAATTCGCACCATGCCCTGGGTATAAATTTCGCCGTCGACCACCATTCGCTGGTCAAAATAGAACGCCTGGTCGTCCCAGCCGATTACCTTCGATTGCATGTCAAAGGTCTGCCAAGGCATCAGTGATTTTCTGAAGGTAATGGTTTCGGCCACGACCACCGGATACCAACCGAGTTTCTTCCAGCGCTGCCAAGAACCCGAGCGCAGCGCAAGGTCGTAGCGGCTGATGTCGAATAGCGCCAAGAACTTGCCGTTGTTCATGTGTTTGAAAACGTCTAGATCGGTTGGCCAAACTCTGAAGGTGCGGTGGCCAACATCGCTCCAGTGCAAACGGCCGCGAAAACGCCAACTGGCGAGTTCATAAATCAGTCGCAGCCACAGGTTCATCTTGGGCCTCTCGCCTTGTTATTGCCGACTACCAAATCTTGACGCGGTCAGCCGGGTCTAGCCAAAGGGCATCGCCAGGCTTTACATCGAAGGCTTCATAGAAGGCATCGATGTTGCGCACGATCTGGTTGCAACGGAACTCGTTTGGTGAGTGCGGGTCGGTTGCTAAACGCTGAATCACCATTTCGTCGCGACCCTTGCCGCGCCAAGCCTGACCCCATGAAAGGAACAACCGCTGTGGTCCGGTGAAGCCATCCTTAACCTGCATCGGGTCAACACCGCGCTCTTTGCAAGCAATCAGGTATGCCTTGAGCGCGATGCTCAGGCCGCCCAAGTCACCGATGTTTTCGCCGATAGTGAATGCACCGTTCACCTTGTGCTCGTCGCTTAGCTGCGCCGGTGAAAGTGCGTCATACTGAGCAATCAGGTTCTTGGTGCGCTTCTCGAAAGCCTCGCGGTCTTCTTCGGTCCACCAAGACTGCAGTGCGCCGTCGCCGTCATACTTGCTGCCCTGGTCATCAAAACCGTGACCAATCTCGTGGCCGATCACGGCACCAATGGCACCAAAGTTAACCGCGTCGTCAGACTCTGGCGAGAAAAACGGTGGCTGCAGAATCGAGGCCGGGAAAACGATTTCGTTGAAGCCAGGGTTGTAATAGGCGTTCACGGTCTGCGGGGTCATGAACCACTCGTCGCGGTCGATCGGCGAACCGATCTTCTTTGATTCTTTCGCGAAGTTGAATTCGGCCACTCGGCGAACGTTACCAACCAGGTCATCACGGTCAACCACGATGCTCGAATAGTCGCGCCACTTAACCGGGTAACCGATCTTTGGGGTGAACTTTTCAAGCTTCACAAGTGCCTTGGCCTTGGTAGCCTCGGTCATCCAATCGAGGTTCAAAATGCTTTCGCGATAGGCCTTAACCAGGTATGCCACTAGCTCGTCCATCTGGGCTTTGGCAGCCTGAGGAAAGTGACGCTCAACATAAACCTCACCAACGGCCTCGCCGAGTGCACCCTCAACGGCTTGCACTCCGCGCTTCCAGCGAGCGCGCATCTCTGGCTGACCGGTTAGACGGCGACCATAGAAAGCGAAACGGGCGTTGATCAATGGCTCGTGCAGGTATGGCGCCATGTCGTTGATTAGGTGAAACGCTATCCAAAGCTTGATCGACTCAAGGTTGGCCTCGGAGTAGACCGATTCGAGGCCCTCGAGGAAACTCGGCATCATTACAACCGACTCTTCAAGAATCTTCTGGTCAAGACCAGCGCCCTTCAACCAGAGCTTCCAGTCAAAGGTGCCGCTCAACTTTTGTAGTTCGTCGAACTTGCGAAGGTTGTAAACCTTCTCGGCATCGCGTGACTCGACGACTGTCCAGTGGTGCTTCGAGAGCGCTAATTCAAAGTTGTAGATGTGGTGAGCGGCCGCATCGGCATCGGCGGCCGACCAACCAGCAAGCTCGAGCATTTCGGCGATGAACGGCACATATGCATCGCGCACCTCGGCATGCTTTTCTTCGTGGTAATAAGCCTCGTCTGGCAAGCCAAGACCACCCTGGTAAATGTTGACTAGGTAGCGCTCAGGGTTGCCAGGGTCGTTGTCGATGTACATTCCAAACAGCACATCGCTGCCCGCGGCTGAAAGCTCGCCAAGCAGTTCGGTGACTTCGGCAATGCTGCCCAGCTCGGCGATCTTTTTTAGGTCTGCCGCAATTGGCGCTACACCCAGCTCGTTGGCACGCTCTTCGTTCATGAACGAGGCATACATGTCACCAATTTGCTGGCTCACGCCTGGCTTTGGGTTTGCCGCTGCGTCTTCAATGATGGCTTTAACACGCTCTTCGCTTAGGTCTCGAAGCAACATGAACGAGCCATAGGTCGACTGATCAGCCGGCATTTCGAAGCTGTCAATCCAGGTGCCATTGGTAAACCTAAACAGGTCATCCTGCACTCGAACAGTTGGGTGAAATTCGCTTGTGTGAAGGCCAGGCTTTACCGGCTGAACGCTATTGGTCATTCCTTTATCCTAAGTGCCTATCGGCGGTAGAATTGGGGTTGTGGACCTTCAAAAAATCATCTTGTATTACGGCTTTGCGCCGGTAGCTGACCCAGTTGCTTTGAAGCTATGGCAGAAGACTCTTTGCGAGTCTCTTGGCCTCAAGGGTCGCATCATCGTTTCGCCGCACGGCATCAACGGCACCCTGGGTGGCGACATGATGGCTCTAAAGAAATACGTACGTCAAACCCGCGAATACCCTGGCTTTGGCAAGATCGACTTCAAGTGGTCAGACGGCACCGGCAACGATTTTCCTCGCCTCTCGGTTAAGAACCGCGCCGAGCTTGTAGCTTTTACGACTCCCGACGAGATTGTGGTCGAAAAGTCTGGCATTACCAATGGCGGCAAGCACCTAAAGCCAGCCCAGGTTAACAAGTTGGTTGAAGAGCGCGGCGACGAGGTTGTTTTCTTCGATGGCCGAAACGCATTCGAAGCCAAGATCGGCAAGTTCAAAAACGCAGTGGTTCCAGATGTTCAGACCTCACACGACTTTGTGGGCGAGCTTGAATCTGGCAAGTATGACCACCTCAAAGACAAGCCAATTGTGACCTACTGCACCGGTGGCATTCGCTGCGAGATTCTCTCGGCAGTCATGATCAAGCGCGGCTTCAAAGAGGTTTACCAAATCGAGGGCGGCATCGTTCGCTATGGAGAGACTTTCAAAGACAAGGGCCTCTGGGAAGGCTCGCTTTACATCTTTGATGACCGCATGGTTCAAGACTTCAGCGATGAGGCAGCCGTAATTGGCGAATGTGAAAACTGTGGCGGTGCAACAAACTCGTTCCGCAACTGCGCGAATGTTGGCTGCAAAGACTTGGTGCTGCTTTGCGACACCTGCTATGCCGACCCAACTCACTCAGAGCACAAGCCAACCCACACTCGTGGCAAGCGCCACTTGGCCGAGGTTGGATAAGTTTCGAAAACTTTAAAAGAAAATCCCCCGCAGCCGACACGTAGCTGCGGGGGATTTCTTGTCTCAGAGAGAGACACCTATTGAAAGGCGATTAGTGGCGACCGCCCTTTTTGCCACCCTTGCCGTGCTTGTCACCGTCAAGCTTTGGGCCCTTAGGACCAAGGTCGCCAGCTACCGGAGCTGCCCAAACGGCGGTGATTGCTGAAGATGAAGTTGCGGTTGCAACACCGGCTGCATCAACGGTTACGGTTACAAACGAGCCAACACCTGCGGCGTTGTAGATCGCATACTTGGTAACTGTGCTAGCAGCACCGGCATCAATGCGAAGGGTTCAGGTTAGAACGCCAGCGGCAAGGCTGGTGCCCTCAACGCGAACCGGCTTGCCACCAGTGGTTGGCTGAGTTGCCGGAATAGCTGTTGCATCAGCAGCCAGTGCATAGGCGACAAACTTTGCGCCGTGACCGGCAATGTGCGCATCGGTGATGTCGGTTGAGACACCGGTGATGGTAACCGCCAACGAAGCGTGGGCATGAGCTGCCTTTACGGCGCGGTCGGTTGAATCAAAGCTGGCTGAGACGCCAGCCTTTGGGCCTCGAGCCTTACCGGCATCGTGGGCAAATGATGGGGTTGCAACTACAAGGCTCAGCAAAGTTGCTGCACCTGCTGCGGCGATAACACCGCGCTTTAGGTTCTTCTTCATGTTCGTCTTCCTTTCTCGAGGACACTTCGAATCTAAAAAAGATTGCAAAAGGAGGTGGCGAATTTCAGGCATCTAGGGGGCACTTGTCAGGCAGTTCTCAGACAACGAGCAATTTGGGCTCGCGCTCTGACAGGTTTCTAAGAAACCAGCGCCCTGGCTCACAGATTTCTCACACAAAGATAAACTTGAGCCCTAATCAAAAGAGGACGAATGGGCTTTTTAGAGAACTTCGAAAAGGGTTTAGAACGCATCGTTAATGGGGCGTTCACCAAGACCTTCAAGTCGGAGCTACAGCCAATCGAAATCGCCGCTGCGATTCGTGCAGAGATGGACGCGAAGGCGAGCATCCTGAGCCGCGATCGTGTGCTTGCACCAAACACTTATACCGTTAGCCTTTCGCTTCCAGACTTCAAACGAATGCAGCCACTTGGCGAATCGCTAATCACCGAACTAACCGACTTGACCACGAAACACGCCTCTAAGCAGGGTTTTCAATTTGGTGCGGCTCTTGCCATTCGCCTGGTCGAAGACGGCGGGCTGAACCTTGGTCAAGTTGTAGTTCGTTCGACAAGCGAAAAGCACGAGGTCGAATGGATGCCTTGCCTCGATGTTGCCGGCAAGCGTTTCATTTTGCGCCAGGGTGAAACCACCGTTGGCCGCGATGCAAGCGCCGACATTCAAATCGACGACACCGGCCTGAGCCGCGTGCACTTTGCAGTTGCCTGGGATGGCCGCGGGGCATCGGTGCGCGACATGAGAAGCACAAACGGAACCAAGATTGCCGGTCGACCGATAAGCGAAACCGGTATCACCGCCGACACCGTCATCTCTGCCGGTCGCAACGATTTCACCTTCAGACTGATTGCCAAAACGGTGCCGGCTGGCACTTCAACCGAAGGGGCAAACGGCTAATGAGCGAACTCGCGCTATTCATCGTAAGAATGGGCCTGTTGGCCGTGCTGTGGATTTTTATCTTCAGCATCATTTCGGTGATTCGCGCAGATCTCTTTGATCAAAAGGTCTTGACCCGCGTTGCCGAGGCAAACGCTCCCCAGGTGGTTTCGGCTCCGGTTGCGCCAAGTGCGCCAGGGCAGCCATCCGTGCAGTTGGTTAGTGAACCAACCGGCAGCACCGCAACAAAACTTGTGATTACCGAGGGCGATCGCACCGGTCAACAGATCAAACTCGATCGCCGCGAGCTCACCATCGGCCGCAGCGACGACAGCGATCTGGTGGTCGACGATGAATATGCCTCGACGCATCACGCCAAGTTGGTTTTGATTAACAATGACTGGCTAATTCAAGACCTCAATTCAACCAATGGCACCTACTTAGACGGTGGGCGCGTTGGCACCCCTGCGGTGGTCAAGTTAAACACCTCGGTTCGAGTGGGCAAAACCGTTTTTGAGTTGCGAGCCTAGGGCTTTCGATGGCAATCAAGACTCTTAGTTATGCGGGCAGCGACATCGGTCGCGTGCGCTCGAGCAACCAAGACTCTGGTTATGCCGGCTACAACCTATTTTTCGTTGCCGATGGAATGGGCGGTCACGCGGGAGGCGACATCGCTTCGGCGCTCTGTGCCCAGCGAATCGCTCGTGCCGACGAGCGCTACCCGGATGCCGAAACCGCTGGCAAGGCACTCAAAGACATAATCTGGGAGGCCAACAGCGTTTTGGCAGCCACAGTTGCCGAGCACCCCGAGCTTGCCGGCATGGGCACAACCTTCAGCGGCATCATCTTTACCGGCGACAAGGTGACCATTGGTCACGTTGGTGACTCGCGAATTTATCTTGCTCGCGATGGCGTGGTTAAGCAGATGACCAAAGACCACACCTTTGTTCAGCGTCTTGTCGACACCGGTCGAATCACCGAAGCCGAGGCCTTGGTTCACCCTCGCCGCAGCGTGCTGATGCGAGTGCTCGGCGATGTTGAAGAATTTCCTGAGGTCGACCTAGAGACATTCGAAACCAAACCGGGCGACCGTTGGTTGCTTTGCTCAGATGGTCTCAGCGGTTTTGTGCCACCAGACATCAGTGACCGTATTTTGCTTTCAAAGATTGAGGCAGCCGAAGCAACCGAACTGCTAATTGGCGAGGCGCTCGAATTTGGGGCGCCCGACAACGTGACTGTGGTTGTGGTCGACGTGGTCAACTCGTCGCTAAAGACCGACTTCACCCCTAGCGCAAAGTTTGTTGGTTCGAGCGCCAACGATATTGTGATCGATGAGCGCAAGGGTCGCCGCTTCTTGAAGGTGCTCAACCCGCTCAACCTGCCAGACCTAATTCTTGGTCGCACCGAAGACCCGACCGACTATGTGCCAGAGTCTGATGAATACCTAGAGAAGATTCTGAAAGAAACCCACTCTCGAATTTTCTGGCGCAAAATTCGCCAACTGGCAACCGTGGTGGCAATCACCGTCGCGCTGGTGATGGGTGCAATCGGCATTTACAACTACACGCAGACCCTTTATTACGTGAGTTCACTAAATGGTCACGTGACTATTTATAAGGGCATCAAAGAATCATTCGGCCCGTTCAAATTCTCGAGGGTTTATCAAGAAACCACGATTGAGGTTTCGACCCTGGGTGAATATCAGGCTGGCCTGGTTGAACGCGCGATCATTGCCTCAGACCTCGAAGACGCCAAGCGAATCGTTGAGCAAATTAAGTTGTCGGTGCCAAATGACTAACCTCTTCGGCACCACCGGGCCAAACTCGGCAAACTTGCCCCGCATCATGCGAGTGGTTCCGCGCAGTCGCAACCTAGAGGGAGCGCTATTACTTTTGGCCGTTGGTCTAAATGCGTTTCAACTTGCCCAAATTCAGCTGTCGACCATTGAGATTCTTACCCCCGAATTCTTCTTGTATTGGTTGCCGCTCAGCTTCTTTGCCCTGGTTCTGCACACCATTCTTCGCCTTCGCGCTAGCGAGGCCGACCCGCTGATTCTGCCGATTGCGGTGTTACTAAACGGTCTCGGGTTGTCGATGATTTATCGCCTCGACCTGGCCACAATCGCAAATGGCGGCAGTGAGCTGTTTGGTTTCAAGCAAGTCATCTGGACATCTCTGGCGATGGCTGCTGCAGCCGCCGTTGTAATTTATGTGCCGAGCCACCTGTTTCTTCGACGCTATGTATACGTGTCGATGTTGATTGGCGCGGTGCTATTGCTTTCACCGATGCTGCCGGTGATTGGCAAGACCATCAACGGCGCGAGGCTTTGGTTGTCGATTGGCGGTCTAACTTTTCAGCCGGGCGAGCTTGCCAAGATAGCGCTGACCATCTTCTTTGCCGGCTATTTGGTTAACCGTCGCGAATCGCTCGCAGTGGTCGGTCGCAAAATTCTTGGAATTCGCATTCCGCGTGCGCGAGAACTGGGCCCGATTGTGATGATCTGGGCAGCGAGCCTCTTGGTGCTTATCGTTCAGCGCGACCTGGGAACATCGCTTCTTTATTTCGGTATTTTCATTGTGCTTATCTATGTGGCCACAGGCCGGTCGATCTATGTGATCGTGGGCATGGGCATGTTCTTGACCGGTGCACTGGTTGCCAGTCGACTGATGGATTACGTGTCGGGTCGAATCGACTCTTGGCTAAACCCGTTCTCTCAAGAAAACTACGATGCCGTCGGCGGCAGCTATCAGTTGGCTCAGGGCATCTTCGGTATGGCTCACGGTGGCATTCAAGGAACCGGCTTGGGCGGGGGAATTCCGCAGTTGGTGCCACTTGCCGAGAGCGACTTTATCTTTGCTTCGCTTGCCGAAGAACTTGGCCTAGTTGGCGTGTTTGCAATCTTGACCCTTTACTTACTGTTGGTAGCGCGCGGAATAAGAATCGGCTTTAGTCACCCAGATGACTTCTCGAAACTGCTCGCCACCGGTTTGGCATTCTCGATAGCACTTCAGTGTTTCATTGTTATTGGTGGGGTTACCCGCGTGGTGCCGTTGACCGGTCTAACTACGCCGCTCTTGGCTGCCGGCGGTTCATCACTCATTGCCAACTGGATCATCATCGGTTTGCTGCTGCGCATTTCTGACAGCGCCCGCCTTGGCAGTTCAACCGGCGAAAACTCGCGAGGTGTGGCATGAACCGCGAGCTAAAACGCATCAGTATTTTGATCTTCCTAATGTTCCTGAGCCTGTTTGTGGCAACCACCGGCATTCAGGTGATCGGCGCAGATTCATACACCGCCGACCAGCGCAACGTGCGCTCGATCTATGACGGATACAAAACTCAGCGCGGTGCAATCTTGGTTGACAACAAGGCAATCGCAATCAGCAAGCGCAGTGACGATGTTTACCGATTCCAGCGCACCTACGCGAACCAGATGTATTCATCGGTCACCGGTTTTTACAGCACCAACCAGGGTGCCACCGGCATCGAATCGGCCATGAACTCGTTCTTGTCTGGCAAGAACTCATCTCAGTTCTTCGAGCAAATCAGTGCGCTGCTTTCGGGCAGCCCGGTGCAGGGTGCCTCGGTAGAGCTCACGCTTGACCCCAAGGTTCAAAAGGCTGCCTGGGATGCCCTCGGCAATCTCAAGGGTGCGGTCGTGGCAATCGATCCGACTACCGGCAACATCCTTGCCTATGTTTCTAAGCCGAGTTTTGATGCCAACTCACTCTCTGTGCATTCTGGCACCGAGTCAAAGAACAACTACCAAGACCTGTTGAATAACAAAAATGGCCCGCTGCTCGACCGAGCCTCGACCGAGCTTTATGCGCCCGGTTCGGTGTTCAAGATTGTGGTCGCATCGGCTGCCATCGAGAGTGGCAAATACACTGCCGAATCGCTGATTCCAAACCCGGTCAAATTCAAATTGCCCGGCACCAACACCTTTGTTCAAAACTCTGGTGAGGGCAAGTGCGGTGGCAAGGCCACGGTTTCGATTGCCGATGCTTTGCGCTTCTCGTGCAACGTGCCGTTCGCGCAACTCGGCATCGAGCTTGGTCAAGACCGCATTCGTGCTCAGGCAGAGCTTTTCGGCTTCGGCAAAAAGGTTCAGTTTCCAATGACCGCCAGCGCATCAAAATATCCAACCGGCATGGATGCTGCCCAGACCGGGCTGTCGGCATTTGGTCAGTTTGATGTTCGAGTGACCGCGATGCAAATGGCCATGGTTAGTGCCGCCGTTGCCAATAAGGGCGTGCTGATGAAGCCAAACCTGATCGAAAACGTTCAGTCTTCGAACTTCACAATTTTGAACCAGCCTGGCCCATCGGTCTTCTCGCAGCCAATGTCGGCTGCCACCGCGGCCAAGGTCAACGCAATGATGGTTGGTGCTGTTTCGCGAGGAGTTTCTAGCAATGCACAAATCAAGGGTGTCGAGGTTGCCGGCAAAACCGGCACCGCGCAAAATGGCGAGGGCGCTCCATACACTCTTTGGTTCACAGGTTTTGCGCCGGCAAACAACCCTCGGGTTTCGGTTGCCGTCGTAGTTGCAGATGGTGGGGGTATGGGTCAATCTGGTCGCGGCAACTCGCTTGCGGCACCGATTGCCCAGAAGGTTATGCGGGCGGTGTTGCAAAAGTGAATCCAGAAATAGGAAAACTTTATGGCGGGCGTTACAAACTAATCAGTCGAATTGCCATCGGCGGCATGGGCGAGGTTTGG
>JACCDL010530593.1_pt1 | contig 11784 bp, 9 predicted proteins | sample 7441931 | NCBI WGS metagenome assembly JACCDL01 (sample SAMN15323437, study PRJNA562643) | freshwater metagenome | isolation source: river surface water | place: USA:Blue River Watershed | collected 2017-08-16 | reverse complement strand
GTTTCTGCATCCTGCAACTCAACGATCATTAGAGCTTCTTCGATCCTTTGGAAATACAGTTTTAGCAGTTAATTCAGGCGAATTAGCGAGTGGTTTACTGGGTCAAGGTCGCATGATGGAACCAGAAGAAATAATTCAGCATTTAATTCAGGCCACGTTTCGAGGTACGACTTTATCAGGAAAACACGTCCTTGTTTCTGCGGGACCTACCCAAGAATTAATAGATCCTGTACGCTACGTTTCTAATTTTTCAACTGGGAAAATGGGGATTTGCCTCGCGGAAGAATGTTATTTGCAAGGGGCAGAAGTAACCTTAATAGCGGGGCCATTACAAGTTTCAACTTGTATGCAAGGGATTAAGGTTATTTCAGTAAAATCCGCAGAAGAGATGGCGATGGCGTGTTTAGCCCATGAATCTTTCTCCGATATTATTTTCATGGCTGCAGCAGTAGCAGATTACCGGCCAGCAATTGTAGCTGCTGAGAAGATCAAAAAATCAGATTCCCACCTAACTCTTGATTTAGAAAAAACGACAGATATTTTATCGGCTCTGGGGAAGGTGAAAAAACCAAACCAAACGCTGGTAGGATTTGCGCTTGAAACAGAAAATGAAGAGGTAAATGCTGTGTCGAAAATGAAAAAGAAAAATACGGATTATATCGTATTGAATTCTTTGAAAGAAGTAGGTGCAGGTTTTGGTTTAGAAACTAATAAAGTTACGATTTTCTCCGCCTCTGGGGAAAAGAAAAAAGTAGAATTGCAATCGAAAGAAGAGGTGGCCAGAGAGCTTATTGAGTTTGTATTAAATCAATAAGCTCCCCAGCCATTTGATCCCTTTTTATTTCTAAATAAGGGGAATCGATTTTAATAACGTGAATTAATTCACCAATTTCACATTCAAACCTACATACCAAGTCCTTCCATCTGCCGGTAAAATACCCGGTCCAGGATATCCACCAGATCTTCTGGTAAAGTAGCGCGCATCGGTTAAATTGTTTACTCCAAACTTCAGCGTGGCATACTTTTTAAACTTGTAGGACCCTGATAGATCCTGTACCTGGTAGGCTGGGATTAAACCAGTGGTCGCTGCGGCATTGGCAGAAACGGTATTACTAGCATCTGCGAAAGCAGAGCCTATGTCACTGATTTGCCAACTAAGGGAAAGGCCTTTTTTCGAATATGTTAATCCATAGCGGTTGATTTTTTCAGGCGCATTTTCTACTCTTTTACCAGCTAAATTTCCTTCCACAATTTGACCACTGACTACGGATGTCGTTTTGAAATCGAGGTAGCGTGCTTGGATGGCAGCGATAGAGGCAAAAATGGAAATATTACCTATTTTCGATCCCTTTAACCACGCGGAAGTGGGGCTAAATTCGATGTAGGCTTCTGCGCCTTTAGAAACCGAATGACCTAGGTTCGTGCGGTACTGATAGATCTTTCCTTCTGAATTTGTTCGGGAAATAATACCTACTCGGTTGTCGTAGTCAAGATGGAAATAGTCTACATCAAAGGTCAAATAATTGCCTAATTCTCCGCGATAGCCTAGGTCAAAGTTGAAACCTTTTGCATCCGATAAATTCGGGTCAATGACGTCCGTGGTAGCAGGAGGTAAAAGGTCAGAAGCTAATACGGGGCGGTAGGCTTGTGCAATATTGCTGTAGATTTTAGAGCTAGCGGTTACGTTGTATTCTAATCCAGCTCCTAGTAAAATAAATGATCGTCCACGTGAACTAGGAATCGCTGCAATGGGTGAGCCAGTTGTACTTAACCCAGATTGTCCGGTCATATGTGTTTCTATTTGTTCTAACCGGCCTCCTACCGTTACTAGCCATCTTTCGGATGGTCTAAGAATGGTCTCCGCAAAAGCCGCGTAATTCGTGTTATGAAAAACTAAATCCCGCGTATACAGGCCTTGAATATCAAAATTCATATCGCTTCCATTGCTCCCCACACCCAGTTGCTTACGTTTAATTTCACCACTGAAATACCGAAAGCCTGTTGCCACCGTATTCTTCCAAGAACCTAGTTGATAGTTGACCAGGTAGCGCAATTCTGTACCATTTGTTTGGTAATAATCCCGGTCTACTTGTCTGTTTCCCATTGGATCTAATTCAGTGATAGCTTTGGTATAGCCTACAGAACTGCGTTCAGCTGTTGTTCCAAAATACTTCCAACTCAACTTGGAATCCGCATTGATAATATAGTCTGCAGTCAATGCATAGATGAACCAAGGGTTACTAAACCAATTTCTAGAGCGTTTACTTTGTTGTGCATTGAGTGCAAATTCAGCTTCGGTTAGACCGCCAGCTTGTTGACTTTTTGTGTACATATAGGTTAGTTGAGCTCCTAATTTAAGTTTGTTAGAAAGGGCATAAGAAACCTCTGCATGAGAGTGGTCGGTGTTAAAGTAGGAGTTTTGGCGCCAGCCATTTCCTACGCGTTTTTGGTAGTAAGTGGTATAACTTAAACGACCTGCGGTTCCCCCTACATAATTAAAGGAGCTGAAAAGACCATTGTTTCCGGTCGTGTTTTGGCTTTCTACCACTAATTTTGTTGATAAATCTGGTTTGCGAAGAACGAAATTCATCAGTCCCCCAAACTGCGGCCCATATTGTAAGGAGCTCGCTCCCCGAATGATCTCAATCCGATCAACCACTTCCATAGGCGGAGTATAATAGGCTTCTGGGTAGCCCATCGGGTCAGGTGTGATGTCGTAACCATCCATGCGCACGTTGAATTCCCATGAACGATTAGGGGATAGACCTCTCGAGGCGACGCCTAATTGAATCCCTGAACCATCGCTTTCCCAAACCGAGATTCCGGGCGTTCTAGAGAAGATTTGGCGGGAATTATTCATCGCTAAATTCGCTTGCAAATTATCAAGATGAATAACTTCATTTTTCTTACCTGCGGTGATCGTGTACTCGTTTACTTGCGGTAAAAAGGTATTGCCTTTTACACCTGATTGAGCTGTGATTGAAACATCTTGAAGTTCAATACCGTCATTTAATTGGAAATTGATTTCTTTTTGTTCTCCTGCCGTAATGGTAACCTCCTGTTGGCTACTTTTTAGGCCGGTAAAGCTAGCTTTAACAAGGTATTTTCCGGGTTTTAATCCCTTTAGGATATAATTGCCCTTTGCATTTGTTTGCACTCCCCTAACTGTTCCCACTAGGGTAATGGATGCGCCAGGAAGAAGCTCTTTCGACTCTGTCGTAATTAGGCCTGCGATAGATCCTAATTGAGCAAAGGAAGAGTAATTTAGTAGTAATACGAAGGCGAATAATATTTTTTTCATTTAAATTTTATTTAGACTAATTATAAATAGAGCACAAATGTAGGAAGCGATTTTGGGTTATGCAACACTATTTAGAATTATTTTAAATAAGAATTTTATGAAGTGAAGGCAATTGACAATAATGGAAAAGGTTACATTTGGGAAAAAGTAAAACGGAATGAAGAAATACATAGTCGCTTTATTGTTCACTTACACACCTTTCATTAATGCCCAAAAAGTGGAGTTAAAGCAGCTATCTGAAAACACCTTTATCCATACGTCTTATTTGCAAACAGATGATTTTGGCTATGTTCCCTGTAATGGTTTAGTGATTAGGGATGGGAAGCAGGCGATTGTTTTTGATACGCCTACGGATGATAAAGGTGCAAAAGAATTGATTCGTCTGGTACAGGATTCATTGCATTGCCAAATCGTCATGGTCATTCCGACTCATTTTCACAGTGACTGTTTAGGCGGTTTAAATGCCTTTCATGCATCTGGAATACCTTCCATTGCCAATGAATTAACGCTAGAATTAGCCAAAAATAGTGGCTCTGTAGTACCCCAAAGGGGCTTTCATAATTCTTTTACTTTTAAAGTGGGAAATGAAAAAGTATGGATCCGGTATTTAGGACAAGGCCATACACGGGATAATGTGGTAGGCTATTTTCCGAAAGAAAAAGTATTGTTTGGAGGCTGTTTAATTAAGGAATTGGGGGCATCCAAAGGGTTTTTAGGTGATGCGAATATGAATGAATGGTCATCAACAGTGGCTAAAGTGAAAAAAGCATTTCCGCGCGTGAAGCTGGTCGTTCCAGGTCATGGCGAAGCAGGGGACTCAAGTTTGTTAGATTATACTTACAAACTATTCACAAAACAAAACTAAGTTTATCTGGTTAATAGCTTGAAATATAGCAATTAAGATGAACATGAATCGCGAAGAGTTCTTACACAAATTATCCGGAGGTTTAGCCGCAACTTGTGTTGCTTGTTTAGCCGCTGCTTGTTCTTCAGACAGTCCCGGTCCCATTTCGCCGGCTACTGGATCTAATCCGTCAGGAAATACCGCGGGGACCACGGTAAATTTAGATTCAGAGTTAAAGAACATCAATGATTTTGTGGCAAAAAATGCTACTATCATCATCCGCACCGCATCGGGAAATGCTGTAACTAGTTTTTTAGCCTTCTCTTCCGTATGTCCTCATGCTGGGGCGACAGTAGAATACAATAATTCCACTTCCTCCTTTTTATGCCCAGCGCACGGTTCTACGTTTAATTCTAATGGTGGTTTAGTACAAGGTCCTGCGACGAAAGGGCTCACGAAATTAACGGTGGAAATTACAGGGGCTACTTTGACTGTCAAGGCATAAATTATTTTTATCTTTGATTCGGATAAAAATAATGACCCTATGAAAAAGTCTCTAATTAAATCATTTGTTGTTTTAGCTCTATTAGCGTCTATGAGTTCATGTGCCACTGTATTAGGTGGAAGAGTGACGGAATATCAACGTACTAAACCGGCGCCAGGAAAACCTGCCAGAGAAATTAGAAGCGCAGCATTGATTGCTGATGTGATCTTGTTTTGGCCCGGCGCTATTATCGATTTCGCAACGGGGGCGATTTACAAACCATACTAATTTCGTCGACGAAAACCCTAGATTCTATCGACAATTGGACTAAGTTTTTGGTGATACCGTGCAGAACTTTGGGCTAGCAAAAAATCAACAACACATGAAAAAATACCTACCCATTTTAATGAGTGCCCTCTTGTTTACGGCTTGTAAAAAAGACGAAGATATTCATCCTACAGATGACAATGAATTGATTACTCGTGTCGAGTTAACATTTACTGATGTTACTACAAAAACAACGTTGACCTATACTTTTCAAGACAAGGATGGGGATCCTAAAACCGCCCCAGAAAAGTTTGATAAAATAATGTTAGATAAAGGTAAAACATATACCATGTCGCTAGGGGTGTATGATGATACAAAGTCTCCCGTGGAAGACATGACGGAAGAAATAGAGGAAGAATCCGATGTACATCTATTTGTTTTTAAAACTACACCAGCCTCTTTATTAGCGATTACGTTAGTTGATCAAGATAAAAATGGTTTACCCGTAGGATTAGCTTCTTCTGTGCTAACTCAATCCACCGCTGGAACGGGGAAATTAAACCTGTTATTAAAACATCAACCTGAATTAAATGGGGTTCGAGTGAAGACGGGCCAGGAAGCAGGAGGTAGCACGGATATCGATCTTACCTTTGATGTGGAAGTGAAATAATACGGAATGCCTTAAATAGAAAGCCCTCAAGTGAGGGCTTTTTTTATGCATAGCCTACAAGGTGTTCGTGGATTAAAAAATTATTTGATTAATTTGGACCAAATTCAAATAAAGAATGAAAAAAGCACTTCTCATCCTATTTGGCCTTATAGCCGTTCCCTTTTTATGCCACGCACAAAACGCTAAAGCACCTGTAGCTGTTCAGGCTAAACCGGCTGATTCTTCTGCCGCCAGGAAGCCCGCATCGAAGGCTAAATCTTACGATCAGGTAATCACAAAAGACGCTAAATCCAAGAAGGGATTATTCACCACGCATCAAGTTGGCGATAAATTCTATTTCGAAATTCCGAAAAAACACTTGGGCAAAGACATGTTATTAGTTAGCCAAATCGCCAAACTTCCAACGGGTATAGGCGGTGGCTATGTGAATGCGGGAACCTCTTCGCATGAGCAATTAATCGTTTGGGAAAAGTTCCAAGAAAAGATTCTAATTAAAATCAAATCCTATGCGGCAGTCGCAGCAGATTCCTTGCCCATTAGCTTGTCAGTGAAGGCGAATAATTACGAGCCTACCTTGTATTTATTTGACATCGAAACGTACAGTAAAGATTCATCGAATGTCGTCATCGATGTGACCAAGTTTTACAGCAGTGACATTCCGGCGATGAGTGCATTAGATGCCTCTTTGCGCGTGACACATGGGGTGAGAAATTTAGATGCGTCTCGGAGTTTCATTCGTTCCATCAAATCATTCCCGTTAAATATCGAGGTATTACAAGATTTCACCTACAACGCCTCGAAGCCTTCTGCAACACCCTACACCGAAACGATCAGTTTGCAGATGAATCAGTCGATGATTTTATTGCCAGAGAAGCCGATGAAGCCCCGCTTATTTGATGAACGCGTAGGGTATTTCACCCAAAAACAATACGATTACTCTAGCGAGGAATTAAAATCCGTTCAAAAATCCTACATACAGCGCTGGCGCCTTGAGCCTAAAGACATGGCAGCTTACAAGCGCGGAGAACTAGTGGAACCGATCAAGCCGATTGTCTATTACTTGGATCCAGCAACCCCGATGAAGCTTCGCAAGCACATGAAAAAAGGAGTAGAGAATTGGCAAAAAGCCTTTGAAGCAGCCGGGTTTAAAAACGCCATTATTTGCAAAGATCCACCTACCGCCGCAGAAGACCCAGATTTCTCACCTGAAGATATTCGGTATTCAGTCATTCGGTATGTGGCGAGTACCACTCGAAATGCAACAGGACCAAGCGTCAGTGACCCACGTTCTGGGGAGATAATTGAAAGTGATATTATTTGGTACCATAACCATTTGCGCTCGTACCGTAACCGTTTTCTTTTAGAAACGGGGGCTTCAAATCCGAATGCACGCACACTTAATACGCGTGAGGAGGATATAGGGGAGATGATGGAAATGGTGATTTCACACGAGGTGGGTCACGCTTTAGGTTTCCCACATAATATGGGGGCAAGTAGCTCCTACGAGGTGGAGAATTACCGCAAAGCAGATTTCACGAACAAGGAGGGAATATCTGCTAGTATCATGGACTATGCGCGCTTTAATTACATTGCGCAGCCGGGGGATCAAGGTGTACGCTACATTCGAAAAATGGGGCCTTATGATGATTATGCGGTGAATTGGGGCTATCGTTTGATTCCTGACGCGAAAACGCCGGAGGACGAAGTGCCTACGTTAGATAAGTGGATAGAGGCAAAAGCGGGGGATCCAAGATTCCGTTTTGGCAACCAAGGAACAACCTTCGACCCAAGCTCTCAAACAGAGGACATCGGAAATGATCCCATTCGTGCCAGTACGTATGGAGTGAAAAACCTGAAATATGTGGCTAAAAATTTGGCGGATTGGACTAGTAAAAAGACGAATGACTATGAGGACTTGATTGAATTAAATGATGAATTATTAAGTACCTGGGCACGCTATGTGGGGCATGTCACCACGATGGTGGGCGGGGTTTATGAGCAATATGCCAAACCGAATCAGGCGATTTCATCTTATAATCCAGTGCCCAAAGCGAGCCAACAAGCCGCTGTCAGCTGGATCATTTCAAATGTATTTACGAATGTGGAGTGGTTGATTAACAGGGAGGTAGTTACCCACAACATGGCAGGATACATCGATCGTATGAGAAGCTTGCAAGTAAGTCCATTGAACCGAATGTTAAGTTTAGAGACTTTTGCACGTTTAGATAACTCCGGTTTAACTACTCCGAATCATTACAAGACAATCGATCTTTTCCAAGACTTGCGCGGAGGCATATGGAGCGAATTAGCTTCTGGTAAAAACATCAATCACTACCGCCGGAATTTACAGAAGGCGTATATCGAACGCTTGAAAGCGTTGATGACGGATCAAGCTCCTGCTGCTCCTGCTGCTCCTGCTGCTTTCGGTGCACGCGAAACCTATCCTGTTGCACAATCTGATGTGCGCTCGATTGTCCGTGGGGAATTAAAGGCGCTACAAGTAAGTTTGGCGTCTTCGAAGGCGAAGTTTGCGGACAAGGAAGTGCGCTATCACTTGGATGATTGCTTAGAGCGCGTGAGTTTGATTTTAAATCCTAGAAAGTAGATTAAAGAATAAAAAACTCAATGATTACCCCATTCAATATATGCCAAATGAGGTAGTGGCTTAATCGAATGAGCAGCGAAGAAATAAAACCGCTCTTTTTCAAGTAAATGGCCTGAATTAAATTCATGGCAAAACCTGAGAGAAGCGCATATATGATAAACCAAAGAGGACCACTTGGGAATTGTTCGAGTGGCTCTCTTAAGGAAGTAAGTAAAGCGATTCCCCAAAATATGGGAGGAATCGCTTTTTCATTTGCAAAGCGCCGGGCAATAACCAAGGTTAATATGATAGGAATTAGTCGATAGAAAACCTCAATTTCAAAAGCACCGGAGAAGAATAAAAACAACGAATAGGGAAAGGGTTGCGTATAGGGAGGAAGTTCTTTGTGCGGCGGATGCTCTAACCCATATTCGACGATCAGTAAGTCAGCAAATCCAAATGCCAAGCCAATTAAAACAGGCAACCACACCCTATTTTTTAACGAAATTTGGCTTTCCCAAAATTCTGGAATACCAGCCTTCGGAAGAATGAAAATAAAAGGAATTCCAATGCACATAAAAAGTACATTTTCATAGTTCCAAATTCGTGGCGTGGCTATGTCGAACGAAGTTACATGGCCCACAAAGATCCCAATAATTGTTACAGCGAGGAATCCGAGGTAGATTACAAGCGAGCGGTTCATGGTTATTGGGCTTCTGCGTAGCTTTTAAAGTTGTCTAAAATCATCTGCCAGCCAGCCTTTTGCATCTCTTCCGGGTTTTGGTTTTCCGGCTCAAATTGTTCAGTTACTTTTGTTCCTGCTTCAGTAGTATCGAAATTAACCTGCATTTTGCGGCCATCGCCGATCAGGATTTCGAGGGATTTTTGCTCCTCGATTTTCTGAAAAGTTCCCCAAAAATCAAAGCTCATCGACCCGTCTTTCGAGGCCATTTCATAGTGAAATTCCCCTCCTACGTGTAGGGCTGATTTTGCGGATGGGCAGTGCCAATCGGGTGATGCAAAGTTCCAATGTTGAACATGTACGGGAGAAGTCCATTTCTCCCAAACTTGCGCGATGGGCGCGTTTATCGTAGTTTCAATGGTAATGTAAGCCATGTCTATTTTTCTAATAAAGCGTTAACACACCAAAGCAAGGGGCCTTGGCCATGCAAATCTCCAACAATTCTATTACGATCCAAATAGTATTGGTGATCATTTTTCTTATTTGTCCCCTCGCAAATTTCCGTTAAATCACCGTTTTCATTCACATAGTCTTGCAATTTAATCCAAGCTTTTCGGGCCGCTTTGCCATAGATTTCAGCAGGCAACCACCCATTTTTCACGCCCACAATGAACGCATAGGTAAACATACCCGTGCAAGATGTTTCAGGCCAGGAATTTGGGTCATTGATTAATTGGTGCCACATCCCATTCGCGTCTTGGTGTTTCAACAACACGCGCATCATGTCTTGATACCCTTTCATGATGCGAGGTCGGTGGGGGTTATCTTTAGGTAAGATTTTCAATAAATCGGCCATGCCGGCAGCCAACCAGCCATCGCCGCGTCCCCAATAATACGGCACATCCGGCGCGTGGTAGAATAAACCATCCGCATTTTGAAGCGTGTCTAAATAGGCCACCATCTCATAGCCTGCGCGGTCAATGTATTTACGATTTTTCGTCACCTCATAGGCCTTTGCCTGAACCGCCGTAATCATATACATGTCATCCATCCAGAAACGAGTAACCCAACTTAGTCCGGCGGCATACCAATTCCGAATTTCTGGTTTTAAGCTAGCGTACTCCTCTGTACTAAGTGTTTTGAACTCCTCATCCGCATAGGCAAGGCCCAGCTTTTTCAGTTCCGGATTCCCATTTTGTATATAAAAAGCTAAGGGGATCGCGCCAAAAACGAAGTTGTCCACATGGTTTTTCTTGGGCTGCAGATGCGCCTCAGTCGTGAGCAGAAGACTTGTTTTTTCATTTAATCTTTTTAGCAAATCCGCATCGTTTGTCTTTTGTGCAAAACCCAAAGTCCCAAGCCAGGTACATACATCGGGATAGGTGATTTGGGTTGCAGGAGGATTCGGGAAAGTAACGCCATAGCGGGAATGCGGAACAGCCATAAAGCGTTCAGCGGTGCGCTTTCCTACGGTCATAGGATTCGCTTTTGCGGGCCAATTCGTCAGTTCTTTTTGTGCGAAGGTCGGGCTCGAAATCAGGAAAAATAGGAGTAATTTTTTCATCGTTATTTGGCCCCATCCATGGAGCTTTGTTTGGTTTTATCGGTTTGAGGCAAACGCCCTTTTGCATTCGAAATTTTTAAAACCACCGCGTTTGGCCATTTGTTATTCGTGTAAAAGCGCTGGCCATTGACCGCGCTGATCGTCAATCCGAGCGGGCTCGCATGCACGTATGTTTTGGCATCAAAATCTTGCTTGTATTCTACGAGTTCGCTTTTGTAGCCCAAAATTTCCACTTGCGTTTTCTCGTTTCCAATCACGTTTGAAAGTACGAAATGCTTGCGTTCTCCGTATTTCCAGTCGTCCGGTGAGGACCGTAAGACGAATGCGTAGATGTATTTCTCATCGTTGGATTGGGTATACCAAACGCCCTCTTCTTTGATGATTGGCATTGGTTTTACGGCATAAATGGCCTCAGAATAAGCGAAGTTCCAGAGCGCGATTTCGCGCAGAATGGCTTCCTGCTCGATCTGAATTTCACCGTTCGGTTTAGGCCCCACATTCAACAAGAAATTTCCGCCTTTCGCACGAATTTCTGCCAACATATTGATAACCGTTGTGCCGGATTTTTGCGGATCGTTGGTGGGTTTGTATTGCCAATCTGTCCCCATCGTGTAACAGGCCTCCCAAGGTCTAGGCAGTGAGGCATTGGGTGTTGTTTGTTCCGGGGTTTTCATCGCATCGCGGGTAATGACTAAATCCGGGTTGATCGACCAAGCAAATTCACGCAGACCATCGCCAGGGCCGTCAATGAACAGGATGTCGATTTTTCCGTATTGGGTAAGCAACTCTTTCAATTGCGCCTTATCATATTCCATCAAACCTGGATTTGTCTTTGGATAATGGGCAGGATTTTGTGCTCTTCCGATGGGCTGTTTGTGGGTATGCAAATAGTAAAAATCGTCGGGGGAAAAATAGATCCCCACGGCGATCCCTTCGGCGCGGAAAGCCTCTACAATTTCTTTGGTCACGTCCCTTTTGAAGGGCGTGTTCATGACATTGAATGGGGTCGTTTTGGTCTGGAACATCGCAAAACCCGCGTGGTGTTTGGCCGTAAAAACCACGTATTTCATGCCGGCGAGTTTGGCAAGCTTCGCCCAGTTTTTAGGATTAAACTGTTCCGGATTGAAGTAATTCGGAAGCTCATGGATGTATTTGTTCACATAATCGTCTGATGCGCCTGCCAAGGAATGGCTAATCACAGCACCTAGACTGACATCCACATTCCAGTGAATAAACATCCCGAAACCCAGGTCTTGAAACCAATTGACCCGTTCCGGTTTATTCGTCGTTTGTTGGGCAAAGGCCGTGAAACTGAGGAGGATAAGGAGGAAAATCTTTTTCATATAGGTAAAAGTCACGATTCGAGTAAATCTACCTTTTTTATGGAT
>JACCDL010184724.1_pt1 | contig 11784 bp, 15 predicted proteins | sample 7441931 | NCBI WGS metagenome assembly JACCDL01 (sample SAMN15323437, study PRJNA562643) | freshwater metagenome | isolation source: river surface water | place: USA:Blue River Watershed | collected 2017-08-16 | reverse complement strand
CGTCAAGCAGCCTTCGCAAACGTGTAGTGGCTGCAGAAGTAGAAAAGGAGTTGCTACGTGGAACCAATCAAGCCACCTAAGATACTTAAAATATATCAGTTGATGCGTCAAACTGGCATGAGCTTTAGTCCAGCTGCTACCATTAGTTCTACGAATTTAGGCAATGGAATATTCCCTACCTTGCAAGAAGCTGAACACAATCTCAATGCCACGATCGTAGCATTCGTGCCTACCGGTAAAATCCTTGTCCTCGTACTCTACTCCTAGCACACGAACATCCAAGGGCAGGATTAGTAGAAGATCAACGAGATCTTGTTCGGTCTGGTACACAACAACTTCATCAACATAACGGCATGCGGCAAGCTGTATCTGTCGCTCCACAACAGATTGTATCGGGCGATTCTTAGTCTCAGGCCTATCGATAGTTGGGTCCGTTTGGAGCCCACAGATGAGGTAGTCACAATGATTCTTGGCTTCGCTGAGCATAGCAATGTGGCCCGCGTGGAGCATGTCAAAGGTTGAGAAAGTGATGCCAATTCGTTTACCTTCTTTCTTTAGCTGTTTGATGTGATTAAAAATCATGACACTTCCGATCTACCGTTACCAATGTCTGTGGTCTTAACATAGATGCCTGACTGTCGCATGGCTTGTTCTTGTTCCCAAGTTTCCATTACAACGTGCCTACACACATTCTGGAACCAACGATCCACAATGTCGGCATCGCTGTCTTCCTTCTTCATCATGTAACCGGCCTTGACTAGTCGGGCTACAAAGATTTCGTTCCAGTCTAATTCAAATGCACCTTGGTGCAAGTTGTTTGGATCAATGTCCATACGCACCATTGCTACATAAGGCTCTCCAGCTTCTGTGGCCAATTCCTTTGCAGTCTTAGCTGGCGCTTTGGGTTTGGACTCTTTGACCTCAACAGGCTTTTTAGATTTTTTCTTAAACCAATCAAACATTTATTTCCCCCATCCATTGCCCCAAAGGTCAACGTGCAATCGTGGGCTATACCAATAGCCACGCTTGAGTGCTTCATCTGCTACATTGAGTCGATTCTTATCGTAAACAGAGACCACACCGCCAACAGGCATAACAAACACTGGTCCACTAAATCCACGCAGACGATACTCATCTACTGCACGATCCAATTCGTAAAAGTCCTCAATCTTTTCAACCACAAACTTAAGATAAGTTACACCATAAGTTTCATAGTCAAATATAATGTCGGGCTTGATTGCGTCTTCCCACTTTTCACCTGATACTGATAGTTTAGGACTTACTGAGAATGTGATCTCACCAAACCAGTTAGAAAGGTACTGCTTGAAGTCTTTTGACAATTCTTGAGTACCATTGGTTTCAAATGTAATATGACGCAGTTGTTTCATGCGATCATGATCCAGTAACTCTGGGTAAGCACGTTGCCAGCCCAACAGCGGTTCGCCACCAGTTATCACCAAGTGTACAGGATTGCCATTTGGTTGTAGCCAGTTACCATGCGGCACCAAATCCAACATTTTTGTCACAAGTTCATCATGTGTGTATGTGGGACTTAGGTGTTTGAATTCTGGGTGCCAGCTTGCATAGCTGTCACAACCAGTGTTGACTAGTGGCAATTCTTCAAACGTCTTGTATAAGTGTACACTCTTGGCCACTTCATCTGCCTCAGTAGACAACTCACCAGGCTTGCAACCAAAACCCGAACAGGTAAAGTTACAGCCAAACATTCTTAAGAATACGCTGGGTACGCCCACATAACGGCCTTCGCCTTGGGCTGAATAAAACAGTTCACTTACTTTGAATTTCATATTAGATTCCGTAGGATTTTATACATTGTGGATGTGTTAGGTCTAATGTATTGTAAAACAATTTTGTCACGTTGTCAACAGTTTTATGCTCAGAAAATAACAACATATAACCATTTGAGATTCGTTGGTGTCACAATCGTGTTACAGTGCTTATACCTGATTTGTGTGGATCTTTTTTTAAGTTCTCAGTTTCTAACTGAAACCTATCTCGTGTTTCTTGTTTTGTTACCCAGCCGGGTAAAACTTTGTCCAAGAATTTTATGTGTTCTACCGGAGTCGGATGCCCGTCATCGCCGGGTTTTAAATTTTGATGCCAACCAAATGGTCTAAGAACCTTGACAAAATTAGGCCCTATAGAGTCAACAACATCTTTATACAGTCTAGTAACATCGTCAACACCAGGAAAACGACCAAACTGTATGTCTTCACTGTCAATTGGACACATACTGAAAAATTTCCAATTAACGCCAGGACGAGATTCTAACAATACTTTGGCAGCTTTGATAAAGGCTAGATCTCTCAAATAGAATCCACGACTGTCAACGGATTCAGCAATGAACTCTTTGGTGTATATTGGTGTCCAGCCAACGCCGCCCAGCGTAACCCATTTCTTGTTGACATATCGATCGTCCCGCATGAAATTGGTCCAGCATACTATCACTGTATCGTTGTCGCCAAAGCGATGCCGTTGATCACATTCCATCAAACTGTTGAAGATGTAGTGATTGCCGCCGCCACTTTGACCCCAGTTTTCAAAATAATCAAACTCTGGCGCCAAGGCATCTGCCCAAGTGCTCCAGCGATAGTTAGTAAAGCTACATCCAAAAGCAAAAAATCTTCTCATAAGACTAGGCCAACATCACCTTGAGTTGCCCTCTACGAGCACGTTCTGAACCATCAACAGCACGTTCAACAGTGGCTTTACCAAAGTTTCTACGTCTTGCAAAATAAAACAACTCCAAGAATCTTGGAAAGCTCATGGTTTTGTCTTCGGGAAAATCTAAGTCGTATGTGACATGGCGCTGATCCAAGTCCTCGTCAAAAGTCAAATACTCCCATAGATTGTAATCCAGTTCTAGCTTTTGCGGATACTGATCAATGGCATCATACGCAATCAAATATCGACGTTGGAACTTCATAGCATCTGCCAACAAATCCGCAGGCAAGTTATAACGACTCATGAACTGCTCTAGTTTGGCAAAGATATTGTCGTATTGGTGCTCAACGTGCATGTTCAATATACTGCGATGAATCAAGTTCCAGCCATGTATCTCAATACCACCAATGTTGGGGTGACGTATTTGTCCGTCAGTCATCCAGTTCTTGTAATACTGTCGCACTTCAGCTTGTTCTTTAGCAAACCACTCATCGTCTTGCAAGTACTTGAATAAGTCTTCATAAAAGTCTGAGTAGTCGACACCCAAATACTTGTATACCAATCGACTCAACAATGTGCTCACGCCATTGATGTGGAATGTGTTGATGTACCACGAGAAGATTTCGGCATCCAACATTGTTTCTGGTGGCAAGTCTTTGGTGCTTGTGATAATGTCAATACCTTCTTCGATGTGCTCGTTTGAATATGAACCAGAGAAGTAGTCTGTAACTCTAGCAGATCCAATCTTAAACAGTTTTTTCTGCAACAAGTTCATCTCTGCGTTTTCTAACAGTTGTGCCTGGAACACTGTCAAGCCAGTGTGATTGCCCATGCGGAACAATTTCCAAAAGTTATCTTTCCAGCTCTGCAAGTTTTCGCCAGGCAAGCCTAGAATAAGTTCTGTATAAGTTGGAATGTTACGTTGCTCGCACAACTCAAACACTTCTTCCAACTTGTTCATCTCCATGTTTTTGCGACGAATGTTTTCTAAAACATCAACGTCAAGGCTTTGTACTGATAGGGTAAGCCCTTGATTAAATCCGGGCGCATCAAGAAGTTTTTTAACAATGTCAACCACTTCCCTTTTCTGGTTTTTCGCCCACGCCACAGAGAAAGTTTTTGGATAGCCATATGTATTCTGTACTTCGATAATTTTGTCGGCGATAAGATTATCACGTTCGGGGAACATACCAAAGTTTGCATCAGTAATACTGATAAACCCGCAGCGGTGCTTTGCCATCCATTCCAATTCATCATAGACCCTCTGTACATCAAAGTGTTTGACTTTGTTGTATGTCAAACTGCCCCAGTCACAGAATGTGCAGGCAAACGGACAACCACGATTGGTCTCCAGGGTGCCGTTCCATTCAACGTCGGGGTTCTCTGCCACAATCTTGTCAAACACACCCGATAGATATGGACTAGGAATTTCTTCTAGTGCTTCGATGCGCTTGGCCTCGCCTGTGCTCACAGCTTCACCGTTGACATTGACCAACAAGCCAGGAATGTCTTGCCAGTTGCGTTGTTCAAAAGCCTTTAGTACTCGACGGAATGTGATCTCACCTTCAAAGCATACCACAAGATCCATGTAAGGTTCTTTGACAAAAATCTCTTTGTCTGTGATGGCTGGTTCTGGACCACCAAAAATAATCAAACAGTTGGGATTGAGTTCTTTGACCAGTCTAGCAAGTGTGTAGTTGTACTGGTGGTTCCACACATAGGTACTGAAAGCTACTACATCGTTTTGCGCTAATTTTTCAGCCAAGGGTTCTACAGCATCTCTGCGCCATACCATGTCAGTACATTCAAAGTTCTCGCCAATCCAAGGATCTGCTTTGGCGTAACTCCAAATCACTCCCGCTGAGTAAGGCAAATAGTGAGCATTAAACTCTTTGGGACCTTGTTGAAAATTGGGTTGAACCCATGCAATTTTGTATGTCATCTGCTATTTACTTTTTTACCTGGTGGCCGTGCGGATTTGCAAATTGCACCATTTGGCTATTGATGTCGTTTTCAGCCAGTCGCTGCCAGGGATCTTGTGTGCCCTTGAAGATATTTTCAAAAAACTCAGTACTTAAACCTATTTTTCGCATGTGAGTGGCCAGTTTAACACAATCCTTGTGTCGCAAGTCAATCATTTGTATGCTGTGAAAGTCCTGTGGATCGCTAGGTTTGCCCTCAAGCATGGGACGATTTCTAAAAATTTCATCACCGTTGTTGCCAGTAAGATCAAAGCGATCATGCAACACTTGAACATCAATGCGTTGATAGATATCCAACATGTATGCTTGTTGACTTACCCAACCATCCTGTGTAGGATGTGGACTGATGTAACCCAAGAGCTCATACCACTTGCGAGGCACAATCGGGAAGATGCTGTAAGGGTGCATGTTGTGAGTCTTAAAACTCAATAACTTAAACTCATCTTTGTAGCTCATGATGATGCTGTCCCAGTCTTGGGTTTCCATCACAGCATCGTCGTTCCAGATTACCAAATAGTGACTGTCTGTTTTGACAGCCATAGCATTGTTGTACTTGTGCAGGTTGATATAACCCATGGGCTCAAAACTCATAGCAGTATAACTCACCCCACGTTCATCCAACCAAGGCTTGACTTCTTTCAAAAAGTAAGCAGGACCAACTGTGTCGTCTTTGTCAAACGCCAGCATGATTTGAACTCGTTTGGGATCTTGTGCAAGATCAATCAAGCTGTGTATGCTACGCTTTAGTGGCTCAGTGCGCCCGCGTGTGGCAAGCAAAATTGCAATATTGTATTTGTGTTCCATAGTCATAAATTGTTAAATGTCAATGTGTTTAGCGTAGGATGCTCCACCGCGTAAAAAATTGCATCGGCAACTTGCGCATAAGTTGTAGGGCGACGATCTTGTCCATCTTCGGGCATTTCATCACTGTCCCGGGTCAGCCCAGGACGAATGTCCAACAACCTAATTTGTTGTTTGTTGCGTTTTACTTCGTGTCGCAACTCGTCGATCATCACACTCAGTGCGGCTTTGGTCGCTGTATAAACAGCTCTGCCACTGTATCTGCTTTGCTCTACAACCACACTACTCAACAGCACTACAACTCCTTGTTGTCGTTGCTGAAGATATTGCTGTAGCAAATGAAAATTGCCAAACATCTGATTTTGTATAATGCTTTGCCATTGTGTTACTGGCTGCGACACAAAGTCTTGGCTCGGTAATCTATTATTAGCAAGCCCTGCATTTAAAATCAAAATATCAGTGTGGCTAAAATCTATATTGAGTGTGTTGAGATCTTCTAAATCATACTGGGGACGATTGAGAGAAACCACATTGTGGTCCAGGCCAAACTTTTGTTTCAAAGCAAGTCCAATACCTCGTGTGGTTCCAGTTATCGCTACAGTCTTCATGCAAACAGATCTTCATTCCATTCACGGTGTCCTTCACGGAATGCCATGTTGCTTTGTGTCTCACGCACTTCCACGCGATAACACCACAAACGTTGAGCCTCGCCTGGTCCCCACATGTCTGGAATATAAACACCATTGACATATTTGTACAGCATGTCTGCTAGGCCTTCGCAACCCAGTCTTGGGAGAATAGTGAGCTTGGCCATTTTCTTTTCTTGTAACAGCTTATATGTTTCCAATTCTGGATCATCTTGTGCCACAAGTAGCGTATGATCAAACTGATCTTCCAATGTTCGCTTCAGTTCTTTTAATCCACCATAGTCAGCTGCCCAGTTACGAACGTCTAAATCGTCTGTGCCAAAGTAAAACTTCATTGAAAAACTATAACCATGAATTAAGTTACAGTGTGAGTCAGCACGCCATTGGCGATACGCACAAGGAAAAGAGTCGTGATACTCTTTGGTGCTGGTGTACTTGTATTGTCGGGGTTGATTTGCCATATTGTCCTCCTATGTATTATAGCATAGGCAGCAGAGTTTGTAGAGCGGGATGATGCCGGACAGGCCGCTTAAAGAAATACTTATGCAGGTTGTTGGTAGGTGGGTTTCTTATAGTTTGCCTGCCCAGGAATAACACCGCGCACGCCGCCCACAGGATCAGATGTGTCATTTGTTCGTCGAGGAATCAAATGCACATGTGGATACATCACTGTTTGACCAGCTGCCGCGCCCATGTTGATACCAATGTTGTAGGCATCGCACTCGCCTTTGAGAACCATTTGTCTGCCGGTGATCAAAGCCTGACCCATGCAAATTACAATGTTCTCTTCTGTGTTGTTGTTTGGTACAAACAACAAATGACCTTTGGTCACTGGATAACGATCTCTAAATACAGAAACAAATTCGTTGCTGAGTTCTAAAACTTCGTCGTCCCACGGAGCGATGTTAGCTTGTTGTGCCGACGATAGTGTAGCATATTTCATCATCTTGGTGCAAAGTCCTGTTGTAGTTTGATGTTGTCAAAGAATTCTTTCTTTACACTTTGGTCTGACTTGAATGCTCCGTGCAGAACTGTGGTTTGAGTGAGACTACTGTGAGCCATAATACCACGATTCTCGCAACATCCGTGTGTAGCTTGGATATACACCGCAACGTCCTTGGACCCAGTTGCAAATTCAATCTCTCTAGCAATGTCCATACAGAGTTCTTCTTGTAGAGTTCCTCGACGGGCACACCACTGTGCGATGCGTGTGTACTTTGAAAGGCCAATGAGTTTGGGACCAGCAATGATTCCAATATAAGCAGTGCCCGTAACAGGCTGGTGATGATGCGAGCACATGCTCTTAAGCTCACTACGCACCACCAGCATACCCTCGTATTTTCCTTCAGTGTCATTCGGAAACGCCGTAGCATTAGGGCTCTCCTCATACCTGCCAGCCATGATTTCATATACATACATCTTTGCTAAACGTCGAGCTGTGCCTTTGGAGTTTGGATCATTTTTAGTGTCAATGATCAAACTTTCTAGCACGCCTTCGAACTTGCCAGTGAGTTCGTCCACTAGCATGTCTTTTTCTTTTTCAGTGATAAAGTCTGAAATGTTGTCTCCGGCCCAGAAACGTTTGTCTGCATCTGTTAGACGTTTGCGAATTACTTGAGATAGGTTTAAACTGTTGTCTGTCATGTGTTCTCCGTATGTTAGATTATAAACTATTTAGATCGTGGTGTCAATATGTTTGATAAAGTTGTACAATGTTTGAGCAATCAATTCATGCCCTTGTTTGTTTGGATGTGTGTTGTTTGGCCAAACGTAATTGTTTTGTTCGAATTGTAAATTTTCAACACCAAATAACTCAGCACAATGACTCTGGCCTTGTTTCCAAATTTTATCAGCGTTTACTTCAGGCCATAAAGTTAGTTTTTCCCATCCTGAAACATAGTAATCGTCAATGCCATAGTATTTGCATCTTGTTTGCAATGCCAATAAATTTGTATTCAATGTCACCACGTCAGCTTGATCGGATTGAATGTATTTGTAATAGTATTCGTTGATTTTGTAAAACAAATCACTGGCGGCTTTTTGCCCTGGTCTCACTGTAGGTCCGTTGGGACTTAGAAATGCAAACTCCCCATTCTCGTCAAAAAACAAATGACGTTGCTGACCAGTAAGGAAAAACACAGCAGTAAATTTACTGCGTTGTTTGTCTATGTCATCACAAAATTTGGTTATCGCATTGTTGAATTGCAATTGCAAGTGGGCAATGGAACTACCAGTCTCTGCAATATTTTCTACACTGTCGACTTCTAACATGGTGCCTAATTGAGCCCCATAGTTATGTTGCAATCTCAGATCAGGATCTAGTTCAGCACCATATGCCCAGCTATCACCAAATATCAATAGCCGGTGATTCATAGCAAATTGTTTTGAGTCAACCAAGGCCAAATCACTTGATCAACAAATTTTTCATGTTGGTGTGGATGTGGATGAAAGTTTTTGGGAGGGTTATTTGGGCAGTTGTCCATTACCCAGTGATACTCGCTCTTGACAGGTAAAAATTTTGACCAGTCAATCTGTTCCCACAACCAACCACAATTAGCGTTGTTCTTGTAGTACTCGTTAAACGTGGTATCATAGTTTGTGGTCATAAAGTATTTGACACCATATAGCTTGAGAAAGTTTTGTAGATTTAGCACATGCTCTAAAGTATAAATTTGTGCAGCCACTTCATTGTAGTAATGACGATAGAACGGAGGATTGTGTTCGTGTTTCCAATGCGGATTAAGGATCACCCAACCACCTGGCGCATCATCTGCAACTCGAGTGGGATTTTCAATCCAGCCATCAATGTTTGTGGTAAACTCTATAGGCTGTTCAAAAAAGAACTCAAAGCGGTCACGCCCACTCCACATCACACCTACTAAAATGTCTTCGGGTCTGTGTGTTTTTAACAACTCATGCACACGATACTGCACACGTCTGCTGATCAAACCATTGCCTTGTGAACCCATGGCAGCACTGTAATGCTCATAATCGGGCAAACGCTCGCGCATGAAGATTGGCCAAGTTTTGTTGTCTTGATTGTTATTGACATCATAGTTGATGCACTCGCTAAAACTGCATCCAGCAGTTACCAGGGCTTTAGTTTTCATCGTAATCCTTTTCTATTCGGTTGTACCAAGCATCTACATCTTGGGCGTATTGTTCTAGTAGCTTGTAGTTATTGTGGATGCGAGTGGCCAGTTGTTGTTTTAGTGCTTGACATTGGCTCAAGTCCAATTGATCCAGGCGATGCACCTCTGCTAATACAGCAGCCAATCGTTGTGATTCATTGTCAATGGTATCGTAGGCATGGTTTACAACATCATCAAACACATCAAACCCAAGTTTGCGTACTTCAGCAACTAACCCAGGTACTGCAAACCAAATTGGAATTTGTTCTAGCCCAAATGCTTTGAATGTTTTTTCACTGATGAAACAACTACGCCAAACACCTGCATCGGTCTGACTTCCAGATTCAGCAATGATGTTAAACACACAACTTTTGAATATGCTGTTGGTTTGGTTGTGTTCTAAACCAGTAGAGCGTTCCACAATACCATCCAACAACAGTGGCAACTCACGACCAACAATGTTGCGATGTTCGTCAGTGATGATGTCGCCGCCCATGCTACCAAAGCTGAGTCTAATGCTAGAAACGTCTAGCAAACCAGCAGCAAGTCTAGCACGACTAACACTGGGTCTGCGCATCAAACACAAAAACTTTGTGTCAACATCGGTTGTTGGCGCAGATTCTGCAAGGCGATCAAACCAACCAGCAAAGTTTGCTAGGTATGTAGGATGTGACACAGCACGATATGGCAAGTGGGCAACGTCTACCACAGCGTTAAACACCAACAAGATATCATCAACTGGCAAGGTTTTTAGATAGTTGACAAAATTGCCAACAACTTTGTCACATTGTCCTTCAGCTCTAAAATCTACTATGAGTTTTTTGCCACGTAGGTCATTGTGAGTCAACCCACTGGCAACTAAATCCTGTTCTACTCTTGGTCCTGGATCAACAAGATAGTCTTGTGTTATATGCAAGGCACCATAGTGTACAAGATTGAGTCTACGAAAACTAAACCACTTCATTCGATAATGTTAATTGTTCTTAGATCCGGGTACTGTACAAATTTTGGTGGTGGACAAAATTCTCTAAGACCTTGCAACAACGCAAGTCCTTGCACTGCTTCTTCTGGCGTAGGTTTGTAGTGATAACCAACTCTAAATTCTTTTTGATCTTGCCAAGGAGATATAGTTAAATCACGTCCGTCATAGCGCATGCGAATTATTGCATCATATGCTGCCTTGTCGTCTAACAATATAGCACCGCCACGACCTATGTGCAAAGGTTTTGTGTGCCCAAAACTCAAACACTGCATTGTTCCTGGACGATACATGTCACGCTCTAGGCGTCTTGCACTGTCCCAAATTCTTGTGGCTTCAAATTTGTATTCGCCAACCCATTGTTGCCTGTGCGGCAGTGAGTCTGGAAAATAATTGTACTTGATGCCTAGTTTGTGCATAGTCATCGGAATACTCAAATACGTGTAAGGAGTAAAAGAACATTCCCGAATCTGGTCGTGACGCAAACACAACTCAATAGCATGAGTACAGCAATCAGTCATGATTGCATACGGAGCTCCTGCGAACTCTGCTAGTTCATCTTCAAACTTTTTTATCTTGTCGAACATACCAATTCCATGCGTGTTGTATCATGTCATCTAAGTTGTAGTGACGCCATGCACCTGCAACTAGATCAAATTTAGCCGATGTGGCTGTTAACTTAGCGGGATCGCCTTCGCGGGCGGCGCCAAACTGAATCTCGGGCCGTCGACCAGTAATCGCCATTGCACGTTCCATTACCTGCTTGACGCTGTGTCCTTGATTTGAACCAAGATTGTAGATACCTGCAGGAATCTTGTGATAGATTGCCAAAGCGTGTGCTCGTGCAATGTCATCCACATGAACATAATCACGAACGCAAGTTCCGTCGTCAGTAGGATAATCCACGCCGTATATTTTAAAGTTTCCGTCATCTCTTGTGGCTTCCAAAAAACGTGCGATCAAATGTGTGGCGCTAGGCTCTTGCCCGTGTCTGCCTTTGGGGTCAGCACCGCAGGCATTGAAGTAGCGAAAGCTCACATAGTCAAGACCATACGCTCGATGATATGACTGTAGCATCATGTCAATCATGTACTTGCTTTGGCCATAAGGACTTACAGGCAACTCTGGGAATGATTCATCTATGGGAGTCATCACAGGCTCTCCATAAGTGGCGGCACTGGAGCTAAAAATAAATCTACAACGTGGCAAACTGCGACGAACAACATCTAGTAGCCTCAATGTTTTGGCCACATTGTTGTTGTAGTATTCTGAAGGATCCAGCACCGAAGGTCCGACCAGACTTGTGCCTGCACAGTGAACAATGGCATCTGGCTGTTTACTAATAATCCAACTCAGTGCATTGTCGCCGGCAAAATCTTGTAGTAAAAATCGATCAACCACACCGGCCAAATGCCGTGGTGGTTCTCTACGGTCAATGCCATACACTTCATGCCCTGCGTCTTTCAACAGCAGGGCAGTTTGTCCGCCAATGTAGCCGGCCGAGCCGGTGACAATTACAACACTCATTGTTCAATCTTTACAACTTGATACTTTTCGTG
>JACCDL010951012.1_pt1 | contig 11791 bp, 10 predicted proteins | sample 7441931 | NCBI WGS metagenome assembly JACCDL01 (sample SAMN15323437, study PRJNA562643) | freshwater metagenome | isolation source: river surface water | place: USA:Blue River Watershed | collected 2017-08-16 | reverse complement strand
GAGGTGTGCTTTCTGTGGCTAGAGATGGTTCCGCACCGCAGTTTCAGCAGGACGAACTGGAAGCCGTAGTGGAGACCGCTAAAGATTTTGGAATGCATGTGGCCGCCCATGCCCATGGAGATGAGGGGATGAAAAGAGCCGTGAAGGCAGGAATTCATTCCATCGAACATGGTACCTTAATGACTGAAGGTACGATGGACCAGATGGTGGAAGCGGGCACTTGGCTTGTACCTACTGTGACTGCAGGCATGTCGGCAGCAGAATATGCAAAAATCCCGGGCTATTATCCTCCAGTAGTCCGTGATAAAGCCATGAAAATCGGTGCTCAAATCCAGCAAACTTTTGCAACTGCCTACAAGAAGGGGGTTAAAATCGCCTTTGGAACCGATGCGGGTGTGTTCCCTCATGGGGACAATTACCGAGAGTTTATTTACATGACTGAAGTAGGGATGCCCAATCTGGAGGCGATCCAATCAGCAACACTCAATGCTGCGCTATTAATGGGGATTGAAGATAAGTTGGGAACCTTAGAAGCAGGGAAACTGGCAGATATTGTTGCGGTGAAGGGCAATCCAGACCAGGACATCAAAGCGATGAAGGACGTCATCTTTGTGATGAAGGAAGGAAAAATTTATAAGCAATAAATTGAATCCCATTTTATTGGGTAAGTTTCACTTTTCCAGTGGTAATTCAAACTCTTTTCCTTGGGTAGACCGAAACGATTCAAGTAAACTAAATTTAGTAACAACAAACTCATGAAAAAACACATTCTCTTGCTGTTCCTATTCCTTTCAGGACTAAGTATGGCTCAAACGACGAAGGAGGCTACATCAAATGCCTTGCCGAAAGGCGAAGTAGCGAAGTCCAAGCAATCCGTCACCTTAGATGGAAAAGTGATTCCACTTTCAGCGGAGGCGGGGACGCTCCAATTGAAAGACGAAAACAATAAGCCCATAGCGCTTTATGGCTATACGGCTTATTTCAAGGATAATCCAGAGAAAAACCGTCCCATTGTCTTTGCATTCAATGGTGGTCCTGGATCTTCTTCGTACTGGTTGCACATGGGGATTATGGGTCCGAAGCGCATTGTAGTGGATGATCCCAATTACAATGCTGCTGCTCCTTACGAACTAACTAACAATGAGTTTTCCATTCTGGATGTGGCCGATGTGGTCATGATGGATCCCGTAGGAACAGGCTTGAGCGTACCGATAGGCGATTCCAAAGGCGCTGATTTCTGGGGTGTGGATCAAGACATCCGCAGTACCAGCTTGTTTATCATGCAATTCTTGAAGGAGCATGGACGACTCAATTCGCCCAAATACATTTTGGGGGAGAGCTACGGCACCTTCCGCAATGCTGGGGTGATGAATTACCTGTTGGATAAAGGCTACGCCTTGAATGGGGTGATCATGGTTTCTGCTGTGTTTGACCTGCGAACCTTATTCTTTGCCCCAAATGAGGACTTGCCTTACATCGTGTACTTGCCTACGGTAGCGGCTACGAGTTGGTACCATAAAAAGGTGGCCAACCCAGGAAGCAATCTTCCTGCCTTCGTACAGCAGGTACGTGAATTTGTGGAAAAGGAATATGCTCCAGCCTTGTATAAAGGAAACCGAATTACCGCTGCTGAGAAGTCTTCACTAGCCAAGAAATTGGAAGGTTTCACTGGGATTACCGCTGCGGTTTGGGAGCGAGCAGACCTTCGAATCACTCCAGGAGAGTATTACCAAGAACTGCTTCGGGAAGAGGGAATGACAGTGGGTCGATTGGATTCACGTTACAAGGGCATCAACCTAGACCCGATGGTCATGTCGGCCTTTACGGATCCGCAGAGTGATGCCATTTCACCGGCTTACACCATGGGCTTTTTGGATTACTACCATGGTAGTTTGGGGGTGAGTAAGGACCTGAGCTATGCCACTTCCGCCTATGCCAAAGAAGGGTTTAAGTTGGATTGGAAGCACCAAGGAAATAATTTCTGGGGTGCTGATGCCGCCGTAACTACTTTGCCCGACATGGCGGAAGCCTTGAGTAAGGATCCTCATGTGGAGGTCTTGATCATGAATGGCTACTACGATTTGGCCACTGTATTCCACGGCGTAGAGCATTCCATTTCACACATGGGATTACCCGCTTCTGCCACCGACCGAATCAAGATGACCTATTACGAGGCAGGCCATATGATGTACACGCATTTGCCTTCTGCGAAGTTATTCAGAGAAGACTTGAAAAAGTTCATTCAGGATACAGTAAGCAAATAAAATCACAGCGCCCAGCTCTTGAAATCTCTTTTTACCAAGAAGGTGGAAGAGTTGGGCTTTTTTATGTCTGGAATTGATGATCAAAACAGGTTTAACACGAATTTCTGCTTTTTAAGTCGACTAAGAAATTCCATTGTGTTTTTTCAAGTAGATTAATTAACTAAATTAAACGAAACAATTTTATCCTATATTTCTCTACATTAGAAGGAATAAGCGAAAAAAAGTAGTCCATATATGAGAGTAATGGACAAGTTAAAAACCAAGACGGTCTGCGGAAGCGAAAAGGCTTACCACACAATGTAACAAAAAAAGAAAAATGGAGACTTTTATTCACTCAAAAAAATGAGGCGTAATCTGAAAATCCAAATGAGAAGGACTTATTATTTAGATAAAATGAAAACAATAAAAATCAAACAATTATCGTCTTTATTGATGATTTTCTCAATTTTTCTTGCTAGTTGTAATCATAACGACAATCAAGAAGAAAATATTGAAGAAGAAAATATTGAAGAAGAAATTATGGAAATTATTAAACAAGATGGTTGGCTCTTTAAAAATTCAATGGGTTGTGATCAACTATCAGATTTTTCAAGTGAATGGGATGTTAAAGGCACATATATTTCAAAAGATAGTTTAATTGAAATTTATATCAGAGAAAGTTATGAGTACAAAAATGAATCTAGACATACTGGAAAAGTAAGTTTTCAAGATTTAAAAAGTATTTATCCTGAAAGATTTGAGTACATTTCAAACACTATTGAAAAAAATAATTACACCAAATTCGGGCTACTATTCTATGAGGGAAGATATAATTGTGAAGAAGGTGTAAATATCCAAAAAAACACAATCCCAATAATGTTTACAAATAATTATAAAAACAAGGAGTATGTTGAACTTGGCCTTACACCAGGTCCTTGAAAAAATTCAATTTGAAACATGAATTTAATTAAACAATTTACTTTCAAGTATACCATGCATTAAAAATGAATCAATATCAGTAAGTTAAAAAAAATAAATCAGCCATAACGGTACCTAGGTAAAAGTAGCGTTTTAGAGATAAATTTAATATCATGATTTTTAACCAACTTTAGTTCAAATTTGAAACTAATTGACCTTTAAATCCGGACTGGCTAAATGTTGTCAAAATGAATTATATAAATCCAATCCTAATTTCTAGTTAGTCAGGGTTGAACCTGTATTGAGTTCATTCTGGGTTAAACAAAAAAAGGAGATCCAATTGGACCTCCTTTTTCTTTGTAAAAGCAGTTTGAATTACATCATGCCGCCCATTCCGCCGCCACCCATTGGAGGCATGGCAGGACCTTCTTCCTTCACGTCTGCTACCACACATTCGGTAGTCAAAAGCAAGGCTGCAATAGAGGCTGCATTTTCCAATGCAAGACGAGTTACCTTAGTTGGGTCGATGACACCCGCCTTGAATAGATCTTCGTACTTGTCAGTTCTCGCATTGTACCCGTAGTTTCCTTTGTTGTCGCGAATTTTATTCACTACCACAGAAGGCTCACCACCAGCATTGCTTACAATCGTTCTCAATGGAGACTCAATCGCAATGCGAACAATGTTGATCCCTGTATCTTGATCTTCGTTGGCACCTTTAAGGTTGTCAAGGGCAGAAGCAGCTCTTACAAGCGCTACACCACCACCTACAACTACACCTTCTTGTACAGCCGCTCTAGTAGCATGCAAGGCATCGTCCACACGGTCTTTCTTTTCTTTCATTTCTACCTCAGTAGCTGCACCAATGTAAAGGATCGCTACACCGCCAGAAAGCTTCGCAAGACGCTCTTGCAATTTCTCTCTGTCGTAATCAGAAGTAGTTTTGTCGATTTGTGCTTTGATTTCAGCAATTCTGCCTTTGATTGCACCTGCATCACCCGCACCATTCACTACGGTGGTGTTGTCCTTATCGATGTTGATTTTCTCTGCTCTACCCAGCATGTCTGGTGTAGCATTCTCTAACTTAAAGCCTCTTTCTTCAGAGATTACAGTACCACCAGTAAGAATTGCGATGTCTTCCAACATGGCTTTTCTACGGTCACCGAATCCAGGAGCCTTCACAGCTGCTACTTTCAATGCACCTCTAATTTTGTTGACTACAAGTGTAGCAAGTGCCTCACCATCTACATCTTCTGCGATGATCAACAAGGGCTTTCCAGACTGAGCTACTGGCTCTAGGACAGGAAGCAATTCTTTCATGGAAGAGATTTTCTTATCGTAGATCAAGATGTACGGATGATCCAATTCCACTTCCATTTTCTCCGTGTTGGTCACGAAGTAGGGAGAGAGATAGCCTCTGTCAAACTGCATACCTTCTACAGTTTTCACTTCGGTTTCTGTTCCTTTTGCTTCTTCCACAGTGATTACGCCGTCCTTGCCTACTTTGTCCATGGCATCGGCGATCATTTTACCAATTTCCTCGTCATTGTTTGCAGAAACAGTCGCTACCTGAGCGATTTCTTTGGAAGTAGAGATTGGCTTAGAGTTAGCCTTCAATTCCGCTACAACTGCAGTTACTGCCTTGTCGATGCCACGCTTCAAATCCATTGGATTTGCACCAGCAGCTACATTTTTGATTCCTACATTGAAAATTGCTTGGGTCAATACAGTAGCAGTAGTAGTACCATCACCTGCTTGATCAGCAGTTTTGGAAGCCACTTCTTTCACCAATTGAGCACCCATGTTTTCGATAGGCTCTTTCAATTCAATTTCTTTTGCTACCGATACACCGTCTTTGGTGATGGTTGGTGCTCCGAATTTCTTGTCTAGGATGACATTTCTTCCTTTTGGACCAAGGGTAACTTTCACTGCATCAGCAAGTGCATCGACGCCTCTCTTGAGTTGATCTCTAGCGTCTGTATTGAAAAATAGTTGTTTAGCCATTTTTTTAGATTTTTTTCAGGGTGATAAATGTACTTATAGGATTGCGAAAATATCAGACTCTCTCATGATGAGGTAGTCGTTGCCATCGACGCTCAACTCTGTGCCGGAATATTTACCGTACAACACAGTGTCTCCAACTTTTACCGTCAATGGTTCATCCTTTTTGCCGTTACCTACTGCAACTACAAGTCCTTTCTGAGGTTTTTCTTTTGCAGTGTCCGGAATGTAAAGACCGGAAGCGGTTTTTTCTTCTGCAGCAGCTGGCTGTACCAATACACGGTCTGCAAGAGGTTTGATGTTCACTTTTGACATAGATATAAAATGTTAAGGGTTATAGTAAACTTACCAGCACCTACCTGCACTTCTTGTGCCAAGGGTGGAATCCGGCTTGATTCTGACAAATCGACGCTAAATCTTCGAAAATCTATCTGAAATGGCATTTTATAGAATAAATCCATCTGCCAAAATTTCTTTTTTCTTAACCCCTCTGACAACAACTTGTCAGTGGGTCAAAAAAAGAGCCTTACCGAAAGTAAGGCTCATCAATTCGAATGGCTCGTATTTAGTTCGCTTTAGTGGTATCCACTGGAGCGGCATCCTGAGCAGGAAGTGCATTTTGAGTATCTCCAAATGCTGGTGCTACTGCCTGTTCTTTAGCAGTTTCAATATTTGGTGAAGAAAACTGGTTGGGCTGGCCGCTGGTGAAAAGTACTGAAGAAACAAGTACAAGTGCCATAATTGAAATTGCCAGGACCCAAGTTGCTTTTTCAAGTACATTTCCTGTACGGGTTACTCCCATGATTTGTGAAGCACTGCCACCAAAAGCAGCACCTGCACCACCTTTAGAGTTTTGACCTAGGATTACCAAGATGAGCAAAACCGCTAAGACCAAAATCACACTGATTAATATCGTAAACATAGGGATTGAATTATTCTTTTGATTTTTCAATTAAGTCCGCAAAGTAAGCCCTTTTCTCGGGAAACTTCAAAGCAAGCTTCTCATAAATTTCAATTGCTTGTGCTTTTTTGCTTTGCTGAAGAAGAATTTTGGCAAAGGTCTCGGAGATTACCCCATCATTCAAGTTGGTACTGGCATCTGCTAAATTCGCATTATTTTGGTTGGCTTCAATTTCTTTAATGGTTGCCAATTTGATTTCCTTTTTACTAAAGGCCTTAATCAGATCTATTTGCTCACGCTTTTTAGAGTCAAGAATTTCCTTTTTTTCCTTGCGCCTGATGCTTTCAATCAAATCGTCTTTGGGTGCGGCTCTTTTTTTAGGCTTAGGACTATTTTCTTCTTCCTTTTCACTCTGCTTCGCTGCTACCTCCTGCGCTGGAGCTTCTATCGGTTCAAACAACCAACGCTTGAGCCAGACTCGATTCGAACTGGTGACCGCCGCTAATGGAAGTGAAGGGCTATTTTCCTGATTCCTTACTTCAAACCGGGTAGAAAGCAAATGGGATAGGAAGAAGAAAGGAAAGTTTTTTTGAACCTTCTGGATTTGGAGGTAATCCGTTTTCTCCAGCCGATCTGCTTTTTGGATGAGTTCTAGAAATTGAGTTGCGTTCACAGCAGTTAATTTGAATTCAATATACGGATTTTACCAGTTGGCCACCGTAGCGGTGAAAATATCTTGAATGATGGTTTCGAATATGTCTTCTACCAATTGACTTTCTACATCGAGTAGGGTAGTGGTTCGTGGGTCATAATCCTGAAAGAAGGTAAAAGTCTGCTTTTTGTTCTCTTCTTCATTACTCAAGTTGACATACTCGACCTCGACGGCAATGGTCAATCGCATTTGCCCAGCACGATCTGGAAGATTCGGATCTCCAGAAGATACCACCGCCTGGGGAGACAAGGAATAGCGAACGATGGATCCAGAGAATTGCAGGTCCCCATTGTTTCGAACAAGTTCCAACTGGGTATTTCGCTGGTAATATTCTTTCAATGCTTCGGTAAATCGCTGCTCCATGTTGGCAGGCCCACTCCCGGAGTCATTGAAAAAATTTTCTACGGAGAAGGACTTCACCAATTCGTAATTGATGTTGGTGCCCGTAAAACTGTACTTAACAGAGCAAGCAGACAATCCCAAGGACAGCAGGAGCAATAGTAGCCAAAATCTATTCAATATCATATTGTTTGATTTTTCGATAGAGCGTTCGTTCGGATATTCCAAGGTCGTTGGCCGCATACTTTCGTTTGTTGTTGTGCTTTCGAAGCGCCTTTAAAATCATTTCCTTCTCTTTCCGCTCTAGGGAAAGGGAATTATCGTCCTCCTCATGCACAATATCTTCAATCACATCTTCTTCGTAATCCTGATTTAGTGGAGTTTCCTTTGTTTTCGACTCCAACATTAAAGGCATGGTAAACTGGGATTGTGTCTCAGGAACCTCCTTGGGGACAAAGTTGGCGTCCATGTCTTCAAAAAGGCCCTGATGCTTTTGCATCAGTGAAGAATTAATCCCACCACTTTGGTAAGACTCTAGGATGAGTTTCTTTAATTCATTCATGTCCTTTTTCATGTCAAAAAGGACTTTGTACAAGATGTCTCGTTCCGAAAAATCCATAGATTCTGAACCTCCTCCCTTGAAGGCCAAGGGCAATCGTGTACTGGCTTCAGGCAAGTAGCGCGACAAGGTAAGCGCGTCTACCTCACGGGTTTCTTCTAAAAGCGAAACTTGTTCTGCTATATTTTTTAGTTGACGGATATTGCCTGGAAAGGGATAGCGAAGCAATACTTCCTGAGCAGCAGCATCCAAGGTGATGGGCTTGACGTGGTATTTCTCTGAGAAATCACCGGTAAACTTTCGGAAGAGCAGTAGCATGTCCTCCCCACGCTCCCGTAAAGGGGGGACAAAAATGGGGACTGTATTCAAGCGGTAATAGAGATCTTCTCTGAATTTCCCTTTTTCTACGGCCTTGATCAAGTTGACATTGGTCGCCGTGATCACGCGCACGTTGGTTTTCTGTACCTTGGAGGAGCCCACCTTGATGAATTCTCCATTTTCTAACACGCGAAGGAGTCTGGCTTGAGTACCCAAAGGCATCTCACCAATTTCGTCCAAGAAAATTGAACCTCCATCTGTGACTTCAAAATACCCTTTTCGAGCCTCATGTGCTCCTGTAAAAGATCCTTTCTCGTGACCAAACAATTCGGAATCAATGGTACCCTCCGGGATGGCCCCGCAGTTGATGGCAATGAATTTGCCATGCTTACGAAGGGAGCGGGAGTGGATGATTTTAGAAAAACTTTCCTTACCACTACCACTTTCACCAGTAATCAGTACGGTCATTTCCGTAGGTGCTGCCTGCATGGCCACCTGAATGGCATGATTGAGCAGGGGACTATGACCAATGATCCCAAATCGCTGCTTCACACTTTGAATTTCTGGGACCGTAATCATAGCACAGAAGGATTTAATTCAAGTACTTCTCCAAAAAGAGTGGCAGGAGAACATTCGGTAATTTTAACGCGCACGTAATCTCCAAGTTTAATTCCTTCTCCAGGAACGATGACTACTTTATTGGCAGAATTTCTTCCCCGCAACTCGGAGTTAGATTTTTTTGAGGTTCCCTCAATCAGGATGATTTGTTCTTTGCCGAGGTCCAATCGGTTCCGCTCGTGGGAAATCTGACTTTGTTTCTCAATAATCTCCGCCAATCTCCTTTTCTTCGTTTCCAAGGGGATATCATCTGCGTATTTTTTGGCGGCAAGCGTACCGGGACGCTCGGAGTAGTAAAACATGTAGGAGAAGTCGTATTTGACCAACTCCATCAAACTTAAGGTGTCTTGGTGTTCTTCTTCCGTTTCGGTGCAAAAGCCCGCGATCATGTCTGAAGAGATGCCGCATTCTTCTCCCAAGATTTCTCGAATGGCACGCACACGATCCAAATACCAAGCACGGTCGTAGGTTCGGTTCATCAGTTCGAGCACTCTAGAGTTGCCCGACTGCACAGGAAGGTGGATGTATTTACAGATGTTGTCGTACTTTTTAATGGTATGTAGGACTTCGTCGGTAATGTCTTTGGGATGGGAAGTGGAAAAGCGAACCCGCAAGAGCGGATTTACTTGGGCCACCTGTTCCAATAGGTTGGCAAAGGTGATGACCTCAGTGACTTCGCCCTCTTTTTTATTCAATCTGGCCTTGTTATTTTCTTCTGGGGACCACTTGTAGGAATCCACGTTTTGACCCAGAAGGGTTACTTCCTTGTACCCTTTGCTCCAAAGATCTTTCGCTTCGGCAAGAATGGATTCTGGATCTCGGCTTCGCTCTCTACCTCGGGTAAAAGGAACCACGCAGAAGGAACACATGTTGTCGCATCCACGCATGATGGAGATAAATGCTGATACTCCATTCGAGTTGAGACGAACGGGGGAGATGTCCCCATAGGTTTCTTCGCGTGACAGGAAGGTATTGATGGCCTTGAGTCCATCCTCGGCAGTTGCCACCAAATTGGGAAGATCGCGGTAGGCATCGGGTCCTACGACGAGGTCTACGATTTTCTCCTCCTCCAAAAGTTTTTCTTTGAGACGCTCCGCCATGCAGCCCAGAATCCCAATGGTCATGCTGGGTTTGTGTCGCTTCAGTCCGTTGAAATGGGTCAGTCGATTGCGTACGGTCTGTTCAGCTTTTTCTCGGATTGAACAGGTATTGAGGAAGATGACATCCGCTTTTTTCACATCGGAAGTGGTGTCGTAGCCATTTTCTTTCATGATGGACGCGACAATTTCCGAATCCGAAAAATTCATCTGGCAACCGTAACTTTCGATGTATACCTTTTTTTCTTTACCGGTGCTTTGGTCCTCGGTAGTCTTGAAATCACAGGCTTGTGCTTCTTCAGGAGATAGAATGTCAATGTCTTTGATCAGATCCATGTGGTTATTTCGTAAGCGTAATCGGGAAATCAAATTTTGAGGAGTACTCCAATTACAACGCAAAAGGAGTGTAATTGCTTACAAATTTAAGAAAATACAGACAAAATGTCAGGATTATTCTCCTTTTTGAATCTAGAATTTAAAAGGGAATAGGCAATTGTTCAGCGATACTCCCGTTGTCCTCGCCCTCAAAAAAGTTGGAGACACCTAGCCCTAGCAATCGGACGGGTTTGGGTAGCGAATCTTGGTGAAGGAGTTCGACAGCAGTTTGCCAAATTTGCGTTTCATTTGGGAATCGCTCCAATGTCTTACTCCGAGTTTGGAGCGAAAAGTCGTTGTATTTGATTTTTAGGGTAAGGGTTCGGCCCTGAATCCCTGTTTTTTTCAATCTGCGAAGGAGTTCCTGGTAGATCAATTCCAATTGCTGCTCCAATTCATGCGCTAAGAAAAGGTCTTTTTCAAAGGTATTTTCTGCACTTAAGGATTTCCGTTCCCGATGTGCTTGCACTGGTGAAAGGTGAATTCCGCGGACGATATGGAAATAGTGCTCGCCGGATTTACCAAACTTTTTGACGAGGTATTGAAGCGAATATTCTTTCAAGTCTTTTCCGCAATGAATGCCGACTTGCCTCATTTTTTCAGCCGTCACTTTCCCGATTCCGAAAAATTTCCCGATGGGTAATTTTTCAAGAAAGTCCTCTGCTTCTTCGGGAAGGATGACTGCCTGCCCATTGGGCTTGTTGAGATCGGAGGCAATCTTCGCTAAAAATTTATTGTAGGAAATGCCAGCAGAGGCATTTAAACCTGTTTTTGCTTTAATTTTTTCTCGGATTTCGGCGGCGATCAGGACAGCAGAATCTAGAGCAAACTTATTTTCGGTGACATCCAAAAAGGCTTCATCCAAGGAGAGAGGCTCCACCAAGTCGGTGTATTCGAAGAAGATCTCTTGAATCTGATTCGAGATTTCTTTGTAGCGCTCGAATCTAGGCTTGGCAAAAATCAGGCTTGTACATTTTTTTGCGGCCAATGCAGAGGACATGGCGGAGTGAATCCCGAATTTCCGAGCCTCGTAACTTGCTGCTGCCACGACTCCACGGCTTTCATTGCCTCCCACAACCAAAGGCTTTCCCCTCCATTCAGGGTGATCCAATTGCTCTACAGAGGCATAAAATGCATCCATATCCAAATGGATTATTTTTCGGATGGGAAAGTCGAATAAACTTTTTTCCATGGTATTAGCCTGTTGGCAGCGGGAATAGTTGATCTTGGAAATGTCTTTTCCTTCTGTAGCCCTAAACTACTATTTTTTGATCAAGGGGATGGGTTGTCCGAATGATTCCTTGGAATTCAAATCCAATGAATTTGAATAAAAAGAAGCAGGACTGTTTGAAATGTTTTAATTTCCCAACAGAATTGTAAACGAAGCAAAAAGCGAGGACACAATGGCTTGTATTTTAGAGGTAAATGGACTGGCTCCCGAAATGGGAGAAAACTGCTGGCTTGCACCAAATGCCACTCTGGTGGGCGATGTGAAGTTGGGAAAAAACTGTACGGTATGGTTTAACGCGGTTATCCGTGGCGATGTGAATGAAATCCGAATTGGGGACGATACCAATATTCAAGATGGAGCAGTGATTCATTGTACCTACAAGCAGGCAGGAACCTACATTGGCAATCAGGTATCAATTGCACACAATGCCATCGTGCATGGCTGCATCATTCACGACCGGGTGCTGGTAGGAATGGGTG
>JACCDL011301902.1_pt1 | contig 11792 bp, 8 predicted proteins | sample 7441931 | NCBI WGS metagenome assembly JACCDL01 (sample SAMN15323437, study PRJNA562643) | freshwater metagenome | isolation source: river surface water | place: USA:Blue River Watershed | collected 2017-08-16 | reverse complement strand
GCCGTCCTAAAAATCCTATCTAGGTAATTTACAATTTTCTTTTATGTCGGGGCGTAGCGCAGCCTGGTAGCGTACTTGCATGGGGTGCAAGTGGTCGGAGGTTCAAATCCTCTCGCCCCGACCAATATTCGTAAGGAGTTCTGACAATACCGCCTATTTTATTTGCAAAGCACAAGCCAAGGCAAAAAACTAGAGACCAGAAGCTTTTTTCACGAAAAGATTACACTGATGTTAAAACAATTAAAATGTATTTATGAATTTAACTAAATAAGATATTGGTAATCTATTTGAGAGTGACTCGGCATGGAAATTTTTTTTATCCAAATCATAATCGCAGGATTACTTTATTTTTTTTTACAGAAGTATGTCAAGAGTAAAACAAAATCTGCACCGCACACAAATGGATTGCATATTGCCTCAATACTATCCTGCCTTTCTTTACTGACATATCAAAAAGTTAATTCGTATGCAGAGATTTTCTTTACCCACGCCATTCTTTTCGTGGCATATTTTATTATTGGCTACATGATTGGCTATGTTTGGCGAAAAATTCGACCAAACAAAGAAAGATAGCATTTAGCTTTTATATTTTTGCCCCTTCGCTTTTCAAAATAATTAGTTTATCGGTGATTATTCTTGCTAAATATCAATAATTTAAATCCTACTTCAGATAAAAAGTTTGGATACTTTTTCTCCGCTATCTTTGCGCTTGCATCTCTTTATTTCTTATTGCATCGCTTCAATTCTTTTGTTTGGCTTGTTTTGATCTTAATTACATGCTTATCTTTACTTGTTGCATCTTATAAGCCAGATCTTTTTAGTAAGCTCAATACAATTTGGTTTTTATTGGCACTTGTACTTGGGCGAATTTTTAACCCAATTGTTCTTGGGGTAATATATTTTTTAGTCTTAACTCCGATTGGATTAATTACAAGGTTGTTTGGTCGCGATGAATTGCTCTTAAAGAGAGCTGATCAAAAGACATATTGGCTGCTCAAAGATGAGACTTTAAAAAGTAGGCAATCATACAAAGACCAGTTCTAGTTTCTATGTCATTTCTTAAAGAAATTTTTCAATTTTTACGAGCTCAAAAGAAGCTTTGGCTTTTGCCAATTGTTTTATTAATGGCACTGATCGGCGCGCTTCTAATATTTGCCCAAGGGTCTGTTTTTGCGCCATTTATATATACAATTTTTTAATGAATATTCTAGGAATTTCTGCTTTCTATCACGATTCAGCTGCGTGCTTACTTTCTGACGGGAATTTAATCTCGGCCGCACAGGAAGAACGCTTTTCCGGGATTAAGCATGACTCATCCTTTCCTAAAAATGCGATCAAATATTGCCTAAATCACTCAAACCTTCGCCCTGATCAAATTGATTTTATTGTTTTTTATGACAAGCCTTTTTTAAAATTTGAGCGGCTTCTCGAATCCTATCTTGCATTTGCTCCCAGTGGGTTTAATTCCTTTATAGCATCAGCTCCAGTTTGGTTAAAAGATAAATTATTTCAAAAATCTAAAATATTAAGCGAGTTAAGTTGCATCTTTGGAGCGGGTGTCAAATGGGGAGATCGGTTGTTATTTTCTGAGCACCACATGAGTCATGCTGCTAGCGCATTTTTCCCTTCTCCTTTTATGAATGCTGCAGTGCTCACAATGGATGGAGTTGGTGAATGGACAACAACGTCTCTAGCAATAGGTCGGGGAAGTGGTTTGACGATTGAAAAAGAGATACATTTTCCACACTCTATTGGCCTTTTGTATTCAGCAATTACCTATTACGCAGGTTTTAAGGTTAATTCTGGTGAATACAAATTGATGGGCCTTGCTCCGTACGGAAAGCCAATATATTCGAGATTAATTAAAGATCACCTCATAGATATTAAAGAGGATGGCTCCTATCATCTTGATATGTCATATTTCAGCTTTTGTACTGAGCTAAGAATGACTAGCAATAAATTTAATGACCTTTTTGGAGGGGAGCCTAGAGTACCAGAATCTCCGGTAAGCCAAAAAGAAATGGATTTGGCTGCTTCAATTCAAGATGTTTTAGAGGAAGTGCTTCTAAAGTTGGGGCGTAACATAGCAGTTACAACAAATGAAAAAAATCTTTGCCTTGCTGGTGGAGTTGCATTAAATTGCGTTGCGAATGGAAGGCTGCTTCGTGAGGGTCTATTTGAAAATATTTGGATACAGCCTGCTGCTGGAGATGCCGGAGGGGCAATAGGGGCAGCCTTCGCCGCATATCACCTTCATCTTCAAAGACCTAGACAAGTAAATAAAAGCCAAGACAAGATGAATGGATCATTGCTAGGTCCCGAATACTCAAATGCTGAAATTGAATTACAGCTAAATAAACTTGGTGCACAGTTTACGTATCTAAATGACAAAGATTTAATTTGTCAGGCAGCGAGGGTACATGCTGAAGGAAAAACAATTGGCTGGCACCAAGGGCGAATGGAGTTTGGCCCGAGATCCTTGGGCTCAAGGTCTATATTGGCAGATGCTCGAGTGCCAGATATGCAAAAAAAACTCAATCTCAAGATTAAGTTTCGCGAATCTTTTCGTCCATTTGCGCCAAGTATTCTTTCCTCTGATAAGTCAGATTGGTTTGATTTGTCTGTGGAGAGTCCCTATATGCTGATGGTCGCAAAAGTGAAAGAAAATCTAAAAGTACCAGTTGATCCTAAGTTCCAAAACTTATTTGGATTGGATAGACTAAATGTTGCGCGATCATCAATTCCGGCCGTTACTCATGTTGATTACTCCGCAAGAATTCAAACTGTTAATGGTGACTCAAATCCGAGATTTTTTGCCCTAATTCAAAGATTTAAAGAGCTAACAAGCACTCCAATACTGGTTAATACTTCTTTTAATGTTAGAGGTAGGCCAGTAGTTGAATCTCCATCAGATGCATTCAAGTCATTTATGGCTACAGATTTAGACTGTTTGTTTATTGGAAACTATTTTCTTCAAAAGCAGGATCAAAATCAGAAATTAATCCCCTTATTTAAAGATCAGCTAAAGCCAATACATGACTAAACTATTTCAGATAAAGTCGTTCTTCTTTAACTGAGATTTTCCAATTAATTTAAAATAAATAATAAAATCAATACTTTATATTAGTATTAATTTTTTTAACCTTTAAGAGTGACTAATTTGGTGAAAGTCGTTAACATATCTTGAAGATGAGCTACTAAACAGGCTATTTATATGAAAAAAACGTTTCTTATTCCTCTTGCCGTTGCTATTGCGACCCTAACTTCAACCCCAGCTATTTCTGCGGTTCCTAATTATGACAGTCGCGATTCAAGTTCAAAAGCTGCTGGTGCGACTAGCCCAGCAGAAAAATCATCAGATGCTGTGTTAGGAATGGTTAAGGGTACGGAGTTACACGGACTTATTCTAAAATCTAGTACAAGTGCACAAAGCTACGCTTACCACAGTTCACATCGCTCCCACAGCTCACATCGCTCCCATAGTTCTCATTATTCAAGCCGGTAACTGTTTTGAGCACTGATGTTGAACTTGTCTTCGACAATGGAGTCTTCTCCCTAACTGAGATTAAGAAAGCTTCCTATAAATTCATTGATAAGTTTTCTGTAGACTTTCATATTTCAGATCATGAGATAGTCTGTGCCCTACAATTTTCTCCAAGTTATTCAGAGTCAGCTATAAAACTAATAGTTATGGACTTTAAAAAGGAGATCCTTGATCAGAATCTAAGAACTATCATTGCGTCTGAAACGGAGAACGTACGAAATCTGATACTTGCTCACGCTTTTTCTAGGACAAGCCTGATTCAATCTGATGTCTAATTTTCAAGAAATAAGTTTTTATTCCCAAAAAAAAGATCGGGGATATCAGTTACTTCCTTTTAAATTTAGTGAGCTTGATTCTGACCGTTATTTACTAACAAATATAGCGGGTGAGTTTATTGTTTTGGAAAAACCACTGCTTGAGTTATTTGTTCAGCATCGGCTTGAAGATAATAGTGATGCATACGTAAATCTTCGCTCTAAACAATTTTTATTAGACGAGCATAATCAAATTGCACCTGACTTACTAGCACTCAAGCTCAGGACGCGATATGCGGGTTTGGCCGACTTTACCGCGCTTCATATCTTTGTGGTGAGTCTGAGATGCGAACATAGCTGTCCCTATTGTCAGGTTTCACGTCAGTCGGAAGATAAATTAACTTTTGATATGACTCAGGCAATTGCAGATAAATCGTTAGAGCTTGTCTTTAAGTCACCCTCTCCAATGATAAAAATTGAATTTCAAGGCGGAGAGCCTTTGCTCAACTTCGAAATTATTAAATACATTGTAGTGAAAGCTACTCAAATGAATGTGCAGATGCGAAAGGATTTGGATTTTGTCATAGCCACCAATCTTGCTCTAATCGACTCTAATATGCTCGAATTTTGTAAGGAGTATGGTGTTCATATTTCAACATCTTTGGACGGCCCAGAAAGTCTTCATAATCAAAATAGGCCAAGGCCTGGAAAAAATAGCCATCAAAAAACTATAAATGGGATTCAGCTTTCTAGAGAAATTCTTGGAAAAAATTCTGTTTCTGCTCTAATGACTACAACTGAAGCTAGTTTAGGTCGAGTGAAAGAAATTATTGATGAGTATATCTCTGCCGAATTTAATGGAATCTTTCTTCGTCATCTTTCACCTTATGGCTTCGCAATAAAAACAAAGACTTATTTGGCTTACTCAACTGAGAGGTGGCTCGAATTCTATAAGGAAGGACTTGAATATATCATTGACCTTAATCGACGAGGAGTGGATTTTAGGGAATACCATGCATGTACAGTTTTAACCAAGATGCTTTCAAGTAACAATCCCGGGTTTGTTGATTTGATGAGTCCATCGGGTATAGGTATCGCAGCTGTAGTTTATAACTATGACGGTACGGTTCATGCTTCCGATGAAAGTCGAATGCTTGCTGAAATGGGTGATAAAACCTTCATGCTGGGTAATGTTTTAGAAAATTCATACGAGGAAATATTTGGCTCGGATGCATTGTTAAATCCAATCGAGGAGTCTTTTTCCCTTAGCGCTCCAATGTGTTCAGATTGTGCATACGAGCCATATTGTGGATCTGATCCGGTTTATCATCACGGGATACATAAAGATTTTTTAGCAAGAAAACCTGATTCTGATTTCTGTCATAGAAATATGAGTATTTTTAAATACTTATTACTCAGAATGGATGGTGACCCATTTGTTAAAAAACTATTTATCAATTGGGCAAATAATAGATGATTAAACTTTATGGAAAAGTTGTTCACGTTAGTGGTACTAAAGTCAAAGCCGGGCCAATTGCTTTAACCAAAAACTCAAATTTACCGAAGCCATTAGCTGGTAAGTTTGCGCTTATCTCTGAAGATCCGAATATATCTAAAGATTACCTCGCTGTTTTTAGAAAAAAAAATGTTTCTCATGCAGAAATTTCGGAATATTTGCTTCCTGAGGAGCTTCACTATCTTGGTGAGGGCGATTTTATTTCAATTGACCCAACGTCTCAGTTCACGCGTGTTTTGTACAGGGCTGAATCCAAGCAAAATTCAATTCTTTTAACAGAGCAATGTAATCACTATTGCTTGATGTGTTCACAACCACCAAAGCGAGTCAATGATCGTTGGCTTTTAGAGGAAACGAGACAGTTAATTAAACTGTTGCCCAGTAGCACTCCAGAGTTAGGCTTTACCGGTGGTGAACCAACGCTTTATGGGCAAGATTTTATTGATCTCATGGCGTTAACAAAAAATTATTTACCAAACACCTCTATTCACATACTCACTAACGGTAGATCGTTTAATGACATTGATTTTGCCAGAGCATACGCAAGAATAGGTCATCAAGATATGATGTTGGGGATCCCAATTTATTCAGATGATCCAGTTCGTCATGATTATGTCGTTCAGGCAAGAGGTGCTTTTGATGAGACAGTTCGCGGCATTCTGAATTTAAAGAGCTTAAACCAAAAGGTTGAAATTAGGATTGTTCTTCATAAGCAAACTATCGATCGTCTACCAAACTTATGTGAGTTTATCGCCAGAAATCTATTATTTGTCGACCATGTGGCGCTAATGGGTCTTGAAATGATTGGATTTACCCGTGCAAATATGGATAAATTATGGGTAGATCCCCATGACTATAGAGATACATTAAGTGCTGCAACATTGTTATTAAATAGTTATGGAATTAATGTTTCAATTTACAACCATCCAAGATGCCTAATTAATGATGACGTTGTTTTTGCTAATAGAAAATCCATCTCCGATTGGAAGAATGAATACGTACCGGAATGTAAAGGTTGTTTGAAAATGTCAGAGTGTGGCGGTTTTTTTACCTCTGGCATGCTTTACAAATACAGCGATCATATTACTCCGTATAAGTAATTAAATTAATGAGAAAAGTTTTCCTTTATTCAGTACTACTTTCAATAGTAATTAGCTCATTTTCTTTATTAGACTATGCGGTTGGTTTTTTTGAAGGGACTGCAGCAAAAAAAAATGCCTCTTATTTATTTAAAAGTGAAGTTGGGTCCTTACACACAACAACAAACCATTTGATACCAAATTTATTTGATAAATTTTCTGATGAATCCAGCCCAGATAAAGAAAGATTTGTTCGTACTGATAATTTTGGAATCTTAAAGGGGCCAGTTGATAGCAAAGCATTTACAAAAGATAAAATACTCTTTTTAGGTGGCTCAACTACGGAAAATAATGAGGTGCATGAAGAATATCGATTTCCATATTTAGCGGTTTCTCAACTCAATAAGATAGCCAATGTAAATTTTCTGGGAGTAAATGCAGGGGTAAGGGCTCATACAACTCAAAATAGTATCAACCTATACTTAAACCATCCTTCACCAGAGATAGAAAATTCTCAATATGTTGTAATGATGCACAACATAAATGATCGCCTTAAGTTAGCGCTCGATCGAAGTTATAAAGCTAGATTAAATCAAGAATCAGAATTCTCTTTAGATTATGTAAGAAAGAGTTTTCTTTCCTCACTGAATGCGTCTTTTTTATGGTTAAAAAGCCATAGCAATATTCTTTTTTTGGGACATGAGAAGTTAAGTCCATTTTTTGGCAAAAATGAAGGAGTGGTTATCAATGAAAATATTCTCGATCAAGTAACGTCCCTGACCGATGAAGATGTCAAAAAGTATAAAGATAACTTAATTATCTTTATAGCTATAGTTAGGGCGCAGGGAAAAGTTCCAATACTTATGACGCAGCCACTAGGAAAAGGTTCACACGGCCAATCTGTATTTAATGAGGTGATACGTAAGGTTGCACTTGAAAATAAAACTAATTTGATAGATTTAGATAAATCTTCTGATCAAATAAAAAATAAAGAAAAATTATTTTTTAGCGACGGTATTCACTTTAATGACAACGGGTCTAAATGGGCCTCGGACTATATCGCTTTGCGATTAGTTCAAATTCTTGGATTAAAAATAGAAAAGCAAAAGATTCAATTGGGTTGTAAGTCAATTATTAGTAATGGTAATAACATAGTTAATCAACCTCTTAATCTTAATTTACTTGAGGGTCGATACCCTTCACTTAGCGCTGATTCAAGTTTTCTTCTTTATCAGTCATATCAAAACCATGAAACTTCAATTGTGATACTAGATGTTAAAAGTGGCATATCAAAAACGATACTTAAAAAAAATGGCATTAATACGATCGAGCACCCCACTTGGTATGACTCTAATAGCATTATTTATGGTGAGAAGATAGATGATAAAAGCCAACTTTTCTTTTTAGATATAAAGTCTGGCCTATCAAAACCTTTATATCCAAATTTACAGTTATTTGGTTCAATAGCAAACGTTTCAAATAAGGGTGAAATTGTATTCGCAGGCTATGAAAACCAGGGTGGAAGATTTACAAAGCCAGAAATTTACTATATGAAATCAGTTGCTTCTGAGCCCATTAAAATCACAGGGGGCAACTATGAAAAGTGGAGGCCATTTTTCAATGAGAAAGAGGGTGTTATTTATTACATTGGAGCTCCAGCCGAAGGAGTTTTTAACCTTTACAAGATATCCGTTGATGACAAACTATCACAATTAGTCTATGCGGAAAATGGTAAGACTCATTGGGATCCGGCTATCTCCTCTGATGGAAAAAAAATTACTTATGCCCAAAAAAATGATGCTGAGTTTGATATTTTTATAAGCGACACTCTGAACTTTAAAAAAAGTATCAAAAGATATTCTCATTCATCTGAAGATGAGTGGGATTCTAGATTCAGTCCTGACGGAAGTCTTCTTCTTTATGCCGGAACATCAATTTATGGCTCTCAAATCAGAGCTATATGTCTAAAAGGACCATAGGAAAACGTCATAACTTTATTGGTAAACGGTATCAGGATGAAGTATTGAGTATTTCACCATTAAAAGATTCCTTCTAATTTTTGTTTCTTATAGTCTAATCTGGCCGCTGAAACTCAAGCAAGTCAAGCGAATTCAGTGAGTTTGTTTTAAGGCCCCAGAGATGATTTTATCTTTACCTAACTGATTTACATCTGGACCCAACTGATGAGAAGGCTTGCAAGAACTGCGGTAAGGTCGGCCAAGTTAAAGACTACGTCTGTTTGGGACTGAAATCAAAAACTGTTAGAGTTGAAAGAACTTATCAAAACAACATTTGGGGGCGAGTTCATAAAAAACTATATGAATTCTTTTCTCCACCCAAAGAAATAGATTTAAGTAATCTGTACCCATATATATAAATGAACTACCACCGCCCACAACTCCTCCAACACATCCGTGATCAATTCGTCATTGATTGGCATGGTGTTCATGGAGCTAATCACTGGGCCAGAGTTCTTCATCACGGACAACGCATTGCTGAACAACGACAAGCTGACTTGCTTGTTGTAGAGCTATTTGCCTTCTTGCATGACAGCTGCCGCTTCGATGATTACAAAGACCCATTGCATGGAGAGCGAGGCGCAGAATTCGCCCACGGTATTAATGGCCAACACTATCACTTAGATAGCCAGCAACTAGACAACCTCTGCTATGCCATTCGTCATCACTCTGGTGGTGAGGTTTCAACCAATCCAACCATACAAAGCTGTTGGGATGCCGATCGTTTAGACCTTGGCAGGGTTGGCATTATCCCATCACCTAGATTCTTATCAGTTGAAGCATCCCAACTAATTGATGAGGCATTTGACTGGAGTATCCTTTAATCATAATTTGATAATGAGCTAAGTCATGAGATCAATCAACCTGCGAAAATTAATTGACTTTTACGACAGAAAAGTGCCTGAAAGTATTGGCCATGCCACAGCAATTAATGCAGTTATGGGGGAGGATCTCGCAATAAGTTTATTTTGTGATTATGCTTTTAGAAACAATTTATCCCCACAATTTCTCTCGGAAAAATGTACTCAGGGAACTAATAGCGGTAAAAGATTAGATTGTTGGATTGAAATAAGCGAGAACTCTAAGCTTATTCATTTTCAGACTGAAATTAAGAATTGGTCTGCTCATGCATTTAGTGGAAAGTTTATTCCAGAAAGTCAGAGTGAAGATGAAATGATCTTGTATCGTATCGGCAGATGGGAGAATCAATTTGATTCAATCAATAGAACTCTTAAGCAAGATCCCGCAAAAAAGGTGCTGATCAAAATGAAGCCATTAAATCAACATGCAGAAATTAGACCATTAATTATTTTTTGGGACGCAATGCATCCCAAAGGCGAGCCAAAAGAGTTTTTTCCTGTAGATGTATCTAGCGATGTTTTTAAAAAACTTTGGGTATTTTCGATGAGTAACTACGTTAGAAATTTAATTCAAATGAGTATTTTTGAAATTAAAGTGGAAATGCCAACTGTTATTAATAGATTCAATTGGCTTAATGATTTTTATCGAGAAATTGACGAATAATTTTTTAGCTCATTTATAGTGGAATCAAGTGGACACTGCTTACAGTTTAACTAATAGGTCAAATCTCAAGGCTGAAGGAGTTCGTTACAGGGAGAACTTGGATAACCAGCTGGTTTGCCCAGAGTGTTTTGAACCTGTGTTTAAAAAGGAGTTGTGGGTTGACTCAAAGCAGAATACTACTCATTTCTTTTCTCATTATGCGGGAAAATTTGATTCTTGTTCATTACGAACATCAGATGAAGGTTTGCAATTAAGTGATTTTCAAAATGTATCTCAGAAGCAAAGATTAAAAATATTTAATCAGGAATTTAGATCAAGGATTAAATTAGGTCTTAAAAAAACGATTAAAAGTAAGCGATTTGAGGATGCAATTGAGTATGCTGAAAGAGTTAGTGAGAGCGAATCAAAGATAAAGGTTGTAGATTCTCTTGCTAAAAAAATGATTAATTTGTTGGGCGATCCAATTTATGTTTCAATCAGTCCAAAATTAGAGCAGCTTGAAAAAGCAATTCTGCCTTTGTATCACCATTTACAAAGTAAGTATGGTTATAAAAATCTCAAATTTTTATCTTGTGTTGCTTTAATTAATATTTCTTGTGACCAGACGCATATTTTTGAAGATATGTTAAAGCTAAAGAGAAAATCTTTCGATCAAGAATTTTTAGGGGCAGGCGTATTGCTTTTTGCTAACTATATCGATTGGCATAGTTCGTTGACTGTGGTAGAGAAATTTATTGCTAATCACAAATCGGATTCTGTATCAATCACCTCAAAAGGTTTGAATTTTCAGAAAAATATTAAAACAAACAAAGTTTCAAAACCTGATTCTGTAAATCCTAAAAGAAAAGTTATGGGATATATGGAATGTCCTAAGTGCCATACTTATTTGTACCTACCATCTTCATCTTGGTGTCTTTGTTCAGTTTGCGATGAAAAGTTTTACTCAGCTAATACTAACAATGCGCTATCTCATAACCCAAGTAAAAATGGAGCCTTGCAAAATTCACTGAAGCCAAATGGGGTCATTAACTCTATGGTCGGGGAACTCTTGCAGCGCTCAGATAAATTGACGCAAAAAAACATCACTCCAGAATTACCTTTGAATAAAGATATATCTATTAAATATAAAAAAGGCCTAGCTATGCGAAGTTGCTCGAAATGTAATAGGTCATATTTTGAAGATAAATTATCAGACTGCCCTCATGATGGAGCAAAGTATAGTTACCCAAATTTAACAAAATAGAAATTTTGGGTTCTTTGTCGGTTTTCCCGACAACTCACCACCCGATCTGCCGATGCCGCTTGAAGCCAGTGGGCCGTCATTAGATTCCAAGTTCGACGGTGCAAATATGACATCGAACTGCAGACCGGGTTAGACGTTGTAAAAAATACTGTTTGAAATCATCAGCATATCTGCAAAGCCGTGTACCCCAGTTCGATTCTGGGTTCCGCCTCCAGTTCATATGCATCTATATAGATAACCATGGAATCGATTGTGCTTGACTGGATAAATCATATCTAAATCATTGTTACCGAACAGAGTGGGGCTGATCTACGCTGGCAGACTCTGGCGGACCGTGAGCGACTAGGGTGATTTGTCGGGTTTCCCGACATCTATCTTTTACTCTAAAAATTCAAAATGGTCGCTTCGAAACAAAGGTAACCAAATTTAATATAAAGACGCGTTCAATTATTTCGGGCTTGAATTTAGTCTCTATTTAAACTGCATTAACAGTGGCTTGTACTACTACAATTAGTGTGGTGGGCATAGTTAATGATTGATATGGTTTTTTTACAGAGTAGTTCTTTGTTTTTGGTATCTTAGTCAATATCAATATATGAACTTTTTGTGACGAT
>JACCDL010992483.1_pt1 | contig 11794 bp, 8 predicted proteins | sample 7441931 | NCBI WGS metagenome assembly JACCDL01 (sample SAMN15323437, study PRJNA562643) | freshwater metagenome | isolation source: river surface water | place: USA:Blue River Watershed | collected 2017-08-16 | reverse complement strand
GGAACAGCTAGAGAAGGAACAGCTAGAGAAGGAACAGCTAGAGAAGGAACAGCTAGAGAAGGAACAGCTAGAGAAGGAACAGCTAGAGAAGGAACAGCTAGAGAAGGAACGGCTAGAGAAGGAACGGCTAGAGAAGGAACTTCAAACCAAGATTGAAGCAGAAGTATTTAAAAAACAACAAGACGAGTTAAAACAAGAAGAAATAACAAGTACAATTGAATCCGCTTCTAAAATAGTAGATGATCTGAATTCAACACCTACGCCAACATCGAATATATCTGAAAATGATATAACAAAAATTATAAAATCTGCAACTGAAATCGTGAATGGTATTACAAAACAACCCGTTTCAGAAAATAATGTTATAGATTCATCCGTTTCCGAAGACTTGATCAATGCTGCGTCTAAAGTTGTGCATGGTATCGATAGTCAACTATCACATGATAAAGTCGCCGAAATTATTAAATCTGCGGTTAAAATTGTAGATGGAGTTACTATCCAACAATATCCCAAAGACGATGTAACCGAAATCATTGATTCTGCGTCTAAAGTTGTGCATGGTATCGATAGTCAACTATCACATGATCAACTCACCCAAATTATTAAATCTGCGGTTAAAATTGTGGATGGTATAAATGAGACAAAAATGGTTAATGATACTGATGGTGAGGATGATACTGATGAATATGATGATAGTGATAGTGAGGATGATACTGATGGTGAGGATGATACTGATGGTGAGGATGATGGTGATGGTGAGGATGATACTGATGGTGAGGATGATGGTGATGAATATGATGATAGTGATAGTGACGATGAAGAAGAAAAAGAAGATGAAGAAGATCATGATACTGATGATGATGCGACAAATGGCATACCACATCCAACGACCAACAATACTAAACTAAATAATACACAAAAAACCGATCTGGTTAATACGGCGACTAAGATACTCACTCCAAGTACCGATGCGACTGCGAATAATACATCAATATACACAATCATCAGTGAACAAAAAAACAAAATGGAACCAATTGTAAACAAAATCGCATATGATGGTACAGGAAACTATAAGTTTGAACAAGTTCCTCCCACTAAAGCAGAATATAATGAAGTCATTGAGTTTGACAAACAAAAACATACACCTCACGCAGATTCTTTTGTATCAAAATTATTCGAAAAAACATCCGAGCAAAATCCATCTGAACAAAATACGAACGAGCAAAATCCATCCGTCCAAAATCCATCCGCCCAAAAAATATCCGAGCAAAATACATCCGAGAAAAATACATCCGAGCAAAATACATCCGACCAAAATACAAACGACCAAAAAACATCCGTCCAAAATACATCTACCAATAATGTACCTGAACAGTCGTCAAATAACCCAAACCCAGTATCCAATTAGAAATCGTTTCATAGCCATGGATCTCCATAACCTATTATACAAGACTGGTTATGAAATCGTGAACTTGTTTGATCCATTGCACCCCACAATCATCTTCCCCCACATAAGTCGCATTCTCATTGGTAATCAAATGCAATACCGACGGTTTATCGAGCAACCATTTATCATGATATGTTTTACATTTTTGCAAATAATCTAACGCAATACCCCCTTCTCCATCCCGGGCACGTTTCATAATACGCGATGCACAAACTCCCGGATCCGCGTCAATGTAGACAACTCCCGAAACCGCAAATTGATCCGTAAACTCCACGAAAACCCGTTCGTAGATTTGATAACATACACTATCTATAATACCATCGTCGTGCAACATTTTCGCAAATATATTTTTATCGGCTTCCAATGATCGTTCACATATGATAATGCGGGCATCCGGATTCGATTTGACCGTTTGTACTAACAATGACAAACGGGTAATATAAGCCATGATTTGAAATGGGAATGCATATTTGGCTGGATTCGCATAAAACATTTTCAAGACTGTATCGCCGGTTGTTTCGTCTTTGATTTGTTCCCACGTATCTACGGGTTCTTTCAAGAAAATAATGGATGAATCGTTTTGGTATTTTTCGTGTAATTTTTCGATGAGGGTGCTTTTTCCGGCGCCAATATTTCCTTCGAGGGTGATAATTCTAGGCATCTTTATATGATCGATAGTATGTGTATTGGTTTTATACTTTTCTATAAAATCAATTTTATCAACCTTTAATCAATAATTTCCCGTATGTTTTAGGCGGTCGGTATTTCAGCAAATCCAGTTCGCGTCCCGTTGTTGGAAACTCGGTGGATCCATATATATCTTGTAGCAATACCCATTCAAATATTCCGCCGCTATAAATGGCGAGTTTCGAGAACCCCAGACTCCGTAATTGATGATATTTTTTTTCGGATGATGAATCTGCCGCATTTTTCCCATATATAATAATTGTTTTCACATGGAGATCACCATCTTCTATCATACTATTCATGAGGACAGTTTCTGTTTCTAAGGACAGCGTGCCTTTGATCAAACACCCCTGTTCATTTGCATGAAGAGTGTTTATAATAATATACATATCTAGGTGCTCCATTGCATATTTAATATCTTCAAAACCGATTTTATTTGGATCCTTATGGAACCAATTTGAGAACATTGCTAATATAGTATTCAAAAATCTGTTTATATTTGTGTTTTCTAGAAATATTTTTGGTAGATTATGGATACGGATCATCAAAAAGGAAGAGAAATGGATAAACAAGTTGGTTAATCGTAATGATCATAATATAAATAGATTCGTTCAATTGGTTCTGTATTTTCTTCACATTCGATACGTCTTATTTGTTTGTCTATTTCGTTTTTTAATACCTCAAGACGTGTCGCAATCATAGGGTTTTTTGTTTCACCCTTTTTGTTTCTATATTTGTCTGGATTAAATCGTATATAAATCCATTTTCCAGAAAAAGCCATGTATAAATCGTCGTATCGTGTTTCTTCGTCCATTTTATCGTATGATTTATGCTGATTTTCATCGGTGTCAATCGCGAGTAATGTGTTTCCAAATAGTTTTCTATGGTCGATTCGTCTTCGTACACTACAATCGCAATGATTTGTATTTAAATGCTTATCGTGTTGAAATCCATCATAATTCGCATTAATAAAGTCACGAACTGCGATTTCTTTCGTTTTTGACCGTATTTGAAATGTCATTGGGTCCAATGGAAAATTACGACGGAAACATTCAGTGCAATAATTTTTATATTTTGGATTACCTGTTGTATTATAAGGACAATCTGTTGTAATACCATTGATTATGTATCCGAGACATTTTTTACTAATTACATTTATCATAGTATCGGTTTTACAATTAACACAACAAATGGCTACAGTTTCATTTGGCTCGTTATAATGTGGCTGTGCTTTACCACACCGACATTTTTTATTTTTTACATCTACCATAGTATCCGTTTTACAGTTAGCACAACAAATGGCTACAGTTTCATTTGGTTCGTTATAAATTGGTATTTTACCACAACGACATTTTTTATGGTAAACATCTACCATAGTATCCGTTTTACAGTTAGCACAACAAATTGCTACAGTTTCATTTGGTTCGTTATAAAATGGCTGTGTTTTACCACAACGACATTTTTTATTTATTACATCTATCATAGTATCCGTTTTACATTTAGCACAACAAATGGCTACAGTTTCATTTGGCTCATTATAACATGGACGTGCTTTACCACAACGACATTTTTTATGTTTAATATCTACCATAGTATCCGTTTTACAAGTAGCACAACAAATGGCTACTGTTTCATTTGGTTCGTTATAATTTGGTATTTTACCACAACGACATTTTTTACTTTTAACATCTACCATAGTATCCGTTTTACAAGTAGCACAACAAATGGCTACAGTTTCATTTGGCTCATTATATAGTGGTCGTGCTTTACCACAACGACATTTTTTACTTTTAACATCTACCATAGTATCCGTTTTACATTTAGAACAACAAATGGCTACTGTTTCATTTGGTTCGTTATAATGTGGCTGTGCTTTACCACATTCACATATATTTGAAGATAATTTCATGTTTTCTTTATGCGTATTACATCTTACAGGACAATTTCGTTTTAATCCATACGATGCGCGCTTACGACAATTTCGATAATTACACAGAACAGGCATACTTTATTATTATAACGAATCTTTTATTTATATTATTTGTCCTCAATATTAAAAGTGGGGACAAATCAATTTTGTTGCGACAGGTTCAAATGACCATTGGTTTATGCCACCTTCGGTTTATGCCACCTTCGGTTTATGCCACCTTCGGTTTATCCGTGGATCCAAATCCACCTGCACCCCTTTCGGTTTCGCTATGTTGATCCACTTCTAGAATAGATGGGCGTTTGATTCGTTCCATGATGAGTTGGGCGATCTTTTCACCCGATTTTACTTCGTAGGTATTTTCATTGTGGTGATTGATCAACAATACGAAAACCTCGCCACGATAATCATAATCGATGACCCCGGCACCAACATCAATGGATTGTTTCGCGGCTAATCCAGAGCGCGGGGCGACGCGTATATAAAAATCTTCGGCATTCTGAGTGGACCCACTACTGCTACCGCTTGTCCAAGAGATGGAAAGACCGGTTCCGACCAATTTACGACTGCGTGGTGGAATGGAATGAGCCGATGTGGAACATACATCTATTCCCGCGGCATAGGATGAGCCATAGGCAGGAAGAATGGCGTTTTCGACAAGTTTCTTTACGTTAAGAATCATAGTATATATTATTATATTATGATTTTTTCATATCCTTTCAATAATATTTTGTTTCACCTATATACACTCCATCCATAAACTTTCCTGTAATTTTAGTACTTGATCGTCGTGGAGAATAATGCGAATAATGAGAACAATGCGAACAATTTGGACAATGAGAACAACTTCTATGACGTGAATTGTATGGATAATATGCCATTCTATCCCTATTTTGGTAATATTCGTCCATATCTTCGAACTCTTTTATTTCCGCATTTAACTTATCAATTTCTGCTTGTTCCCTGGCAATACGTTCTTGTTCTTTTCGCAACGCGCGTTCGTGCTGTTCAGCTTGTTCCCTGGCCCTACGGTGTTGTTCCTGCAATTCACGTTCTTTTTGTTTCATAAGATTGATTTGCCGTTGTTTTTCTTCCTGTTCTTTCAAATATTTCACTATTTGTTCACGTGCCTTTACAATTGTTCTATCCAACAATGCATCTATTTTTTTATTCGAAATTACTAAATATGCTGCTTTCAATTCTTTTATGATTTCACTTTTTTCATTTTGTGTTGTATTGATACCTAGTACATGTAAACTTTCTTTCAATTCTTTTACACTCATGGTCGCTGGATCTTTTTTAAAATCAACACCAATTGTTCCTGGTGCTAGTTTTTCTATGGAAAGCATTTTTTTGTAGACAATCATATTCTTTTTCTCATTGTCAATAGTATTCAATTCGTCCATGGGATCCATTGTTTTGGAAGATTGTCTCGATGCACTGGCACCACTGCCTCTATATCTTCGACGAACTGTCACATTGCCTCCTTTCTTTTTACGATGAGCCGTGTTTTTACTATTCGATTTTCCGTGTTTCGTCATATATACAACCCCGAGAAATTGTTACAAAATTGAATATTCTCCCCCGTAATATAACTATTATACAAAACCAACAATTTATTAATCATGGATCTAACACAATCAAAACTCTCTCGTTCCGAATGGAACAGTATTGAGACACCCGTCTCTGAAAATGAAATCGCCATTTTGAAACTCATTGCAAACGGATTTCAAAATACCAACATACGCCATAATGAGCACAAAACTCTTATCCAAATTATGAAATTAGAAAAAACACATCATATTGAGAACTATTTGTATCATCTCTATTTTCAACAACAAATACAAGGCTTGGTGAAAAAGTATGCCGAATCTACATCTATATCATTTACTTCACCGAATATCGATCAAAAACAATTGAAATCGATGAAAAAAGCCGATATTATTCGTATTGAAAATATGAAAATCGACGTGCAAAAACCATACATATTCGAATACACGTTGCTCTCCTTCTGCGAAAATATGATGACTCAAATGATGGCGTTCGAACCATCCTATCGAGCCCCTGTCCCTATAAAAACCAAAAAAAATACTCCTCCTAAATCAACGCCGACGCTCGAATCGTTCAGTTATTATTTATATTCTCTCTTACATTTCAAAAAACAGACCATTACCGAATGCAATCCTCACGTAGCAACCTTTATCGATCAAGTCATCCAACATGCCAAACAATATGCATCCGTGCGTGGTATTATACACGATGCATTTCAAGTGATCGAGAACAATAAATATTTGTTGGAATACGAGGACACCACATTGTATTCCCATCAAAAACAGTTGTTTTCCATTTTGAAACAGAATACCAAACCAAAATTAGTATTATACATGGCGCCCACGGGAACGGGGAAAACCTTATCCCCTATTGGTTTACTCGAAAATTACAAGGTCGTTTTCGTCTGTGTTGCTAGACACGTTGGACTCGCCTTAGCGAAATCGGCGATTAGTGTGGGGAAACGCATTGCCTTTGCATTTGGTTGTGAAACCGCATCTGATATTCGCTTGCATTATTTTGCAGCCAAAGATTATGTCAAAAACTCGCGTTCTGGTGCGATTGCAAAAGTTGACAATAGTATTGGCGATAAAGTGGAAATGATTATTTGCGATGTGAAATCGTATTTGATTGCGATGCAATATATGAAAGCATTTAATCGCATGCCCACCGACGAAGATATTGAAAATGGGGCAGAGATACGCAAGAACAACGATATTGAAATCAAAGAAATCATTACGTATTGGGATGAACCCACGATTACGATGGATTATGAAAGCCATGAATTGCACGAAACTATACATCGTAATTGGGTGGAGAATGAAATACCGGTAGTCATCTTGTCATGTGCAACATTGCCAAAAGAAGATGAAATTGTGGATAGTGTCATGGATTTTCGCGCCAAGTTTGAAGACGCGGAGATTTATACGATCGAATCCTATGATTGCAAGAAATCGATTTCGATGTTGAATGTGGGCGGTAAAACAGTATTGCCACATACACTCTTTGAAAATTACGACGATGTGCGCAAATGCGTGGAACATTGTATTTCCAATAAATCGTTGCTAAGATATTTCGATTTGGGGGAAATCGTCCGATTTATCGAATATGTTCATGACCACGATGCACTCACACGTCATCCAATGGATACCTATTTTGAGGGTGATATTATGAAAGTCACGATGCATTCGCTGAAAATATATTATTTGGAATTGTTGAATCATATTAAATCGGAAATGTGGCCGCTCATTTATCGCGGACTTGTAACTGATAAAGACGCGATCAAAAAGACAACCAGTATGGATCAACCATCATCGGTTTTTGGAGGCGGATCCATTGTTCGCAGTCAAAGCGTATCATCGACGATGCCACCGGTTGCACATCCACTAAATGCAGCCCATCGAGGAATCTTGTTGACGACGAGCGATGCACATACGTTAACCGATGGACCAACCATCTATTTAGCCGAAGACCCGTTGAAAATCGGCGCATTCTTGATCCAACAAGCCATGATCCCCGATCAAGTATTATCCACGATTATGGAAAAAATCGAGAAAAACAATCAATTACAAAACAAATTGGACGCATTGGACAATGATTTGCAAGATAAATTGGGCAAAGAAATCGAGAAAACCAAAAAAATGGAGAAGGAACAATTCAATGGGGAAACCCGGGCAGTATTGAATCAAATTAACAGTCTTCGTGGACAAATACAAGTAGTGGCGATGGATAAAGTCTATGTTCCGAATACCCAACCACATCAGCGATTATGGACGAATAATGAAACCATGAATCATCGTGCATTTATACCGTTGATTACCGAAAACGTGGTGAAACAAATCATGGCATGTAATGTATCGACCCAAATGAAAATGTTGTTGTTATTAGGTATCGGTACATTTCAACGAGATGCGGATATACAATACATGGAAATCATGAAGGAATTGGCACATGCGCAAAAGTTGTTTATCATTATTGCGGGATCGGATTATATCTATGGCACAAATTACCAATTCTGTCATGGATTTGTTGGAAAAGATTTGATGAATATGACCCAACAAAAAATCATACAGGCGATGGGACGTATTGGTCGCAACAATATCCAACAAGATTATTCGGTACGTTTCCGAGATGACGGTATGATATCGCACCTATTTATGCCACCGGAGAAAAATCTGGAAGCGGAAGTGATGGGTAGATTATTCAATTCGTAAGGGGGCTCGTCTCGGAATGTGTAAAATATACGAAAATTATGTGTTTGAAAAGAAGGATATCAAATGGCAATATACATGTGAATTGATTTTGCTCTTACATCGATTTAGAAGTTTTATTCTTTCGAGAACTCTTTTTGTATTTTTCACCACCCATTGTCAAGGGAGGTAGAGAAGAATCTAGACTGCCGGTGGTTTCCTCTTTAATAATTTGTATTTCATATATCGTGTTATTTGTCCCCGATTGACAATGATGCGTGCCTGATGGAATTGTAGTGGGCCCTAACACGCGTTTTGTTGTAATTGCTTCACATTTTTGTGTTGTTTCAATAATTTCATATAATTTGTTAGTGTCGTCATCTAATATTTTTTGTATATATTCGCGTTTCACAATTCCAGCAGGAATACCTATTTTATTCAAATAAAAATAAATGTTGGCCAAATCTAGATTTGCTCGTCTTGGAACGATTCTTGTATTATCTATTTTGAAACAACAATAAACTTTTTCTTTATCATTTTTATAAATAGGCTTAATATTTTTTTTGTTGATGCCGTAATAAAAATCTCCGAGTTTAAAAACTAAATTGCCTTTATCTTCATTCATAAAGTCCTCTACGTTCACATATGTTAATTCAATAAAATCATATATCTTTTGTTTTAGACAATCATCATATTTGGTTTTAGAAATAGTAAGTTCTTTGGTAGTTGTTTTTTGAAGCTCTTTTATATCATAAGGTTTATCATCCTTCCATTCACCTTCGAATACTGTACCATCTGTTTTAATTATTTTGCCTGGTCCGTTTTTCTTATTGTTCTCCCAATTACCCTCGAATACTGTATCATCTCTTTCAATTATTTTGCCTGGTCCGTGTTTATTACCGTCATTCCATTCACCCTCGTATAGGTATTCTTGACCGATACTATAAATTAATTTACCATGTCCGTGTCTCTTATCGTCCTTCCATTCACCCTCATATAAATTACCAGAAATATAATAATTCATTTTACCTTGTCCCTCTCTATTACCGTCCTTCCATTCACCCTCATATATATCACCATTTTTATAAGTCATTTTACCTTTTCCCTCTATCTTACCGTCCTTCAATTCACCCTCATATATAACACCATTTTTATAAGTCATTATACCTTGTCCGTGTCTCTTACCGTCCTTCAATTCACCCTCATATAAATTACTTCCACCAATTTGTCGTTTTTTACTAAAGTTTATTTTTAATTTGTGATTCCTATATTTTTTGCTTTTATTCGGCATATATATATACGATATTTATTATTCTACTCCACTTTATTTTCTGGAGTTAATTTTTGAACGTACCAAATCGAAATATACTTTGCAAATAGAATCGTAGATGCGGATTCTTAGTGTGCATTTTTATGTTGTAATAAATATTATTTGTTAAAAACAATATTTCGTTTCTCCCATTTTTCTTTCCGGTCGGTGTAATTCTATATAATTAATTTTTTATAAAGATATAAATAAATCAAGAAAATTGAAATGTCTTTTTCCGATTTACATTTCTGCACTTCAAAAAAAACTATCAAACATGAAACTTCGATCTGGAAAAGTCATTAATGGAAACCCTCATTCTAATCGTAAACACACGGTACCATACTATGGGAAAACCTGGACAATGCTTTTAGCATCACTCTTGAAAGAATCCCAAAACTGTAGTGGTATTGAACGTATTTCAGTCATACAACAAATATATACAATTATTTATGACAATAAAGAAACCATCAAGGGTGATCCTATGTATAAAAAGTTAATGACTACTATATTACAAAAATCAAGTGAACATATTGCGTCATTGAATCTATTGTTTTCAGAAATGATACAAAATACGTCATATAACAAACTAAATAAAACTCGCGAAACATCATTAGATACGTATGCCAATTGCATGGCTGAGATAATGCGTGTAAGAAACTACTTTGAATAAACAAAAATAAAAAATTAAAAAAGGGGTAAAATCCTTTTTTACGCACACTTTTATGGGGAAAAGATATCTTCAAATGATGAACAATTTAGAAATAATGAGTTATATAATACAAATAAGATAACCGGTGAAGGTCATGAATATACAATCTATTGTATTGTTGTTTATATGTTTTGTATATAGAATATCAGCAAGTAGTTTTAAATGTGTAGATGGAGGTAGCGGACAAATATGTTTCTGTGCAGGGAGTGTATATTATGGTCGAAAGTATTTGAGTGGAACATCTGGAACAGAAACCGATTTAACAACCATACAAACATTTACTTATTATGTGCAAACAAATATTGCCAATTCGATAGAATGTTCCAATTCTGTTTTCGGAAATCCTGCTCCTGGGTATACAAAACATTGTATATGTGATGGTGTATATACAGGGACAGTATCTCCCACTTTTGTGCCGTCGGTTGTGCCATCGGTTGTGCCTTCGGTTGAGCCATCGGTTGTGCCTTCGGTTGAGCCGTCGGTTGTGCCTTCGGTTGAGCCGTCGGTTGTGCCTTCGGTTGTGCCATCAGTTCAACCTTCAGTTGAGCCAAGTTTTGTGCCATCGGTTGTGCCATCAGTTGTGCCAACTATTGTACCGTCTAGGCAACCGAGTAGTAGACCCAGTGGACAACCAACTAATGTACCAACAGGACAACCTAGTAGCAATCCAACAGGACAACCTAGTAGCAATCCAACAGGACAACCTAGTAGCAATCCAACAGGACAACCTAGTAGCAATCCAACAGGACAACCTAGTAGCAATCCAACAGTACAACCTAGCAGCAATCCAACAGGACAACCTAGTAGTAGACCCAGTGGACAACCTAGTAGTAGACCCAGTGGACAACCTAGTAGTAGACCCAGTGGACAACCTAGTAGCAATCCAACAGGACAACCTAGTAATAAACCCAGTGGACAGCCATCTAGTGCGCCAAGTGTTAAACCAACTAATCTGCCCACTGGTCAACCAAGTAGCAGACCCAGTAGCGAACCTTCATCATATCCATCTGGACAACCATCTAGTGTTCCAAGCGGTCAACCAAGTAGCAGACCAACTAGCGAACCATCCTCATATCCATCTGGACAGCCATCTAGTGCGCCAAGCGGTCAACCAAGCAGCAGACCAACTAGCGAACCATCCTCATATCCATCTGGACAGCCATCTAGTGTGCCTAGTGGTCAACCAAGCAGCAGACCAACTAGCGAACCATCATCATATCCATCTGGACAGCCATCTAGTGTTCCAAGCGGTCAACCAAGCAGCAGACCAACTAGCGAACCTTCATCATATCCATCTGGACAACCATCTAGTGTGCCAAGCGGTCAACCAAGCAGCAGACCAACTAGCGAACCATCATCATATCCATCTGGACAGCCATCTAGTGTGCCAAGCGGTCAACCAAGCAGCAGACCAACTAGCGAACCATCATCATATCCATCTGGACAGCCATCTAGTGTGCCAAGCGGTCAACCAAGC
>JACCDL010240444.1_pt1 | contig 11796 bp, 10 predicted proteins | sample 7441931 | NCBI WGS metagenome assembly JACCDL01 (sample SAMN15323437, study PRJNA562643) | freshwater metagenome | isolation source: river surface water | place: USA:Blue River Watershed | collected 2017-08-16 | reverse complement strand
GAGTGTTGATGGTATTTTGGCGCGTGCAGCATATTTCCAAAAGCAGGGCGCTAACGTTATCGATCTTGGTTGCCTGCCGAATACACCATTTCCTCACCTTGTAGATACTATTAAAGCACTCAAATCCGCAGGTTATAAAGTAAGTGTGGATTCTCTAAACAGTGATGATTTGCTATTGGCTGGTCATTCAGGCGCAGACTATCTCTTAAGTCTAACTGAACATTCATTATGGATAGCTAATGAAGTGCAATCCATTCCAGTATTGATTCCAGCTAAATCTGGAAGTTTGCCATCCTTGTATCGGGCAATTGATGCAATACAGAAAATAGGCAAGCCATTCATTGCTGATGCCATTTTAGATCCTATTCCTTTTGGCTTTACCGACTCTATTGTGCGTTATCAGAAGTTGCGTAAGCGTTACCCAGACATCCAAATAATGATGGGTGTGGGTAACATTACTGAATTGACTGATGCTGATACGACAGGGATTAATGCTATCTTATTTGGCATGATTAGCGAATTGAAAATTAATGCGGTATTGGCTACATCAGTTAGTCCTCATGCTATTAATGCAGTTGCTGAAGCTGATATTGCTAGACGTATAATGTTTGCTGCCCGTGAAGATAGTCGTTTGCCACGTGACTATAGTTTGGGTTTGTTGGGTTTGCATGATAGGCGACCATTTCCTTATTCTTCAGAAGAAATTGCTGAAATTGCTTCACAAATCAAAGATCCTAGTTTTAGGATTCAAGTAAGTAAGGCTGGGGTGCATGTCTATAATCGTGATGGCTTTTTCCAAGACATTGATCCATTCAAGCTATATCCACATTTAAAGGTCGACGATGATGCTTCTCATGCCTTTTATTTAGGTGTTGAGCTCGCGCGTGCGCAAATTGCATGGCAACTTAAAAAACGTTATGTTCAAGATGAAGAGTTGGAATGGGGTGTTAATAGCGCCGAGTCAGATCAGTCTGGTAAAACTGCACACCGTGAAGCATCAATAAAAGAGAAAAAGCTTAAAGTTGAATAGTCAGGCAGAAAAAATTATTGAAAGTATCGTTGTGACGCAAAATCCAGATGGCTCTCCTCATATTGCTCCATTCGGATTGCGTCAGCGGAATGGGTTGCTGCTACTTGCTCCTTTTAGGCCATCTACAAGCTTAGATAATTTATTAAGTGGAAGGCAGGTTTCCTTTAACTTTACTGTTGATGTGCGTGTGTTTGCGGGCGCTTTGACTGGGCGTAGAGATTGGCCTGTTATTAAGTCGCTTTTAGGTGCCTGGGTGCTTGAGAATTCATTGAGTTATCAGGAAGTGAAGCTGGTGAATGTTATTGACGATGATGTCAGGCCAGAGCTTTACTTTGTAACGCAATCCTTGGTCAATGTGTCACCGTTTATGGGATTCAACCGTGCACAAGCTGCAGTGCTTGAGCTTTGCGTATTGGTGAGTCGATTAAATCGCTTGTCTATTGAAAAGATTGATGCGGAAATTAATTATCTGCAAATCGCAATAGATAAAACGGCTGGTGAGCATGAGTTTGAGGCTTGGGGCTGGCTGATTGATGCTGTTGAAAATCATAAGGCTACTTTGCAAGGTCATCACGTTGCCTAACGTATCGCCACCAAAGTTTTTGGCAAGTGTAACTTGTCTGAATGAAGCTCAATTAGTACTTGATGCAAATGTTGATATTATTGACTTGAAAAATCCGGCTGAGGGTGCGCTTGGTGCTTTACCTCTAGCGACGATTCAAGAAATTGTTACATTAATCGATAAACGTAAACTTGTAAGTGCAACCATCGGTGATTTGGTGATGGATCCATTATTGATTGAACCTGCAGTTCAGGAAATCTCTGAAACAGGCGTTGATATTGTTAAGGTTGGTTTTTTTGGCAGTGAAAATCACGTTGGTTGTGCATTATCTTTAAAAAAACAGATTCTGAATGGTACTAAAGTAGTGGCAGTTTTATTTGCAGATCAACATCCTAATTTTGACTTTATGGATAATCTTAAAGCTGCAGGTTTTTATGGCGTGATGTTAGATACTGCAAATAAATCTTCTGGTGGATTGCTGAATCATTTGTCACTTGATGCCTTGTCCTCTTTTACGCAAAAAGCCAAATCTTTAAATTTGTTATCTGGATTAGCTGGCTCTTTAACGGTAAACGATATTTCACTGTTGAATGAATGTTGCCCAGATTACTTGGGGTTTCGTGGGGCTTTATGCGATTCATTGAATCGTAGGTCGGAAATAGTCTTAAATCAGGTTTTGAATGTTAAAGATACTTTGTTGTTATCATTTTAATATTTACACATTTTAACAATAAGTTAATTGCCTATTGGCCTAGCGTTCCGTATAGTTAAATCATAGATTTTTATTAGTAAGTTACAAGAATAATTGAAGGGCAGTAAATGAAAAAAAATATAGTTAACATAGCACTGATGGCAGTATTTTCGCTAGTTGCAACTCAGTCGGTTGCTGAGGAAGCTTATTCTGGTAGCTGGTATGCACTACCAGGTATTAGTTATATGAATACAGATTCTGACTTGGATGCTGATAACGGCTATGGCGCATCGCTACGTTTCGGTAAACAAATTAGTGATCATTGGGATGTTCAAGCCGGCGGTAGTTATGCTCGTGCAAATGAGGACTTAGGACAGGGCGGTAGCGGAAAATACAAACAAACTCTTATCGGCGTTGATGCGCTTTATATGCTGAGCCGTGATAAGTTACGTCCTTTTTTATTGGTTGGTTTAGGTGCTGCGCGCAATAATGTGGATTATAAATTGGCAAGTTCATCTGTAGGCGGCAGCCAAACTTCATGGATGGCTAACTTTGGCGCTGGTGTTCAATACTCGATCAACGATCGATTTGGTATTCAAGCAGATTTGCGCCATGTTTTAAGTGAGGCTGATACAGTTGATCGTAATGACAAAGTAGTGGGTAACACTTATGTGAATATTGGAGCAATCTTTAATTTTGGTGCTCCTGCACAAGTGGCTGTAGCTGATTCTGCGCTACCTGCACCAACTGCTCCATTAGCACCGGCTGAGAAGGCATCAGAAATGTCCGTACCGGCTGCCGTTGTTTGTAAGCCAACATTTGAAACAATTACAGTATCTGCTGAAAAGTTATTCGGTTTCGATAAATATGACTTGAAATATGATGGTAAGGTTGAATTAGACGCAGCAGCTCAGAAATTAATTGACAATGCTGATGTTGATTTGGTTTTAGTGACTGGTCATACAGATCGTATTGGTTCTACTGCTTATAATCAGAAGCTTTCGGAGCGTCGTGCAAATACTGTTAAAGAATACCTAATTTCTCAAGGTGTTGATGCTTCGCGTTTGAGAGCAGTTGGCAAAGGTGAGTCTGAGCCTGTTGCTGCTTGTAAAGATAGAAGCTTAAAGGGTGATAAATTAATCGAGTGCTTGCAACCAAATCGACGTGTTTTAATTAGCGCGGAAAAACAACGTGAAAATGCTTGTAAATAATATTTAGTGTGCTTTAATTAAAGCCCCGTTCTTCGGGGCTTTTTTATGCGTGAAATTTATGACTGAACAAACAAAAAAACAAGTTGATTTGATTATTGAAGCTCGTTGGGTAATACCAATCGTGCCGCGCAACAAAATGCTTGAGCGCACGGCTGTAGTTGTCAGCAATGGTGTCATTCAAGATTTACTTGCTATTGAAGCTTGTAACTTAAAGTATTCAGCGATTAAGACTATCCATTTAATGGATCATGTCCTCATTCCTGGGTTAATCAATTTGCATACGCATATGGGCATGACCTTAATGCGTGGATTGGCTGATGATCTAGCGTTAATGCCATGGCTTGAGAAGCATATTTGGCCAGCTGAACAACAGCTAGTTTCCGAGCGCTTTGTTCGAGATAATGCGCTATTTGCTTGTGCTGAATTATTAAGTGGCGCTGTTACTTGTTTTAATGATATGTACTTTTATCCGCAAGCAACTGCAGATGCTGCGGTACAGGCTGGCATTCGTGCTCAACTGGGGCTTGTTGTGTTGGAGTTTCCGACTGCCTATGCGGCAGATGCTGATGATTATATTCAAAAAGGTTTGGAAGCTCGCGATAGTTGGCGTAACAACCCATTTTTAACCTCAAGTATTGCACCTCATGCACCATACACAGTTGCTGATGCTACTTTTGAGAAGGTGATTACTTATGCTGAGCAACTTGGTATGGGCGTGCATACCCACTTGCATGAAACTACAGATGAAATTTCTCGCAGTATTGATCAGCATGGCGTCAGACCGATTAGGCGGATGGCTAACTTAGGTTTGTTAGGCCCTAATGTGACTGCTGCTCATTGTGTGCAAATGAATGATGAGGATGTGAGCTTTATTAAGTCTTATGGTGTTCATGTTGCGCATTGTCCATCGTCTAATTTGAAGTTGGGTAGTGGTGTTGCACCTGTCAGCAACATGCTAAATGAAACTATTAATGTTGGTATTGGTACCGATAGTGCAGCAAGTAATAATAGATTGGATATGTTTACTGAGATGCGTTTGGCTGCTTTGTTGGCAAAAGGATCGACAGGTGATGCATCAGTGGTTCCTGCTTGTCAGGCATTGGAAATGGCAACCATTAACGGAGCTAAGGCACTTGGTTTAGATGATAAAATTGGGTCATTAGAGATTGGAAAGTTAGCCGATATTGCAGCAATTAGAATTGCTGATGTTGAGACTTTACCGTGCTTTGATCCAATTTCTCATTTAGTTTACGTTTGTGGGCGAGAGCATGTAAGTCATGTTTGGGTTTCTGGCGATTTGCGTTACGAAAAGCCAGTCAATCAGAGTGGTGTTTTTGCAAATATTGAACCATTAGAACTTAAGGAAATTGCATTTTTATGGCAATCAAAACTGAATCAATTCAAAGCGTAAATGCTGATCCAGCCGAGCTGGAAAAATTTGCTAGTTTGGCTCATCGTTGGTGGGATAAGAATAGTGAGTTTAAGCCTTTGCATGCAATTAATCCGTTGCGATTAGACTATATTGATCAACAGGTTGGCCTGCTTGATAAGCGCGTTCTAGATGTTGGTTGTGGCGGTGGCATTCTGTCAGAGTCTATGGCTCAAAAAGGTGCAGTGGTAACTGGTATTGACTTGGGTGAAAAGGCTTTGAAGGTTGCCCAGTTACATAAACTTGAGTCGGGTGTTCATGTTGATTATCAGCTAATCTCTGTTGAAGGTATGGCGGCTCTTGAGCCAGCAAGTTTTGATGTTGTAACTTGTATGGAGATGTTAGAGCATGTGCCAGATCCTGAGGCGATTGTTCGTGCATGTGCGCAATTGGTAAAGCCTGGCGGATCGGTATTCTTCTCAACATTAAATCGTAACCCTAAATCATATTTGTTTGCTGTGATTGGTGCTGAATATGTATTGAACATGCTGCCAAAAGGTACACATGAGTATGCAAAATTCATTAAGCCATCGGAACTTTCAGGTTGGGCTAGACATGCAGGTCTTGAAGTTAGTATGTTGATGGGGATGACTTACAATCCAATTACGCAGCATTATGCTCTGGGAAATGATGTCTCAGTTAACTACCTCGTTCATACTGTTAAATCGCTATGATTCTTTTTGATTTGGACGGAACGCTCGTTGATACTGCGCCAGATCTAGCATTAGCGCTTAATCTTCAGCGTCAAAAACATGGCTTGCAGGATTTACCTATCGATGTCATTAGACCTTATGCGTCTCACGGGTCAAAAGGCTTGTTGAGTGTTGGTTTTGGTTTGAGTGACAAAGACGATCTTTTCAATGCGATGCGTATTGAATACCTTGATTTGTATGATGAGGTTTTTACGCGCAATCCAGTTTTGTTTGATGGTGTTTCTGAATTACTCGACTTTATCGAGTCTCAAGCGATTCAATGGGGTGTTGTAACTAACAAGCCTAGACGTTTTTCTGCGCCATTGATTGATGCGATGGGCCTTGCTGAAAGAATGACTTGTTTGGTTTGTGGGGATGATGCTGATAGGCCTAAACCAGCACCCGATACCTTGTTTCTAGCTTGCAAACTTGCCGATGTTAAACCAGAAGATTGTTTTTATGTCGGTGATGCCGAACGAGATATTCAAGCTGGCAATGCTGCCGGAATGGAAACTGTTGTTGCTATGTATGGGTATTTGGATGAAAAAGACCGTCCAGCTGAATGGGGCGCGCATCACTTTATAAAGGATGCAAGGGAAATGATTAGATTAATCAATCATTCAGCTCGTTAAGATTGGCTTGAGAGATTTTTTATTAGTGACATTTCCAGTGCTTTAATATTTTCTTTGCTCAGCACTTCTCCATTTTTTCCTGAAATTAAGAAGGTGTCTTCAGCCCGTTTTCCTAGAGTGTTAATTTTCGCTGTTTGAATATGTACTTGGTGCTCTAGGAAGGTATGCGCTATCGTTGAGAGTAAGCCAGGTTGGTCTCCAGCAATTAACTCAAGTTGATGGTTACTGCTATTCTCTAGGTTGGTTAGCGACACATTTGCTTTAATTGGCATATGTTTAACTTGTCTACTTAAGCGTCCTTTGAGTGGTTTTTCAGGGCCGTTGTTATTGTTAAGTTTCTTTCCTAATTCATACTCAATATAACTTAATAAGTCACGATAACTTATCGACTTATCACTATGATCTAAAATTAAAAAACTATCTAGCGCATACCCATGTTTGCTTGTGTGGATTTTAGCTTCAACAATGTTATAACCCATGCGATCGAAGAAGCTGCAAATGCATGCGAATAAGTCATCGCGGTCATGAGTGTAGATCATGACTTGGATTCCGTCTCCCATAGGACTTAATCTTGCCCTTACAATCGATTCGTTGGTGTTGAAGTGCCTTAGGAGTAGGCGGCTATGCCATGCAATCTCTTGACTGTTATGCCTTAGAAAATATTGTCTGCCAAGCTGTTCCCATAATGGCGTGTAGAATTTTTCTAAGATACCGTAGTGGCTTAGTGTAGCTTTGGCTTCAGCTTGCCTTGATAATAAGTCCTCGTCTACGTTGCTTGCTTTTCCTTGCAGTAAGCCTCTAGTGCTTAAAAATAGCGTCTCTAGTAATTTTGCTTTCCATGCGTTCCATACTTTTGGACTCGTGCCTCTAATGTCAGCTACCGTTAGCAGGTAAAGGGCGGTTAAATGTCTTTCATCTTGCATGAGAGATGAGAATTGTTCGATGACTTGCGGATCGCTTAAATCCGATTTTTGTGCGGTGCTCGACATGATCAAATGGCTTGCAACAAGCCATGAGACTAATTGACTATCCTCTTTACTCAATCCATGCTGTTTGCAGAAACGCATAGCATCAATCGTTCCAAGTTTTGAGTGGTCGCCACCACGTCCTTTTGCAATATCGTGGAAGAGGGCAGCTAAGTAAAGTAAGTGAGGTGAAGCAAATTGAGTAAACAACTTACTGCAAAGTGGAAATTCGTGGGCAAATTCATTTCTTGAGAAGCGGTACAAATTTCCTAGAACATTGAGTATGTGCTCGTCGACAGTAAATACATGAAATAAATCATGCTGCATCTGCCCAACGATTCTGCCAAATGCTGGAATGTATCTGCCAAGAATTTCATAGCGATTCATTAGTCTTAATGTATCTCTAACGCCATTTGCTTGTTTCATAATGTCCATAAACAAGGCTTTATTTGCTGGATTAAGTCTGAAGTCTTTGTTTATAAGCTTTTTTACTCGATGTAAATTTCTAAGTAAATTTGGACTTATTCCAGTGAGCTCTGGATGTTGTTCAAGTAATAAGAAGATTTCAAGGATGCTTGAGGGTCTTTTTTGTAATACGCTGGCAGACGACGTGTTAATCAATCCTTGATTGGACTCGAATCGATCATTAATCGCTTTTGCTTTTTCTTGAGAAGGAAATATCAATTCCTTGAGCAATTTAATCAATATTTCATTAATTAAGCTTACGAATTTAGCGGTTTTATAATAGCCATGCATCAACTGTTCGCTTGCGCGATGTTTTTTGCTATTTATATATCCTAAGTCTGCAGCGAGTTCATTTTGCAGATCAAAAATTAGCCTGTCTTCCCGACGTTTAGCTAGGTAATGCAGCTTGATGCGAAGCATCTTTAGGTGCAATTCATGTTTTTTAATCTGCCTAAGCTCTGATTCCGTAATTAGCTCGTGTTTAACGAGTGATTTCCATTGGTCACCCAAGCCTAATGCACTAGCAATCCATAAGATATTTTGCAGGTCTCTTAATCCACCAGGGCTTTCTTTGATGTTGGGTTCAAGGTTGTTTGATGTGTCATCGAAGCGTGCGTGGCGTTGTTCTTGTTCCGCCAGTTTCGCAGTAAAGAATTTAGAAATATCCATCGCTGACATCATTTCAGTGTGGAATTTATTATAGAGTTCTCTATTGCCAATTAAGTAGCGAGATTCAAGCAAATTTGTTTGAACGGTCACATCTTTTTTGGCTTCATCTATGCATTCGCTTAAGCTTCGTACGCTATGGCCAACGGCAAGGCCTATATCCCAAAATAAGCTAATCATCGCCTCAATTTTTTGGTTGAGTGCTTGGTTATCACTATTCGGGATTAGGATTAGGAGATCGACGTCGGAATAAGGGAAAAGCTCAGCTCTGCCGTAACCTCCAACCGCAATTAAGCATGCTTGATTGTTGATTCCGGACTGAAGCCAAACATCCGAGAGTGTTTGGTCAACTAAATTAGAATGCTGCTTTAGTAATTTTTGACTTCCTGAAGACTCGCAAAATTCCGAGCGCAAAAATTCTTGTTTATTTTTAAGATGTTTGCGCCACTCTGTTGCCCCACTCTGTGAAATCATGGTCGATATAATTAGATTATGGATGGGCTGCTAGGTGATCCATCTGAAACTGTTAGCACTTCATAGCCAGAGGGCGTTACTAATATGGTGTGTTCCCACTGAGCAGAAAGGCTATGGTCTTTAGTGACGACCGTCCATCCGTCTCCTAGCTGCTTAATGAAGCGTTTGCCTGCATTAATCATAGGCTCTATGGTAAATATCATGCCAGCTTGCAATTTGAGGCCTGTCCCTGCTTTGCCATAATGAAGGACTTGAGGGTCTTCGTGAAATTTCTTACCTATGCCATGACCACAGAATTCTTGAACCACGCTAAAGCCATTACCCTCAGCGTGTTTTTGTATGGAAGCGCCAATGTCACCAAGTGTCGCACCTGGTTTGACTTTTGATATGCCAATCCACATGCATTCGTAAGTGATTTCGCATAAGCGTTTTGCTTGAATTGAAGGTTCACCAACATAAAACATACGGCTAGTATCGCCATGGTAACCGTCTTTAATCACGGTAATGTCTAAGTTGACAATGTCACCGCTTTTTAAAACTTTTTCTCCGGGTACGCCATGACAAATTTGATGGTTGACTGAAGAGCAAATTGATTTTGGATAAGGCACGTGCCCGGGTGGTGCGTAATTGAGTGGTGCGGGGATGGTCTTTTGAACATTAACCATATAGTCATGACACAATTTGTCCAGCTCACCGGTTGTGATGCCTGGCTTCACATGGGGTGTAATAAAGTCCAAAACCTCCGAAGCAAGTCTCCCTGCAACACGCATTTTCTCAATATCAACTTCGTTTTTTATAGTAATTGCCATAAATACAACAAAAAGCACCTGTTTGACTTACAACTAAAAGCAATTAGGGCTTAGGTTTTCCTTGAATTTTTAGATGTATCTATGTTAGCATATTGCACCCGTTTAGCTGGTACACAATCAGAAAAATGGAGATGTAATTTTTTAATCTTTTAGCTTGACGAATTCATAGAGTTTTTTGATGAATTCAAAAATAAATCATGCGCCTCGTAAAGGGTGTTCACTTAAGTGAATGTTTATAGGCGCATGTGAGCTATAACCCTTACTGGAGACTTTTATGTCCGTTACTATGCGTCAAATGTTAGAAGCTGGAGTTCACTTCGGCCATCAAACTCGTTACTGGAACCCAAAAATGGCGCCGTTCATTTTTGGTGATCGCAACAAAATTCATATTGTTAACTTAGAGAAGACTTTGCCATTATTTGAAGATGCATTGAAGTATGTGCGTCAATTAGCTGCAAATAAAGGTCGTATTCTTTTCGTTGGTACAAAACGTCAAGCACGTGAAATTATGCAAGAAGAAGCGATTCGCGCTAACTGTGCATATGTGAATCATCGTTGGTTGGGCGGTATGCTCACTAACTTCAAAACAGTTAAACAATCTATCAAGCGTTTAACTGACTACGAAACTATGTTGCAAGATGGCAGCTTAGAAAAATTCGGTAAAAAAGAGGCTTTAGGTTATAAGCGTGAAGTTGAAAAATTGTCACGCTCAATTGGCGGTATTAAAGAAATGGGTGGCTTGCCTGATGCGATTTTCATCGTTGACGTTGGTCATGAAAGCGGTGCGGTTACTGAAGCAGCTAAATTGGGTATTCCGGTGATTGGTGTTGTTGATACAAATAACTCACCAGATGGCGTGACATACGTTATCCCTGGTAACGATGACTCAAGTCGTGCGATTCGTCTATATGCACGCGGCATTGCTGATGCGGTGTTGGAAGGTCGTAACCAATTCATCGCTGAAATTGTTAAAACTGCTGATGAAGAAACTGTAGAAGCTTCGGCTGAGTAATACCCTAAAGGGGCTGCGGCCCCTTTTTTTATAGCTAGCTTTAGTGGTCATCTAGTTAACGCTAGATGAAAGATAAGAATTTAAGGAGTTGAACATGGCTGAAATTACCGCTTCAATGGTAAAAGAATTACGTGAGCGCACAGATGCGCCTATGATGGATTGTAAAAAAGCGTTGTCAGAAGCTGACGGCGATATGACACGTGCAGAAGAAATTTTGCGTGTTCGTTTTGGTAACAAGGCAAGCAAGGCTGCTGGCCGTGTTGCTGCTGAAGGTACTGTAGGCGTAAGCATTAGTGCTGATGGCAAAACTGGTGCAATTATTGAAGTTAACTCTGAAACAGACTTCTGTGCTAAAAATGACGACTTCTTGAAGTTTGTTAATGACTTAGCTGTTGCTGTTGAAAAAAATAATCCAGCAAATATCGAAGCTGTTGCAGCATTGCCAATGGGTTCTGGCACAGCTGAGGATATGCGTACACAATTAGTTGGTAAGATTGGTGAAAACATTACACCACGTCGCTTTGTTCGTTTAGCTGCTCAAGGTAAGTTAGCTAGTTACGTTCATGGTAGCAAAATTGGTGTTTTAGTTGATTTGGTTGGTGGTGATGATGCTTTAGCTAAAGACATCGCAATGCATATCGCTGCAGCTAAACCTAAATCTTTAGATGCGTCTGGCGTTGATGCTGCATTAATTGAAGCTGAGCGTCGTGTTGCAATTGAAAAAGCAAAAGAAGCTGGTAAACCAGAAGCAATGCTTGAGAAAATTGCAGACGGTACAGTGCAAAAATTCTTAAAAGAAGTAACATTGCTAAATCAAGTCTTTGTAAAAGACGACAAAGTAACAATTGAACAATTATTGAAATCTAAAGGTGCATCAGTCGCTTCATTCACGATGTACACTGTTGGTGAAGGTATTGAGAAGGTTGTTACCGATTTTGCTGCTGAAGTTGCTGCTGCTGCTAAGTTGTAAAGTTTAATTGCACTTTTTCAAAGTGCAATGATGTAATCCTGCAAAACGATGATAGTCAGCATTGCTGATATCATCGTTTTGCACAATTGAATAGGAGTTTTTATCGTGGCCACACCTAAATACAAGCGCATCTTACTTAAGCTTTCTGGCGAAGCACTCATGGGTGATGATCACTATGGTATTAATCG
>JACCDL011019949.1_pt1 | contig 11797 bp, 9 predicted proteins | sample 7441931 | NCBI WGS metagenome assembly JACCDL01 (sample SAMN15323437, study PRJNA562643) | freshwater metagenome | isolation source: river surface water | place: USA:Blue River Watershed | collected 2017-08-16 | reverse complement strand
GATACCTGTTTTTGCGGCTCCGTAGTTTGACTGACCAGGGTTCGCGAACAGACCTGAAGTGGATGATGTATGCACGATGTTGCGTGGCTTCGTGCTGCCAGCCTTGTGCTGCTCACGCCAATAGGCAGCTGCCCAGCGTGATGGAGCGAAGTGGCCCTTGAGGTGCACTGCAATCACTGCATCCCACTCTGCTTCTGTCATGTTCACCAAAACGCGGTCGCGAAGAATGCCTGCGTTGTTGACCAAGATGTCGAGATCTCCGAATGCTTCAACAGCAGCGTTGATCATGTGCTGGGCACCTTCCCAATCCGCAACATTGTCATAGTTCGCAATAGCTTCTCCACCCATCGCAAGAATCTCATTCACCACTTGCTGTGCAGGTGTTGCGTCTGTGCCCGTGCCATCATTGGCACCACCAAGGTCATTCACCACAACCTTTGCGCCTTCCGAAGCAAACAACAATGCGTGTTCGCGGCCAATGCCACGTCCTGCACCCGTGATAATTGCAACGCGTCCGTCTAATGCACCCATGATTTCCCCCTCAAGTGTTCAGCGGCAATGCCGCTTCAATTGAGATTAGGGGAACGTGAGGTCGACAGTCTTACCGACGACCACGCGATCAAAATTACGGACGGTCTTGCCGTCAATTTTCGCTGTCTTCAAACCACGGTTCTTATTACCCGTGACCTTGCCGATGACCATTCCATACTTTTCGAGGCGGGCCTTCACGGTTGCGAAGTCCTTGCCATAGATACTTGGAATCAGTGTCGTGACTTGACCCTTTGAGACGGTCAGGGTGACAGTGCCACCACGTGCGAGCTTCTCACCAGCAACCGGCAACTGCACGGAGATTTGACCTGCAGGAATTTCAGGGTGACCAAGAGTTGGCGCTTCCACGACAAGAAGTCCCATATCGGTCAGTGTCTTTGTTGCTTCTGCCAATGTCTTGCCAACAAGATTCGGCACATCACGAAGTGCGGGGCCACTCGAAACGTTCAACGCAACGGTGGTTCCCTTCACAACGGAATCGCCTGCCTTCAACGTTGGTTGGTCGGGGATGCTCCATGACACAACAACACCAGGGGCAACGACTTCGTCTGGGATGTCGGTCTTCACGGCCTTCAAACCAAGTTCCGTAAGCGCAGCCGTTGCTGCTTCAAACGTGAGCGCATTGAGTTCCGTTAACTCCGAGAGTGTGGGACCTTCCGACACCACCAATGTCAGTGTGCTGCGCTTGGCGATATTCACGCCCAACACAGGGTTGGTGCTGATGATCTGACCCGCAACAACTGTGTCGCTGCGTTCCTTCACAACTTCAACGGCCCAACCAAACTGTGACACCTGGTTACGAGCTTCCGCTTCAGTGAGCCCCACCAACTGCGGTACTGGATTCTTTGGATTCAGAACTGTGAAATATGCGCCAGCACTGGCACCGGCGATTAACGCAAACACAACTGCAATCACTGTGATGCGACGGCCCCAACGCTTCTTTGGACGCACAACTTGAGTTGTTACATCTTCTGCTGCAAGAACAGCAAGTGTGTCGGCATCAAGCACAATCGGGCCCGTGTCGTCTCCACCAATCGTGATCGGTGCCGTCACAGGGTCCGTTGGATCGATGATTGCAATCGGCGCAGGGCCTGTTGGCGCATCGACGTGTGGAGTTGTGCGAATCAGGATCGGTTCGTTTGGTGCAACATTTGGAACTGGTTCGACACCGGAAAGGTCAACAGCAGGTTCTGTTTCCTTCGGAGTAGTTGAATCAGTTTCAATGTCGTCAAACATTCCGCCACCGACAATGTCGATAGGCGTCGGACGCGCCATCTTCTCTGCAGCTTGTACGAGTGCTTGACCCATTTCGCGAGGAGAGAAACGCTCGTTTGATTCAGGACGACCAGCGCGTTCAAGTACCTGCGCAAGCGCACCGAAGTCGGCGCTCACCGGCAACAACTTGCCCGAGCGGTTCGCGAAGGCTGCAGCGACTGTGTCGGCTGTAAACGGAACTTCACCCGTCATTGCCTCAATGAGGATGAGGGCCAACGAATAAATGTCTGACGATGCTCCGCGTGCGCCACCTTCGGCTAATTCGGGAGCGGAGTACAAGGCCTGTTCAAGACCAAGAGAGTCAAGTGGCTTCAGCGGAGCACCAAAGCCCACGAGACGAACGCGCTTGTCGAGACCGAAGACCAATCGAGACGGGCGAAGGTCGCCATGAGTGATGCCTTGCTTGGCAGCGGCATCAAGTGCACGACAAATGTCCACGCCAACGATGAGCGCTTGCGATGGGGTCAGGCGACGACCGCGGTCGAGGAACTCACGAAGGGAGCCGCCAGCGAGGCGCTCACCGACGACATAGACGTACTTCTCACCATCGAGGATTGCTTCGCCATGATCAAGCACGGATTCGATACAAGGGTGGCGCAAGCTGCTGGCGATGTCTGCCTGCTGCTCGAAGGCCATCTGCGCATCGGCTGGGGTGGTGGAACCCAGGGTGGGGTCAACGAGACGGGACAGCGGAACGATACGCACGGACACTTCCTCGTGCGAGGAAAGGTCGGTGGCGTCGAATTGCGTGGCTCCGGAGGCCGACTGAGTGGCTTCGCCCCTGGCTTGGTCGAGCTGGTAACGCCCGCCCAAGACGGTGCCCGGCATGTTCTCTGGGTCCCTCATGACCCAAAAGAACCTAGCGTCTGTGGCCCCCTGAGGTGTATCGAGGCTCAAAATCGGACAGAATGAGCCCGTGAAACGCCCAATTGACAAGCAAATGCTCCTTGTGAGCGCCGGAGTCGCCGTCGGGCTGATTCTCATCGTGATGGGACTTCAGAGCGCCACCACAGGCCGAGACGCCCAGAACATCCCCGCCGCTATCGAAGAGATGAGCCCCGGTCCGGGGGACCAGGTCGTGCAACAAGCACAGATCTCCGTGGACTTCACCGAAGGGTACGAAGCCAGTTTGATTATCGATGGCATCACCCTTGAGACCACTCGACTTGATGAATTGTCTGCCGAAGGAAACGCGAAGTTGGAACCTGGAGCCCAAGTGGAGATCCCACCAACGGCCATCTTCGACCCCGGCAACTACATCATTAGTTTCACGCCGCAGGAAGGTGCACCTATTGAGGTGTTCTCCCAAGGCAAGCACACCGCCCAAGTCATCTATTGGAAGATGGTGGACGGACGCGAGAAGGCACGATCCTTCACGTGGGAGTTCGAAGCCAACTAATTGGTCGGCAGTTCGCCTGTCTCCAAAAGAATTTCAAAACCAGCTTCGTCAAGAACGGGAATCTTCAATTGCTCGGCCTTGGTGACTTTGCTGGCTCCCGGAGATTCACCGAGAACCACTGCAAACGTTTTTGCACTGACACTGCCTGGGCTCTTGCCACCGCGCGACTTGATTGCTGCCTCTGCGCCTTCACGTGAATAATTCGCAAGCGTTCCAGTAACGACAACTGCTTTACCAACAAGTGTCTGTGGCGCATCGCTTTTCTCTACACGACCAAACTCAACACCGGCGGCACGAAGCTTTTCAATGATCAGTGAATTCTCTGGTGTCGCGAACCATGATGCGATGGATGCTGCAATAACGCCACCCACGCCATCAACAGAAGAAAGTTCTTCTTCTGTTGCGGCAGCAATTGCATCAACAGTTCCGAAGTGCGAGGACAAGGAATCTGCAGCAGCAGGACCAAGATGTTTGATGCCAAGTGCAGTTAATAACTTCGGCAACGGTCGTGTTCGTGACGCTTGAATTCCTGCGACAAGATTTTGTGCGCCTTTGTCAGCAAAACCTTCAAGTGTCAGCAGTTGTTCGACGGTTATTGAATACAGATCGCCAACATCGGCAACAAGACCTGCATCGGACAATGCGAACACCGTGCGTTCCCCGAGTCCTTCGATATCCATACCGCCGCGCGATGCGAAATAAATAATTCGTTGATCACGCTGAAAGGGACAAGACGGTTCGACGCAGCGAGTGTCTGCTTGATCGTCCATCTTCACCAATGTGGACCCGACACTGCATGGACATGTTGTAGGGAATTCCCATGGTTGAGAATTCTTCGGACGCTTCGCTAAGACAGGTCCAACAACTTCAGGAATAACGTCGCCGGCTTTGCGCACCACCACGGTGTCGCCAGGGCGAACATCTTTTGCGGCCACTTGGTCTCGGTTGTGCAATGTGGCCATGCCCACATTGGAACCACCAACAAATACAGGCTCTAGAACCGCAAACGGGGTGACACGGCCGGTGCGACCAACAGAGATTTGAATGTCTTTCAGAATCGTGTGCTTTTCCTCTGGCGGAAACTTGAACGCAATGGCCCAACGAGGTGCACGTGACGTGAAGCCCAATTGTTCACGTTGGCTGAGGTCGTCCACCTTCACCACAGCACCGTCAATTTCATACCCAAGTTCATGACGATGCTCCTGCCACTTCCGACAGAACGCCACCACTTCTTCAAAAGAATCAACGACCGTGATCTCCGGATTGACGGGGAACCCAAGACCCCCTAGGAAATCGAGAGTGGTGTGATGACTCACAAATTCAGGACCACCAACAACTTCACCTAATTGATACGACCACAGCGATAGATCGCGCTGTGCGGTAATCGTGGGATCCTTCTGACGAAGACTGCCCGCACCTGCATTACGCGGATTAACCGGTACGGAAAGTAGTGCTCGATTATTTGCAACACGTTGCAGGTTCTCCGCTTCACGCTCCGCTTTTAGTTTTTCAAAGGCTGCGGTGGACATGTAGATCTCACCGCGTACTTCAATAACTGACGGAGCGCCTTTACCCAACTTCTTCGGAAGAGAAGAAATCGTGGCGACATTGGCGGTGACATCTTCGCCCACCTTGCCGTCACCACGGGTCGCTGCTTGCACTATCACACCGTTCTCGTAACGAATACTGATGGCAAGTCCGTCGATCTTCAACTCGCACACATAACGCACAGGCTGGTCACCCAAACCTTTGGCAACTCGGTCTCCCCATGCACGAAGCTCGTCTTCGTCCATCGCGTTGTCGAGACTGGTCATTGGCACAGCGTGCACAACTGGATCGAATGTAGTGATAGCCGCAGCGCCAACTATTTCTGAAGGACTATCTGCGTCAACCAGTTCAGGATGTTCCGCTTCCAGGGCACGTAATTCGCGCACCAACGTGTCGTACTCGGCGTCGCTGACCTCTGGGCTGTCTTGGCCGTAATAAAGATCATTGTGCGTGCGAATCGTTTCGCGCAGTTCTTCAATTCTCTTCTTGGGGGAAGGTGTGCGCGCCATTGCCTACAAACTACCCAAGGGGTAGGGCGTGACTGTTTTTCTTAGCTCATCGTCAAGCGAGAAACGGTCGACTCATCGGCGACCTTTGCGCTGAGCTTCTGTGCCAGTGAAAAAACACGTTCAGCGACACCATCGGCATGGGTTCCTAATCCGCACGCTGGGGTGACGTAACTATGACGGCGCAGATCGTCTGCACTCACGCCTGCCTGCACCAGTGCACACATTGATTCCATTAATGCTTTCCATGAACGTTCAGGGTTCACTGAAATCGGACCATCTGTTCGAACGGCGCCCCATGCGATATGACCACCATGCGCCAAGTGATCAGAGATTCGGCTCGCGGCGACCAGCATTTCTGCCATGTCTTCTTCGTTGGATGCATTCGGCACGGGAACAGAAATGATGTTTGCACCCGTAGCAAGAATCGCTCCCCAGTCCGTGCGTGCGCAGCAGTGCAGACCGCTGATGTTGCGTGGTTCCACCGCAGCAAGTGCACCAGAGATGAGATCGATGATGTATTCGATACCCACGGGGTATCCAGGCTCTAACGCTTCAGCGAGTGAAGGCTCATCGAGCACGATGATTTGTGTGATGTCTCCGCACGCCTTCGTGACTTCTTCTTCCAAGGCGACCACATGAGAACGCACTGCTTGCAACGCGAGAGGAAATGCAATGCCTGGTTCAAGACCAAGCCTCAACAATGCAGCCCCCAAAGTAACGGGGCCAACAAACTGCCATTTCACCGACGTGACTTTGCGTGTATTTCGTTCCGCAAAAGTGTCGAGAAATTCCTTAAAGGCACCATATGCATCTGAGTGCAAATCAGTGGTGATGAATTGATCAACATCGAGATGAGCCACGTCAACACTGATGCCGCCGTACTGCCCCACGGACACGCCTTCAATACCTACAAGAGCCTGCGCAATCATTCCTTCAGCCGGAGACCGGCGAGGAAGGGACGGAATGGTGGGAATATCAGTGGAACTCCACACGAAGTCCAAAGCCTCCGTCAAGCTGCGATGCGGAAGGCTGCCCACGCCAAATGTTGCGCCTGGTCGTTCATGCGTCAACTCAGTAGTCATGGTGCCTCCTTCCCAATATTTCGCAAAATGCGTATACCCATTGGTAGCAGCACTGACTCAAGCGATACGAGGCGGGGAATGTCCGAATTTGTCCCTGTTTCGGGCAGGCTAGAGATATGCCAATCGCTACGAAGATGAAGCCCAAAACCATCATCATCGCCAGCACCCTTATGGCATGGGTTGTTTTGGGTATTGCGGCTCCTTGGCAATCTCTTGGCAACGGTCATTCCAGCAGTGTTTCCGCCGTGCTTTTGGTCTGGGGATGGACTCTATTTCTGGGCGTGGCCATCGCAGTTTTGGTGCCGTCACCCATTTCTCTCACCGTCACGAAATGCATCACTCCCCTGATGGCAATCGGAGCATTTGCAGCTGCATCGCCCGCAGGTGTTTTCGGATCTCTCGTTGCGCTCATTATTTCTTGGTCGGCATTGTTCGGTGATGTGATGGTGCAAGGCAGTGCCTATGGCGAAGAAACTCGCTTCACATTGCGCACTCCAGTTCCGTACTGGGCACCAAGTGTTGTTGCATGGGCTTTGTTCTCCGGTGGCCTCATCGGCGGAACTCTGTTCGTTGCAGCAGAGAACTACTTCGTCGGTGCACCTGCACTGATTGTTGGTTTACTTCTCACAAGCACCGTGCCACGACGTTTACATCGCTTGTCGCGTCGCTGGCTCGTCATTGTCCCTGCAGGCATTGTTGTGCACGATCATCTCGTTCTCGCGGAAACACAAATGAGCATGCGGAGCAAGATTCTCTCCATCACCAAAGTGAATGAATCAGGCGAAACTGCAGATTTCACTGGCGGTGTCCTCGGTCCTCGTATCGCCGTTCATCTCAAGGAAGCTGACAAAGTCGTCCTGTCAAAAATCACCGCAAAAACTTTGGGCACCATCGACGCGTTACATGTCAAAGCATTTAGTTTCGCGCCGCGTCGACTTGATGTCGCACTGGCCGCATCGTTGTAACACGGCAACTGTTCGGCTTATGCCGTAACGATGCCCCCGCCAAGCACTGCGTCGTCATTGGCGTCGTAGAACACGACTGTTTGTCCGGGTGCAATACGGCGATTCGGGCGAGCCCACACCATTCGGAAACCATTCTCGGTGCGCTCAATACGAGCAGCAGAACGTTCACCGTGCGCACTTCCCTGCACCAATACTTCGGTACTCAAGACAAGTTCTTCATCGGCATCATGTGGCCACACCATGTTGGTGAGATTCTCCGATTCCACAAACAAACTGGCTTCATCACCCACTGTGACTCGGCGGGCAGGAACATCCACTGCAACCACGTAACGCTTGTCTCCACCACCAAGACCTAGGCCACGACGCTGGCCAAGCGTGACAAGCTCTACAGCGGATACTTCACCGACTTTTTCGCCAGCTTGGTCAACCACTTCAGCTGCATTGAAGGTGAGGCGTGGTTCCAAGAAGCCGGCACGGCCAATCGTGCTTCCGATGAAACACACATCCTGGCTGTCTGGCTTTGTGGCAGTGCGTAAACCGAAATCAATTCCAAGTTGACGTACTTCGGACTTCTGCATGAAGCCCACGGGGAACATCATGTAGGCGAGGTCTTCACCTGACAACATATGCACCACATAGCTCTGGTCTTTTAAGGCATCAGCACCACGACCAACTCGAAGAGTTCCGTTGTCATCGACAATGCGTGCATGGTGCCCTGTTGCCACTGCATCGAAGCCCAAAGCTCGCCCCCGTTCAATCAAACGATCAAATTTCAAATGGCGATTGCATTCGATGCAAGGGTTTGGCGTGGTGCCGGCGACATGAGATGACACATAGGGGTCAACAACATGTTCGTTGAATTCTTCGGAGAAGTTGAAGACCAAGTGGTCAATGCCTAATTGCTGCGCGACACGACGCGCATCGTCCACATCTGACACCGAGCAGCAACCTGTATCGCTTTCGCCACCCCACAAACGCATGGTGACACCAACGACGTCATGACCTTGGTTACGAAGGACCAGTGCGGCAACGGACGAATCCACACCGCCCGACATTGCAAGGAGAACTTTCATTTCTTTGCCACCGCCATCAGTCTGTCAGCGGCTGCCACCGTTGCATCGATGGCCTTCGTGATGTCATCACGAGTTGTGGTGTGACCAAGACTGAATCGAAGGGAACCGTTCACCCGAGATCGTGGAACATTCATTGCGGCAAGAACATGTGATGGTTCCATTGCGCCACTCGCACATGCCGATGCTGCAGAAACACACACGTTGGCAGTGTCCAAGAGATACAGAACAGATTCGCTCTCCAGCCCGTCAAGACATACATGGGCAGTGCCTGCAACGCCGACGCCAGATTCCAAGGTGGGTACTGCACAAGAAATCCGAGTTGTTAGTCCAGCGATTAGTTCATCGCGTAATGCACCGAGTCGCTTCACCTCGTCCTCACGATTCTCATCAGTGATGGCCAACGCAACAGCAGTGCCCACGATGCCTGCAACGTTGTGCGTGCCACTACGACGGTCGCGTTCTTGTCCGCCACCCAACAGGAGAGGCTCTAAGTGCACACCTTCGCGCACGACCATCACACCCATTCCCTTTGGACCGCCAAACTTGTGCGCCGACAAAGTCAGCACATCAACGTGTGGCCAAATTGTGCGGAGATCAAGCCAACATGCAGCTTGTACGGCATCGGTATGAAACACCGCTTTTTCTGCACGGCCACGCACTGCATGAGAGATGTGCTCGAGGTCGTTAATGGCACCAGTCTCGTTGTTCACGGCCATGACAGAAACGACAGAAACATCGTTTAATCCGCCGAGCGTTTCACGCATGACATCAGGATTAAGCGGACCTTGCTCTGTCACAGGAACAATGACGCCACCAACATGCTCGACACAATGCAGGACGGCGTGGTGTTCCGATGCCGAACACACTGCAACTCCACCATTGCGACGAATCGTTCCCAGAATTGCAGAGTTTGCACCTTCTGTTCCGCCACTGGTGAACACAATCTCTCCCGGACGACAGCCAATGAGCGCAGCGATCTGATCTCTTGCTTCATCAATGGCGCGACGGGCTTCACGAGCGAAACGATGCGATCCAGAGGGATTCGCGTACATCACATCGCCAAATGGCTCCATGGCGGCACGGGCCTCAGGGCGAAGTGGAGACGTGGCGGCATGGTCGAGGTACACATACTCAGATCCAGGCGCAGATGACGTCGTCATTGCTCTTCAGGCTACCGATGCGCCGTTCCCCGAGCAGTCGTGGTGGACTATTGCCATGAGTTCAGGCGACAATCCCTTCGGAATCGCTGGCTACGACGCCACCACCTACGGGGAATCCTTTGCCGACGTCTATGACGATTGGTACGCCGACCTTGATGATCAGGATTTCATTGCATCAGTGGCTGCTTCACTTCCAGCCCGCGACACCCGCATTCTGGAACTGGGAGTGGGTACCGGCCGACTTATTCGCGCTTTGCGAGAGCTGCGCACCAACTACAACGACACCATCATTGGCGTTGACACTTCCGAGGCAATGCTCTCCATTGCCCGCAAGGTCGATCTCGGTACCACGACCGAATTGCTCACCATGGACTTCTCACAAGATCTCCCCGATGGCCCCTTTGATGTCGTCTTCGTTGGATACAACACGTTGTTCAATCTCCCGAATAAGGAAGCCATCACAGAGTGCATGCGCCTTATCGCCTCACGACTTGGGCCCGATGCGCACTTCCACGTCGATGTCGTCAACCCCATGCCGACGGACCACAGCGACCACTTGCGCATCCGAACAATGACGACTGGCGAAGTAGTTCTCAGTATCAGTCGTCATGATGAGGTTGAACAACGCATCACAGGACAATTCGTGCAATTCACCAATGGTCAACAGACCCGATTGCGTCCCTATTCAGTGCGGTACGTGAATCCTGACCAACTCGATGAGATTGCGGCGTCAGCAGGTCTGACATTGGTCACTCGTCACGCCGATGGCAACGGAACCCCCATCGGCCCTGACTCACATAGACACGTGAGCAGGTACACAAGGGTTCAATAGCCAAACACTCGGTGAACTCCACCCATTCGTGCGAACTGGCACCTATCCTGAAAGCACCGTGAGCCAGTTACGTTTGAACCTTCTTACTGGCCGATGGGTCACCGTGGTGCCCGATCGAGCCAATCGCAGTACCGACTTTGCGCCGCGCGCAAAGCAAGTGGAGAGCGGACCAGAGCATGAATGCCCGTTCTGCCCCGACTTTGCAGATCCGGACCCTGCATTACTGGATAACAAAGACACCTCGGGTGCTTGGACAAGTCGCGTCGTCGCCAATCGCTTCCCTGCGTTCGTCGGCGATGAATCTCTCGCGGTTCGCAACCTTGGCCCTGTTCATGTCATGGCCGAAGCCAGTGGCACTCATGAAGTCTTCGTCTTCTCCCCCGACCACACCAATCGTCTTGACATGTTCTCCGACGAAAAAATTCGCGAACTGATGTTGACATTGCGTTCTCGATTCATTGCGCATAAGAACACGCCAAACATTCGCTACACGCAGGCCATCGTGAACCATGGTCGCGAAGCTGGTGCGTCGTTGTCGCATCCTCACGGTCAGCTTCTCGGTCTTCCATTTGTTCCAGGCGAGATTCTTGAAGAAGAGCGTGCCTTCGAACGCTTTAAGGGTGGCTGCATTGTGTGCACCACGGTCGAAGCAGAATCACATAGCGAGCGCTTCGTATTGGACAATGAACATGCAGTTGTCATAGCCCCGTTCTGGAGTTCTAGCCCTTACGAATTGTTGATCATGCCGAAGGATCACCATCGTCATCTTCCCGACTCCACCGAAGATGAGCTCACATCCGTTGGTATTGCAATCCGTGATGCTTTGGCACACCTTGTTGCACGCCTGGGAGACATTGCGTTCAACCTTGTGTTCCACACCGCACCGTCGCACCACGAAGGCATGTATCACTGGCACGTACACCTGTGGCCAAAACTCACCACGGCTGCCGGCTTTGAGCGCGGCACCGGCGTGATGATCAACATCCTGGCGCCAGAAACCGCTGCAGCAGAACTACGCAACGCAACGGTGCAGGGTTAAACAAATGAGCATTCGCGTTTCCGTTGACATTGCAGCACCCGTCCAGAAGGTATGGGATGTTGTCGAGCCTGTGGAACGCCACATCGATTGGATGGCCGACGCCGTCGCGATTCGTTTTCAGACCGAGCAAACTCGCGGCACTGGAACAACATTCTTCTGCGATACAAAAGTCGGACCCATCAAACTTGTGGACGTGATGACCATCACCGCGTGGGAACCAGGCAAAGTCATGGGCGTCAAGCACACCGGCGTTGTCACTGGCACTGGTGAATTCACTCTTGAAGCTATTGACGAGGCACACACGCGCTTCACATGGACAGAATCACTCACGTTCCCATGGTGGCTGGGTGGCCCGATTGGTGCGTT
>JACCDL010549355.1_pt1 | contig 11797 bp, 9 predicted proteins | sample 7441931 | NCBI WGS metagenome assembly JACCDL01 (sample SAMN15323437, study PRJNA562643) | freshwater metagenome | isolation source: river surface water | place: USA:Blue River Watershed | collected 2017-08-16 | reverse complement strand
ACATCGCATTCACTGGCCAAACCCGCCATCACTTGCACCACGCGAGGGTCTTTGGCACGCGCCAATTGCTCTACTTTTTCTAGCAACTGGACTTTGTCAGTGCTGTTGAGCGAGCTGATGGGGTCAAGAGAGGGGTACAGCGAGCGCATGCCCGCAATTTTGCGCGGGGTCACTTTGGCTTTTTTATTTTGGTTGGCCTGTGCAATGGCACGCACCGTTTGCGCAGCATCCATCAAGGAAGCTTCTGAAATGTCATCAGAGTATGCAAAGGCCGTTTTTTCACCCGCAACGGCGCGAACACCCACGCCTTGGTCGATGCTGAAACTGCCGGTTTTCACAATGCCCTCTTCCAAGCTCCAGCCTTCTGCACGGGTGTATTGGAAATACAAATCGGCGTCGTCAACCTTGTGAGCCTTGATGGCGCTCAAGGCCTTGGCCAAATGGGTTTCGTCCAAGCCAAAAGGCTCGAGCAACAGGGACCTGGCTGTGGCCAGACGTTCAAGAGTGGGTTCGCGTGAAATCATGCTGCCATTGTAGGCAAGCTCAGAAGGCCCTGCTGAACCCCGGTCAGCTGGCCTTGTGAGTTTCACGCGCTTAGGTTTGAACCAGTCGTTTGGCTTTGGCAATGGACATCAAAATGCCCAAGCCCAAACCCAATGTGACCATGGCGGTGCCGCCATAGCTGATAAAAGGCAAAGGCACGCCCACCACAGGCAGGATGCCACTGACCATGCCCATGTTGACAAAGGCATAGGTGAAGAAAATCATGCTGACGCTGCCGGCCAACAAACGGGTGAACAAGGTGGGCGCCTCTTTGGCAATGACCAAACCGCGGAACACCAGAAAGAAGAAGCAAGTGATTAAAAGGAAGGTGCCAAGCAGACCAAACTCTTCTGAAAAAGCCGCAAAGATAAAGTCGGTGGTGCGCTCGGGAATGAACTCCAAGTGGGTTTGCGTGCCCTGCATGAACCCCTTGCCCCAAAAGCCGCCCGAACCAATGGCAATCATGCCTTGAATGATGTGAAAGCCTTTGCCCAAGGGGTCTCGCGCTGGGTCGAGCAAGGTGCAAACCCGCTGCCGTTGGTACTCGTGCAAAACCTTCCAATCTACCCCTTCAGCGCACAACTGTGTTTCAAACACCACCAGCAAACTCAATCCAATCAAGCCCAGCAAGACAGGCGGCAAAATCAAGCGCCAACTTAAACCTGCAAAAAACAGCACGGCCACACCCGTGCTGAGCACCAGCAAAGCAGTTCCCAAATCGGGCTGACGCATGATCAGTCCCACCGGCACCATCAACAACAAAGCTGCCACCAAGAAATCAAGCGGTCGAAGTTGGCCTTCCCGCTTTTGGAACCACCAAGACAGCATCAGGGGCATGGCAATTTTGAGAATTTCGCTGGGCTGAATGACCACACCGACGTTGAGCCAGCGCCGCGCACCCTTCTTGGTGATGCCAAAAATGGCCACGGCAATCAACAGCAGCACGCCCGCCGTATAAATGGGCACCGCCAAGGTCATGAGCCGCTGCGGTGGAATTTGCGCCACCACAAACATGATGGTGCCGGCAATCAGCATGTTGCGCCCATGGTCGACAAAACGCGTGCCATGGTCGTAGCCCGAGGAGTACATGATGAGCATGCCCGCGCAGGCCAGCACAAAGACCGCAAAGGCCAATGGTCCGTCAAAACCTTCAAACAAATGAAGGAGGCGAGACGACCAACTGGGTTTTTCGATGACACGGGACATGGCCGAATTATCCTTTGCTTCGGCAGATTTAGGCGCTTTCACCCTAAATTTGAACCCCCTCAGGCTTGCCCAAGGGCCTGCGCATGGGACAATTGCGCTCATGTTTTTATTGTTTGAAGAAGCTGGCAAATTTGTTGCCGGACGCGTCTTGTCAGAGGCAGAAGCCTCAGTGCAAGTGGAATTGGACAGCGGCAAGCGGGTCAAAGTCAAAGGCGCCAATGTGCTTTTGAAATTTGACAAGCCAGCACCAGCCCAACTCTTGGCAGACGCTGCCACCATCAGCCAAAGCATTGAGCTTGATTTGGCGTGGGAATTCGCGCCCGACACCGAGTTCGGTTTTGCCGAAGTGGCCCGCGAGTATTTCAATGCAGATGCCACCACCGCGCAGCAGGTGGGGGCCCTCATTCGCCTCTACGAAGCGCCTCATTATTTTCGCCGTGCTGGCAAAGGCCGATTCAAAAAGGCCTCTGCCGAAACAGTGCAATTGGCTTTGGCAGGGATAGAGAAGAAAAAACAAATTCAAGCGCAGATTGAAAGTTGGTCGCACGAACTGATGGCGGGTCAATGCCCTGCCCCCATCAAAGAGCAGCTCTACAAAATTTTGTTCCGCCCCGACAAGAATGCACCCGAATACAAAGCGGTGGTCGAGGCCAGTCGTGCCAGCCAAACGGCGCCGCTGACTTTGCTGCAAAACGCCGGTGCCATTGCCAGCGCCTATGACTTTCATTGGCAACGCTTTTTGTTTGACAACTTCCCCAAGGGCACTGGCTTTCCCAAATTGGAGGCGCCTGCCATTGCGCAGGAATTGCCATTGGCCAACGTACAGGCCTACTCCATCGACGATTCACAAACCACTGAAATCGACGATGCCTTGTCTTTGCAAGGGCTGGGCTCCGGCCAAGTGGTGGTGGGCATTCACATTGCCGCCCCTGGCTTGGCCATCGCGCCCAACAGCGCCATCGACAACGTGGGCCGCAACCGTTTGTCCACCGTCTACATGCCGGGCTACAAAATCACCATGCTGCCCGATGAAGTGGTGCAAAGCTACACCTTGGCCGAAGGCCAGGCCTGCCCAGCGGTGTCGCTGTACGTCACGTTGGACGAAGCCACGCTCAGCATTCAACACACCGAAACCAAATTGGAGCGCGTGCCCATCAACGCCAATTTGCGCCACGATCAACTCGATCAATGGGTGACACAAGCTTGGTTAGAGGACGCTGCACCCGCAGCCCGCGAAGGTGAACCCCAACTGCCGATTGCGCACAGCGAATTGGCATTTTTCTGGCGCTTGGCACAACACCTCAAGGCGGGCCGCGAAGTGGTGCGCGGCAAGCCCGAGAATTTCAACCGCCCCGACTACAACTTCCGTTTGGTCCGTGACAACAAAGACACGCCGCCCACAGGTCAAGAGTCGGTGCAGATTTCGGTACGCCAACGCGGCGCGCCCCTCGACTTGATCGTGGCCGAGGCCATGATCTTGGCCAACAGCACATGGGGCCAATGGCTGGCCAGTTTGGGCGTTCCGGCCATCTACCGCAGCCAAGCCAGCATGGCACCCGGCGTCAAAGTGCGCATGGGCACCAAGGCCCTGCCGCATGCTGGCATTGGCGTGCCTGCGTATGCGTGGAGCACTTCACCCTTGCGCCGTTACACCGACTTGGTTAATCAATGGCAAATCATTGCCTGCGCCCAACACGGCGCCACAGCGGCATTGGCCGCCCCCTTCAAACCGAAGGATGCACAACTGTTTGCCATCATCAGTGCCTTTGATGCGGCCTACACTGCTTACAACGGCTACCAATCCGGCATGGAGCGCTTTTGGACATTGCAATACCTGAAGCAAGAAAACATCACGGAAGTGGTGGCCAGTTTGGTCAAAGAAATGGCGGGTGGCAGTTGGTTGGTGCGCGCAGACCACCTGCCACTGATGCTCACTGTCATGGGCGCATCAGGCTTGACGCGGGGTGACAAGGTCAAGGTTCAATTGGGCGCCATCGATGCCATGGCGCTGGACGTCAGTGGCACCGTCATTGAGAAAATCATCAGTGAACATTCTGAAGCCGAGGACAGCGAGGCAAGTTTGGATGAGGCCATGGAAGATCTGGACGAAGCGGCCACTGGCCCCATTGCCATTGCGCTGAACGTCAACGAGGCGCCCGCCGAAGAATAATTCATGTCGACGTCAACCGCACCTTTTTCTGCAAGCACTTCGCACCGCACCTTGGTGTGGGCTTTGGGTGTTTCGGTGCTGGTGCATGCGGCACTGCTGACCTTGAAATGGGTCTCGCCTGCCACCTTTGATCGCATGTTTGAAACCAACACTTTGGAAGTGGTGTTGGTCAATTCACGCAGCACCAACGCGCCCGATGCACCCTTGGCATTGGCGCAGGTCAATTTGGCAGGCGGTGGTCAAGTGCCAGGAACCGCGATCCAAAGCAGCCCTTTCAGTGCCAATGTGCAAGATCAAAACGGTCAAGAGTTGCAGCAAGTTGAGAAAAAAATTGAGACCCTGAAAAACGAACAAGTGCGGCTCATCGAACAACTCAAGCAAGAGTTGTCACAGCTCAGCAACCAAGCGCCAAGCGCGGCCAGTGATGGCAAGACCGATGCCGTGATCGAGCGCAAACACCAGCTCGCCAGCCAGTTGGCGCAAATCGAAAAGCAATCACAAGCTCTGCAAGGCGGACCCAAAAAACGCTACATTGGCCCTGCCACCCAAGAAGTTTCCTTTGCGCGTTACTACGACAAGATGCGCCGCACCATCGAACTCACTGGAACAGAAAATTTTCCGCAAGCGGGCGGCGAAAAACTCTACGGCAGCCTCACCATGGTCATCACCCTCGATGCCAAAGGCCGTGTGCTTGAAACTGAAATTGCCAGTGCATCTGGCAAACCCCTGCTAGACAAACGCGCGCAAGCCATCGTGCGCGGCGCCTCACCCTTTGATGCATTCACGCCAGAGATGAAACGTCAAGCGGACCAATTGGTGGTGGTGTCACGCTTTCACTTTGCGCGCGATGAAACCCTAGAAACCAACATGTTGGCACCTCAAAACAGTGCCGCTTCAGCTCGCTCAACACCCATTCAACGAACCCCATAAGCGATTGAATTGCATGGACACGTACTGCGTTTTCGGCCACCCCATTGAACACAGCAAATCGCCGTGGATCCACGCACGCTTTGCGCAGCTGACCGATCAAAGTTTGGTGTATCACAAGACAAAAGCGCCGCTGGACGGATTTGCCAACAGCTTGCATGCCTTCCAACACCAAGGCGGCAAAGGTTGCAACGTCACCCTGCCCTTTAAAACAGAAGCTGCTGCGTTGGCCACCCACTGCAGTCCCCGTGTGCTTTTGGCGCAAGCTTGCAACACCTTGAAATTTGACGGACAAACCATCTATGGCGAGAACACCGACGGCTTAGGCTTGGTCACCGACTTGGTTCGCAACGCGGGCTGTCAGCTTAAAGGCAAAAGCGTTTTGTTGATTGGTGCGGGCGGTGCCTCGGCTGGCGTCTTAGGGCCCCTGCTGTGCGAAAAACCTCGCCAACTCTGGGTCTGCAATCGAACGGCCGAGAAAGCCACGGAACTGGTGCAACGACATGCCACATTGGCCTCTGAGCAAGAGGTCGACTGCCAGGCCTTGAGTTTGCAACACGAAGGACTGTTCAGCCAGTCCTTTGATGTGGTGATCAATGCGTCCAGCAGTAGCTTGCATCAAGGCGAAGTGCCCGTGCCTCACAGCGTTCTCAAACAAGGCGGTATGGCTTGCGATTTGATGTACGGCCCTGCGGCACAAGGCTTCATGCAATGGGCCACTGCACACGGCGCACAAGCGCGTGATGGGCTGGGCATGCTGGTCGAGCAAGCCGCCGAATCCTTCTATGTCTGGCGTGGCGTCCGCCCGCCTACAGCACCTGTTTTGGCCGAGCTGCGCGCCTTATTGGCGCAGTCCTGATCTTCTATTTCTTCAACGTTACGCATGCGCTACGCACTCTACGCATTCAAACAATGGCTTTTGTTGCTATTGGCTGGCTTCGTCTTGTTGCAATTGTTTTTCATTGGACGCGTGGGTTTCATGGCGGTGGTCGATCCCTCCTCTACCGCATTTGAACGTTCACAAGCCTGGCAAATTGTGAGCAGCCAAGGTCGCTTGTTGTGGCGCCAAACTTGGATGCCTTCAGAGCAAATCGCCAAACCGCTCAAACGCGCCGTGCTGGCCTCCGAAGACAGCGCCTTCACCAGCCACAACGGCGTGTGGTGGGATGCTGTGGAAAAAGCGTGGAGCAAAAATGCCAAAGCCCAAGCCAAACTAGAAGCGCAGGCTGCGCAAAAGAAAAATGGCAAAGTGGCGGCCCCCAAAATTGTGGGCGGCTCTACCATCACCCAGCAATTGGCCAAAAATCTATTGCTCAGTGGCGAGCGAACCCTGATTCGCAAAGGCCAAGAATGGGTCATCACGGTGGCCTTGGAAAGCTTCTTGTCCAAAAAGAAAATCCTCACTCTCTACCTGAACCATGTGGAATGGGGCAACGGCGTGTTTGGCGCAGAAGCAGCAGCGCGGCATTATTTTCAAAAGTCTGCCAGCCAGCTCACCGAATGGGAGGCTGCCCGCTTGGCCGTGATGCTGCCTCGACCCCGCTACTTTGAAAAGCTGCCGCAATCGGTCTACCTCAGCGACCGTGCGCAAACCATCATGGCGCGCATGAACGATGTTGCGGTACCCTGAGTCACCTCTCACCCTCTAGCCATCACAATCCACCCATGAGAATTCTTGGCATTGACCCCGGCCTTCAAACCACTGGTTTTGGTGTGATTGATGTGGACGGCTCCAAACTGACCTATGTGGCCAGTGGCGTCATTCGCACGGACAAAGTTCAGCAAGGCAACTTGCCCAATCGCTTGAAGGTGATTTACGACGGCATTGTCGAAATCAACCAGCGCTACCAACCCAACGCAGCCTCGGTCGAAATTGTGTTCGTCAACGTCAATCCGCAAGCCACCTTGCTACTGGGACAAGCGCGCGGTTGTTGCGTCACAGCTTTGGTGACGTGCAATTTGCCTGTGGCCGAGTACACCGCTTTGCAAATGAAAAAGGCCATCACCGGACATGGCCGTGCCGCCAAGTCACAAATTCAAGAGATGGTGAAACGCATGCTGAAGTTGCCTTCGGTGCCGGGTCCCGATGCAGCCGATGCGCTGGGTTTGGCCATCACGCATGCGCATGCCAGTCCGTCCATGAACAAGCTGGCGGCATTGGATGTGCTCAATCGCAAGACCCACGGCATGTACCGTGATGGGCGAAGCCATTAAGCAGCCCAGCCATTCAGCAACTGAACCCATTAGCAGTTGCCTCATTGCGCAAGTCCGCTTGAAGGCTATCTGTCAGAGCTGTTTTACTTGGGCATGACCATGCGGTCGCGCTTGGCCAACTCGGGGAAGAACTTCACTGCAGCCACGGCCACACCCACTGTGGCCAAGCCCCCAAAAATCGCAGAGCCAACGGGCCCCCACATGGCTGCTGTCGTACCCGACTCAAACTCGCCCAACTGATTGGAAGCACCAATGAAAATCGAGTTGACGGCGGCAACACGGCCGCGCATGTCATCGGGTGTTTCCAGTTGCAGCAACGTCAGGCGCGTCACCACGCTGACGTTGTCTGCAGCGCCGGCCACCATCAAAGCCGCCATCGACAACACAAAGTGCGTTGAGATGCCAAATACAAAATTGGCCAAACCAAACACGCCCACGGCAATCAACATCCAACGGCCCACGCGCCGCTCGATGGGCCACTGCGTTAAAACGACCGCCATCAACAAAGCACCCACAGCAGGTGATGAACGCAAGAGTCCTAAGCCTTCAGGGCCTGTGTGCAAAATGTCTTTGGCATAAATGGGCAAGAGCGCTGTGACGCCTCCCAGCAGCACAGCAAATAAATCCAAGGCAATGGCGCCCAACAAGACCTTGTGATGCCACACAAAGTGAGCACCTGCCAACACGCTGCGCAAATCAGCGGCTGCTTTGGAAGGCTTATGCTTGTAGCGAACCGTCAAGGCCAATAAAAAAGCAATGAACAAACAGGCTGCACACGTGACATACACCGCATTCACATGCATGGCGTACAAAATACCGCCCAGCGCAGGCCCGCCAATGACGGCTGTTTGCACACCTGTGGAACTCAAGGCCACTGCGCGTTGCAAAAGATGACTGGGCACCAAGTGAGGCGTGAGTGCTTGTTGTGTGGGCATTTGAAAAGAACGCACCATGCCCAGCACAGCTGAGATGAACAACACCAACTCGCGCGTGACTTGATCGGTGGCGGTGCCCCAAACCAACAAACCGGCCACGGCTGTTTGGACCAGCATGCACGTGGCGTATATGTGGACCTTGTGAACACGGTCCACAATTTGCCCAGCAGGCAATGTCAAGATCAGCGCGGGCACAAATTGAAACAAGCCCACCAAACCCAGGTCCCAGGCACTGCCCGTGATTTCGTACATGTGCCAGGCCAAAGCCACCATCAACATTTGCGTGGCCAAGATACCGGCCAAACGCGCCAGCCAAAAACGCAAGAAGGGTTGGTGCGACAGCAAATCGCGCAAAGAAGACTGGGCAGCCGTGTTCATGCCTTGCAATTACCAAGCACGCACAGGCAAGGCAAAACCTTCGGGTGCTTTTTTGACATCGTCAAAGCTGACGATTTCATAGGCATCGGGTTGATCGAGCAAGGCGCGAAGCAATTGGTTGTTCATGGCATGGCCAGAACGGAAAGCGGTGTAGCTGGCAATGAAAGGTTTGCCAATGATGTACAGGTCGCCCATGGCGTCCAGAATTTTGTGCTTCACGAACTCGTCGTCGTAACGCAAGCCATCGCTGTTCAAGACCTTGTAGTCGTCCATCACAATGGCATTGTCCAAGCCACCGCCCAAGGCCAAGCCATTGGAGCGCAGCATTTCAACGTCTTTGGTGAAACCAAAAGTACGAGCCCGTGCAATGTCGCGGGCATAGACATCGCGTCCCATGTCAAACACCACTTGCTGACCTGTGGAGTCAACTGCGGGATGCTTAAATTCAATTTCAAAGCTCAGGCGATAACCGTCGTAGGGTTCGAGTTTGGCCCACTTGACGTTCTCGCCTTGGCCTTCACGCACTTCAACGGTTTTGAGCACGCGGATGAATTTTTTCGGTGCTTTTTGAAGTTCGATGCCAGCGCTTTGCAACAAAAACACAAAGGAAGAAGCCGAGCCATCCAAGATGGGCACTTCTTCAGCCGTGATGTCGATGATCAGGTTGTCAATGCCCAAGCCTGCGCAGGCAGACATCAAATGTTCAACCGTGTGCACCTTGGCTTGGCCACTGGAAATGGTGGAGGCCAATCGCGTGTCTGTGACGCTGAGTGCATTGATGTGGATGTCGACAGGTTCGGCCAAATCGACACGCCGAAACACAATGCCGGTGTCGACGGGCGCGGGCCTCAGGGTCAGCTCGACCCGTTGACCGCTGTGCAAACCCACACCCACGGCCTGGGTGAGGGTTTTAAGGGTTCTTTGAGCAAGCATGGGCTGATTTTAAATTCTCAAGCCCAAGCTTGCACAAAGAGGGTATTGCAGACCCACTCTGACGCTATGCCAATTGAAAATCAGTCAGCTTGCTTGCGCAAGAAGGCTGGAATTTCAATGTCGTCCATGCCAGCAGAGGCCATGCCGTCGACTTTGGCAGCAGCCTGCGTGCGGTTGGTGCGCCACACGCTTGGTGTGTTCAAACGGCCATAGTCACCACCCAAGGCGGCGTTTTGACCACCCAGTGTGGGGGACACAGCATCGCCAGTGTCTACAGTGAAAGGCACGTTGTCGGTACCTGTGCGCAAAACTTGCAATGGGGGCGCTGTACGGCGAGCACCTTGGCTTGACAAGCCAGTGGCCACCACGGTCACGCGAATTTCGTCGCCCAGGCTTTCGTCATAAGCTGTACCGTAAATGACGTGTGCGCTTTCAGAAGCATAGGCACGGATGGTGTTCATGGCTTGCTTGGACTCGCTCAATTTGAGGGAGCCTTTGGCAGCACTGATCAACACCAACACGCCTTTGGCGCCAGACAAGTCGATGCCTTCGAGCAATGGGCAAGCCACTGCTTGCTCAGAAGCAATGCGTGCACGGTCTGGGCCACTGGCAGAAGCCGTACCCATCATGGCTTTGCCGGGTTCGCCCATGACAGTGCGCACGTCTTCAAAGTCGACGTTCACGTGGCCAGGCACATTGATGATTTCTGCAATACCGCCCACCGCATTTTTGAGCACGTCATTGGCGTGCGCAAAAGCTTCGTCTTGGGTCATGTCTTCGCCGCCTGGCAATTCCATCAGCTTTTCATTGAGCACCACGATCAATGAATCGACGTTGGCTTCGAGTTCGGCCAAACCTGCTTCGGCGCTTTGCATGCGGCGACCGCCTTCAAAGTCGAAAGGCTTGGTGACCACACCCACGGTCAGGATGCCCATCTCTTTGGCAACACGTGCGATCACTGGTGCAGCGCCAGTGCCTGTGCCGCCGCCCATACCGGCTGTGATGAACAACATGTGTGCACCTTCGATGGCCGCGCGAATGTCTTCCACAGCCTCTTCTGCTGCATCACGGCCTTTTTCTGGTTTGCTACCTGCACCCAAGCCGGTATGACCCAGTTGGATAAAGCGGTGCGCTGCGCTGCGTGCCAATGCTTGTGCATCGGTGTTGGCGCAAATGAATTCAACGCCTTGAACGTTGCGCTCGATCATGTGCTCAACAGCGTTGCCGCCGCCGCCGCCCACGCCGATCACTTTGATTTGCGTTCCTTGATTGAACTCTTCGACTTGGATCATTTCAATGCTCATGGTGCTCTCCTAAAACTGTTGCAGTTGCCTAAATATTGATTTTTGAAAATTTTATTTTTGTTGGATTAAAAGGGTTTCAACATCGCTGATGTGGACTCCCCCTTGCCAAGTAAAGTTTGCGCCAATCCATCAGAAGTTACCCACGATGAAATCTTTGAAGCGAGTGAAGGCGTTGTTCATCGAACCCTTCTTCTGCGAAACTTTGAAGCCGCGCAAGCGGGCCAAACGGGCTTCTTCCATGAGGCCCATCACGGTGGCCACGCGGGGCTGGCTGACCATGTCAGACAGCGCGCCGTTGTATTTGGGAACGCCGCGGCGAACGGGCTTCAAGAAAATGTCTTCGCCCAGTTCCACCATGCCGGGCATCACTGCGCTTCCGCCAGTGAGCACAATGCCGGACGACAAGACCTCTTCGTAACCAGATTCGCGAATGACTTGCTGAACCAGCGAGAAGATTTCTTCAACGCGGGGTTCAATCACGCCGGCCAAAGCTTGCTTAGACAACATGCGCGGTGCGCGATCGCCCAAGCCGGGCACTTCCACTTGAGCTTCGGGATCGGCCAACAATTGTTTGGCACAACCGCTTTCGACCTTGATGTCTTCTGCATCTTTGGTAGGGGTGCGCAAAGCCATGGCAATGTCGCTGGTGATCAAATCGCCTGCAATCGGGATCACCGCCGTGTGGCGAATGGCGCCGTTGGTGAAAATGGCCACGTCGGTGGTGCCAGCGCCAATGTCCACGCAGGCCACACCCAACTCACGCTCGTCTTCGGTCAACACCGCCAAGCTGGAAGACAAAGGATTGAGCAGCAACTGGTCCACTTCCAAGCCGCAGCGACGCACGCACTTGATGATGTTTTCTGCGGCGCTTTGAGCGCCGGTCACGATATGCACCTTGGCTTCAAGGCGCATGCCGCTCATGCCAATGGGCTCTTTCACATCTTGGCCATCAATCACAAATTCTTGCGGTGCGACCAACAACAAACGCTGGTCCGTGGAGATGTTGATGGCACGCGCTGTTTCAACCACGCGCGCCACATCGGCTGGCGTGACTTCTTTGTCTTTAACCGCCACCATGCCACTTGAATTCAAACCGCGAATGTGGCTGCCAGTGATGCCCGTGTTGACGCGTGTGATTTTGCAATCCGCCATCAACTCGGCTTCTTTCAAAGCTTGCTGAATACTTT
>JACCDL011031752.1_pt1 | contig 11809 bp, 23 predicted proteins | sample 7441931 | NCBI WGS metagenome assembly JACCDL01 (sample SAMN15323437, study PRJNA562643) | freshwater metagenome | isolation source: river surface water | place: USA:Blue River Watershed | collected 2017-08-16 | reverse complement strand
TGAATGCCTTTTTGCTATGCACAAGCTCAACAATGATGCCAAAGAAGTTCATGCGCTGAGCCTCTTTCCACGAATCTTTCACCGCCTCAATTTCTTCAGGTGTGAAAATCCCATTCGTGTTCTCTATCACTAGCCTAGCGGCATGAGTCCACTCAGTTGTCTTTGCGCCTTCCATACAACTTTCGGGGTCTGCGATAAGCTTCTCACAAATAAGTCTTATGCCGTTGTGCATTCTGTTTTCTCCTCTACTGTTTGACCTTTCATAGCCCTTGCCTTCGCGGCTTTCAACTCCATGCGCCCAATGACTGCGCGCTCCACCATCTCAGATAGTGTGCGGTGCTCGTTTTCGTCATACATAGACACAGTTGGTTGCACCAGCAAACCGTTGTTCCCTTGTGCGGTGACCGGGGGTGGCGGTGCAAGTGCTTGCATCACATCCCCCTCAAACAGTCTACGCTCAAGCTGAATCACAGAGTCATTTATAAGATCACATTCTTCGTCCGTGAAAATACTTCCTCTGTTCTCAATCACTCGAACAACAAGCCTTCGCCACTTCGGTTCCCTGAAGTCGCTAGGCGCTGACACCATGCGTTCGGATAGGATTTTTATTCCGTTGTTCATGTGGTTTGTTTCTCCAAGAATGGTTTGACCATGCAATACACGACGGCTTGCTCCCATGTGAAGTAGCCATATGGTGTGTTCTCACGACGCGTCCAATAGTCGGCGTTGGAATTGATGCTACGCTCCCAACCCATGCACTTTAGGTACTCAATCACGTCAGGCGGCGTAGTTGAATGCGTGGTTCGCACCTGCCCTTGCATAAGTTGAGACTGTCCGTTGATCGACAGTGGTATCTCTACAAAAGAGTTCGGTGTAGATACGTACATCAAAGTCTCCGTACCCGCGCAACAACAAACCCCTTCATGGGGACACTGTTTGCTGGCTCGTTGTAGAACACACGATTCGCCAAGTCCTTGCTCTGTTCTTCATAGAACTTATTTGGACACACATCGCGCACTGTCGCAATCGCACGTTCAATGAAGTCAAGTCGCTCGGTGCTTGCCGCATCTATCAGCATGCGTTGGGCGTGAGGGGGTAACAAGTTGTGTGTTGGTTTGATGTAATCCATGTTTATTCTCCTGCGTTGATTTCGCGTTGCAGATACCACAGCGCTTTGGCGAGGTCTTGCTTGCGGTTGCCTTTGAGGTCTGCGCGGGTGATGTACTTCACCACGTTACCCAAGTTGTAGTTCAGCTTCTTGGCTTCGATGAAGTCAATCGTCTCGATGCCGCCAGACTTGTAGTGCGGGGGGCTATTCACCATGTCAGGGGTGGCTGAAAGGGTGATTGAAGGGGTGTCTGTTCGCAGAGATAGCCCACGCTTCGCGAGTTCCTCTTTGATTTCATTGACAGACTTTCTACCCATGTTGGGGATGCAATACAGGTCTTTCTCTGTCCGTTGAACCAAATCACCAAGCGTGAATATGTCAACAACTTTGAGGCAGTTTCCAGCGCGGACAGTCAGACCCAAAACTTCAATACCTGCCAGCAAGTGGGGTGTCTCAGGTTTCGGTTCGTTGAACTTGGGCAGGGAAAACTGTTCGATGATGTCGGCTTTAATCGCTTCCTTGGCTGGACCGCGCAGTTGTGCTTCCTCTGCCGCCGCGCGTTCTTGCGCACGTTGTGTCTTCTGCTCAGGGGTCATGGGCTTGGGTCCGGGCTTCTTGTGGTCAAAGTACTTGGGATTCTTCTTGCGCAGTTGTGAGCGGATGTTGTAGACGGCTTGAAGTGTTTCACCAGTCACGGCAACGGCTTCTGCTGGCGTGGCTTGACGGTTCTTCGCAAAGAACTTGCGAATCTTTTCAGCGGAGCCACGGTACTTAAACATATCACGGTACTTGGCTTTTTGTTCTGTTGTTTGTTGCATGATTTCCTCTTTCGGTTGTTCAATAACTTGTTGCTCTTTGGGTGGGTTCTCTTGCTTCATCTTCAGGATGAAAGCGGCTTGTTGTGCAGTCAATACTGGGTTGTCCATGATCTTTCCTAAAATGGTGCCGCCTCACATTCAGCGGCTTTTTTCTGTCTACGATGAAGGATTTCGAGCAGTCTTGGATTTACGCGCACGAATGGATTCCAAGCGTTTTTCGTTAACTGTTCTAAGACGTTCAAGTCGCTCTTGGTCAATGACCTCTTTGGGGACGACTGTTTCTTCGGTGGTGTAGGTGTGTTCATTTGCGCATTGCCTTCTCCTTCGTACATTTCTGTTGGGTGAGATTCGCGTTTCAAGCACGATGGTCCACGTGCCACAGATTGGACATTTCATTTGAGACCAGTTCTAGACCTCTTCGCCACATTCAGCCAGCGCCATGTCGGTGATCTCGCGTACTTTGTTAAGCACATCAATGGCGTTGGAGTTGTAGACAAAGTTGTCTCTGATGTAACGCTTGACATCCCACAGTGCTTTGATTGCTTTCTCTCCATGCACTGCGTAACGCAAAGCGTCCTCATCTTCAGGGTAGTTGAATTCCAGTGTTGCTTTCATTTTGTTTTGTCTCGCTTGGGGGCGTCCAGCCATGCTTTCTCCATGTTCGTTGCACATCCGTTTGGGCGGCGGGGTTGTATTTGAATTCGGGGTCGAGCAGTGTGCCAACCCACTCTGGTTTGATCTTTCTCTCGTTCATATGTTTGCCTCTATCATCTGACGTAACATCTTGACGTTGTCCTCGTTGATTACAAAACCCAAACCGCCTTGACGTTCTATCTCATCCAAGTGGGTTTGTTGCAATCTCGTAGGCTTGTTGCTTCCTGTCTTGCACTCAATGGCGATGAACCTCCCTTTGTAACAACATAGGATGTCAGGGATGCCTGAATTACCAAAGCCCCCTGTTGCTGGCATGCAGTAGTACGCGCCCATGGTCGCGAGTGTGATCTTGACCTTGTCCTTAACTTTTCCTTCTGGTGTCATAAGCTCTCCGTCCAGTGGTGGTAGTGATCGGGTGTACGCCCACAGTGCGTCCAGCCCGAGGTTTGTAGTCATTTCTGCCATAGCGTTGCAGGTTTGTTGTTCTTGCGATAGAACTTGATTAGGTAGTCAATCAACTGCGCGTAGCCAAGGTCTACCCCAAGCTCCTCCTTCAGTTGTGCCTTGATAGCATCAATGTTTCCGTTGATTGGAATGGTGATGCGCTTGGTCTTCAAGTGTTCTTCTCCTTCAGTCTGCTCACGTAGTCCCAGTGCTCGCCATAGATTTCTTCAGCCATAGCGTAGTTAATCAGCGACAGCCACATTGATACCTCATTCCCAAGGGCGTGATGCGCCTCAGCAACATGCAAGTGATGCTCGGTCCACTTGAGAACGTACGCCTCTCTCGCCTCGCCGTTGTAGGGAACAGTCACGTGTTCGTCCCCCTGAACATTGCTTCAACCTTCTCGGTCTGATCGCGCTCACAGTAAACGGACACAGTGTGGTCTTTGTCGATTGCAAGGTCAGCCACAACCATGTCGTCACCCCATTGGGTTTTGATCGGCGCTTGTTGCCACACCCACGGCTCCTGCTTCTGAGCCTGCTCTATGGCTTGGCGTAGGGATGTGATGGCGTCACGTTGTTTTTGCATTCGGTCCGCAGTTAATTCCAAAGCCTCCAGCGCCTGCTTCATTACTTCAATCATTTCTCACCCCACAATTTGAACAAGTAATCCTGATCTAGAACAACGATGTACAAGTTCTTGGTGACTTGCCAGCCAACCTCGTTCAGTTCCATCGTCTGTGAATTGATAAACAGATCACTGCTACCAATCTCCCACGGCTCACGCAGTCGTTGCGGGAACGCATGAATCATTGACAATGCGGATTTGATTCTGTCAGGTAGCGTGTCATCGGTATAACGTCTCGTCTGATCTTTCGTTATATGAATCACGTACTCGTCATCCTCTTTGCGCATCGCCACGCGATAGCTACCCATCAGGTAGCTATGTGACACAGGTGTTAGGTCTAATGTCATGGTGCAGTCTTAGGAATCAGAACCCAAAACACTTGACGATCAACGTAGCCCACGGAGATGTCGATGTCGTAGAAGTATTGATCTTGCATCGCCACGCCAAGCTCGTTGCCAGTTAGGTTCGAGCCGTCCTTGTGTGTCTCAAAGTATGTGCGGATGATTGCAACGTCACTTACCAATTCAGGTACCTCTGAAAGACTCGCATGTCGCACCAACTTCTTGGTGATGAATGTCTTGTCAGCGCCGCTATCCCACGTTGCTTCACCGACAAGATAGAACGGCTTGCCGTCTACGTCAGTCATGTTTTTATGGATGCCAATCACTGTTGACCCACTTATAAAACGATTGTGTGTAGCTCTCTCGTCTCTCATTGTCTTCAATTTATTTGTGTACTCGACGTAGAGATTATTTATGTCTTTCATTCTATTTGTCAAGTTTTGTTCATTGATTTTTAGTATGCCTTCGATCATTGCGATAGTTAAATCCGATGACACATGGATTGATGGAGCGCTATGCCTCTTCGTTTGTCTGAACGCATAGTTCAAGCCACCACTGTATGCGTCATAGAGTCTTACATCATTCGGTTCTTCGCCGTTGTTGATGACCACGCGCAACAAGTCTTTGATCTTGGAAGCGTCTCGCGTATCTCTGCCAGAGCGCGTACTGCTACGCGACTTGCTGATGTGGGAAGCGGTGTAGGTGTAGTAGTCACCATCTGAATCTTTGTCCACTCTCAGCTTACCTGCGGGGAGTCCACTGTCCGTCACAAGCAAGATGAAGTCTCTGGATAGCTGATGGTCGTGATGGTGTGCCTTGACGCCGAACTTCGTGCAGAACTCGTACGTCAGCTCTTGCAGTCGTGGGTTCGCGCTGATCTGTGCCAATGTCTTGGTTGCGTCAGCGAATGGGGAAATTAAGTGTTGCATGGTTTGTCCTCTTAGATGTTTGTGAGTTGTTGTCCGTCAGTCGTATAGACTTTCAGGGGCCACTGAGATGTTGCAAAGTACTCGCCTCCTTTGTACGTTTTCACCTTGAAGATGTTGGCTGAGTCAGGCGCCTTGCTGAGCATGGCTTTCCTGAAGTGTTTGTCTACCGCATTGATGATTACTGGGATGATCCTCTCGCCGCGCCAGCCCACGTACCATAGGTTGGATGATGAACTCATAGCGAATGCCACCGCCGCGTCAACGTAGTGCTTGTTCTCAAGGTTCACCATCGCAAGGTTCAAGAAGCTCTCGCTTCGCATGTTGGGCGTGACCAAGTCGCGCATCTCCACATAAAGATCACGCACCGCCTCGAATGTCATGCACTTGAGCATGACCGGATATGTGGTCAAGAACTCTTCATACTGTTTCATGTACTCCTGAGCCTCTACACGCTTGACTGTGCGGTGATGTATCTCGTATTGACACTCTGGGTGTGGCGCACCTGTGCCCAACATGATGCGTAAACCTTTGAACCCATAGTGCATAAACCATTTTGATTTGTCGTCACTCGGTCTTGCGTGAATAACCAATCCACTGCGCTTGGATTCATGAACCATGCTGAAACCAGTTACAGCCTCCAGCATCTTGTAGTCGCCAAAGTCTTGGCTGTTACGGATGGTGATGGAGTTGTCGGGATGGATAGTCGCAAGATGTCTGTGCTCGTACCTCGGCGCCTTCTCTGCGCTCATCTCCTTGCGGTTGGCGTACATGATGTGCAGGTCGCCGTTGGGCGTCTTGCGAAAGTGCTTGACTGAATACTCTCTCGCACCAAGGGGGTAGGTGTCACCATTACCACCATGATATGGTTTGTTGTACGACAAGAACTCGTTGTATGTTCTGCGTGTTTTTATGTCGTGATGCATGACCTCTCCTTATCGTTGGAAAATAACTTTCTTACCAGTCGGGGGCGTCCAGTGATGCGCGTCCGTAATCATCCACAGAGTCGGCGCTTGGATGTCCCACTTCACATCGTGTTCAACGTAGCCGTCAGTGAAAACAATCACACACTCTGCGTTGATCTTCTGCTTGTTGATGTACTTGGACACACACCCAACCTCAGTGCCGCCGCCACCAAGGGGCTTTAGCATTTCACCTATCGCTGAATAGTTGTCCGTGAACATCTGCTCACCATGCACCATCGTGTCCCACCACAGTATGCGTACTGATTCAGGGGATACTGATTCACAGATTGACACAAGCTCACCTGCGAACTCGTTGATCTGTTCCTGTCCGATGGAGCCTGATGTGTCGATTGCCACCACGATGTCGCCAATGGTCTCGTTCTCCACAGTTGGCAGATACATATCACTGGGCAACAGTCGGCGATTGAAACGCCGCCATGTGTACTCGTCCTTGCCTTTGGTCGATGACGCAACGAACTCACGCAACACCTCGCGCCAGTCAACCTTGGGCGTCAGAATCTCCGTGATGTGGCGTGGAATATCAATACCCAATCTGCCAGCCAGCAGTGCACCTTCGCGCAGTGCTCGGTCGATACGCGCATCCATCTCCTTCGCTTGCTCGGCAGTCATGCCGGATTGAAAGTCGTGCTCATCGAACTCGTACCCGCCGCCGCTACCACCGTCACCCTCACCATCGCCACCTGCACCGCCGCCGCCTTCTTGTTCTTCCTTCAGCAGTCGATACACTTCGCGCATGCTCATGTTGTGGTACTTGGGGTCATAGCACCCACCCTCTGGCAACTTCACAAGGTTCTTGTCCTTGATGTTCATGATGATGTCATTCACCACAAAGTCAGCCGCCATGTTGGCGAGTCGGCGATCTTCCTTGAACAGATCAAGGTTGTGAAGCAAGTGACGCAAAGAGATATGCAGGTTCTCGTGAAGAACTAAACCAGCAACTTCCTTGTCATCCTTGCACATCTCCTGCAAGAACTTCCTGCCGTAGCGTTTGTTCGCACCATCGGTGTACGCAGTGATGTTGTCATCCACCACCTCGGTCGTACCCATCATCATCACCCCCGAATACAGTGCAGTCTCGGGATGCTTGAGCATGGCAATGTGCGCCTTCTTGACGCGCTGTTCCTCTGTCAGTTTCATCATGGTCTCCAAATTAAAATGTCGATAGCGATCACTATCAGGGCTAACAGAAACACGATTCGTGTAATCTTGTCATTCATCATCGTCGTCACCCTCCATGTGGTCAAAGATCAGTTGTTGTTTTACAAGGTCCAAACACCCGATAACCGTGGATACGTGCATGGCTCCCTCGTACCCTCCGATGATGTCTAGCAGGTCTTCAACAAACCCCTCTGCGAGTTCACCTTGAGTTAGTTTCTTAAGTATTTCCGATGCCATGTCTGTCTCCTTACATCAGCATGTGGTTCTCGGTCGCCCACTTGGTAATGGATGCGTTGTAACGTGCAATGCGGGGCTTGGTACGCATCATCATGGTGAAGAAGATTGACTGAATCTCGGACTGTTGAATGCGATTCACGAATTCCATGTACTCGTTCAGGTCATCCTGATTGTCTAGATAGTCAACCGCCTCGAACATCATCATGACAAGCGCAGACACATCATCGGGAACCGCAATGCGCTTCGCATCCTTGATAACATCCTTAGTCAAGATCAGTCGATCTTCGAGCGCAATGAATGCCGCCATAGACTTAGCCGTTGCCTCACCGACTGTGCCAGCCAACGCCACTGCCAATGCGTTCTCACCCAGTACGTCACGCTTGTCCACGATGATGGATGCCTTGGCGAGAGAGCGAGGCGATGCAAACTGTCCGGTCTTGCTTGGCTTGAAGATGTGCTCGTTGTCCTCTTGGTTGGGGTCGAGGTAAGAGTTCATCACCTTGGGATTCATAGTCACCCATGCACGAATCGGTCGAGCGATGTTATGCAGGGTAGCCCATGTGCACCACTGATCTGCGTTGGGCTTGCTCATCTGTATCTTGCACACACGATTGCCAGCGTGTGCCAACATGCCGTCACCCACGCCGTCAGTTGCGTTGTTACTTGTACCGAACACCACAGAACCCTTGGGCAGAGGTACATCGCCCACAGTACGTTCGAGCATCAGTCGGGTGAAGATGATCTGCAAGAGCTTGGGTGCCTTCATGAACTCGTCAAGCATGATGACCTTGGGCTTGTCACTGTCGAGCTTGAACAATGACGACACATAGTATTCCAAGGTGCGCGTCTCATGATTGGGAATGGATGCCGCAACGTCCATCATGTCCTTGACTGGGCAGTCAACGTAGATGTAGTCATACGCATCGCCATGCTTTTCTTCCAGCATCTTGAGGATGGATGACTTGCCGACGCCAGGCTCGGACACAATGATGGGAGTAAGTTCATCGCCGATTGCCATGATGGTGGTGGCGCACTCGTTGATGTCCATTTGCAGAGAGAAGTTAATACGTGACATGGTTTTTCCTTTCAGGGGTTGGTGAATTGTTAGTTGTTGACAATGCGTACAATTTTGTTCTCTTCGTCAATCTCAATGCGGGCTTTCTTTTCTGCCACCGCAAAGATGATCGCTCGTAGCTCGCGGATTGCCGCACGTTGCGAGATGTAAACCCAGAACATAACGCCGAACGCTATGCTCAGTACAAGTTCTAGTTCAGTCATTTTTTACTCCAAGTCTTTGCTCCTTCAAGCATGCCTTGCATGTGAAGTGCAACGGCACAAACAATAGCCCATCCAGATGGTCCGTCATCACCCCACGTTACTGCGATGAGTGCAATCCATGCGCCGAAAAACCAAATGCGTAGCACCCAGTCGCGCTCGAACGCATAGTCCAATGCTTGGAAAATAATCTTCTTCATACAGTCACCTTCAATGGGCGAAATTTACTGAGCATGTCGTCAACGCTATGCTTGACTTGTGCGCGCCTGAATCCACTCTCGCGCAGGTCTTCGATGTTCACACCTGCGATAGCTTGTTCCAGTTGTTGTCGTGCCTGTTCCAGTTCAGGGTTGTTTGTGATGTTGAAGTTCTTCAACGTGTCACATATCTCGGCGGCTTGCGTCAGCGTGGTTTCATAAATCTTCTTACGCTTGGTCTTGCCGTCATCCTCTGAGCGATCAGGCTCGGTGCATGCGTTACTGATACGAACCGCGCTTGCGATCAGTCGCTCTGCCGCATCTTCCATCACCCGATCTACGATCTGTTGTGCTTGCCTCTCGTAATGTTGTTTCAGTTGTTCGGCAGTCTCATTGAACACGGCATTGCGGAAGTCACCCTCGGGGACACGGCTCACGAACTCGTCAATGTAGAACTTGGCTCGAACAATTTGTGAGTCAGGGTAGGCTGAACGATCAAACATGTCGCCTTGCTTGAACGCCGCATCGCTCACGATGGATTGGTATCTCGCCATGAAGTTATCCAGTAGCGTATTGAATTGCGCCTTGTGCTCACCCAGCTCTTTCATGAACCGCTCAATGATGTGGGTTGGTACCAAACGCGCATCGCCCGCCCAGTCGTACGTCAGACGCTGAAGCCAGTTATATACCGTCTGCCTGTAATTGAGCAGGGCTTTGTGTTCAGGGTTGCCAGCCAGCAGGTTCTGCGTAACCTTCGCAGAGTCTGCGCTTGCGCGCTTTGCTTGCGTGATCTCATTGGATAATGATTTCTCTTGGCGTGTTGCAGTCCACACGTGCGTGGTCACAGTCACGATCATCGCGCTCGATGACAGATTGATAAGATGCTTGGGTGCGTCAAGGTTCATGATTACTCTTTCAGTTGGTGGTGGGTTGATATTTACTGTTGATGCCGCGCAGGTCTTCGCGGTTTGTAATAAGCATGTAGTTGCTCTTGTGCATTGGTGCGATGGTGTGCTTGCGGGTACGTGCGTCTTCCTCCCCGCATAACATACACAGTTGATACCCTGCGTTGGCTCGCTTGGCAGAGTACGTTTCACCGCACCGTGAACAGATAGGTTTCATACGCGACATGCTTACAGGCGATGGGTGACAAGACCGAGAGACTTGATCTCGTAAGAGTTGACCATGCCAAGCTCTGCCTCATCACCTTGGATGCACAGTCGCATCTCGTAGTCGGCGGTTGCATGGTCAACGTATGCGGCGATGGGGTCGCCGTTGCATAGCAGGATGTAGACTTGGGGGGATTTGGGCGATGGGTCAGGGAGTAGCCCCGCCTCTTGTGCCTCGATGATTGCTTGCAGGATAGACTTAGTACGACTCATTGTGAACTCCATTTCATTGACTGGTGAAAGACTAAATAGACTGTTGAGTGGGACATCCCCCGACTCAGATTCCATTGTACCATAACTTTACAAATAAACATAGGGTATTACCCTAAGTATTTTGATGTGCCCCCCTTGCCCTGATCGCTTTGGCACACCAATTCGCGGCGTTCCATCCGGGTTCTTCGCACACCTTCGCACACGCCTCACGTTCAGCGGCTTGAGCCATGTGGAAGAAGCGTTCAAGAAATGGAAGCAAACTAAATTGATCGTCAACAACGACCATGCCAGCCTCCCGCGCCATGCGGATGATGTCATCTCTGTTCATTTCAGTACCCCCTGAATCTGTATCTGCGGTGTGTCCACTGTGACTGTGTATCCCAGACGCACGATCTCACGCAGTGTCTTCTCGGTCAGCGTTGTTGTCCCCGCTATTGATGCAAACACTTTCGCCTTGTCGCACTTGGGATAGAACTTGATCTGCCCATACACCTCCCTTACAAGTACTTGGATTTCCATATAAGACCTCTTTCATGTAAACAATTTTTGAATCAACCCTTGTCGCAAGCCAACGCGATAGACCTGCGCTCTCGTCTTGGAGCATCACTTGATTAGCTCCTTGTGTATTGCTTCGTGTAAGACTTTCTCAAGTCGAGTTATGTCCCGCATGTATGCGCGAGACTCTTTAGTCTCACTCAATCCACTTGCCACAAGAGCAGACGCTTGCATAAAGCGCAGGTCAACAAGCATCTTCTTGATACTGGATAGTTCTTCAAGTGTCATTTCAGCATCTCCTGAATCAGTAAAAACATCAGACGTTCATCGTTCACATAGCCCATCGGCTCGTCATCCCCGATGCGTACCTCGTAAGGCGCCTCGGGTGAACAATAGAACATCCATCCAGATATGACAGACACCTCGCGCCCGTTGGGAAACGCATACCTCGCAAAGTAGTGGTGTTTGTAGTGGTCTGGGGCAGAGACATTGTGTTTCCCACACTCCGTCACGTACTCACCCAATGGCAGTCGGGGATGCGCCCTGTCGGGCGGGATGACAAACACTTCCTCCATGACTGCGAACCTCTCGGATGCGTACTGCGTTGCGGTGTATGGGTGTCGTTTGATTTGTTGGTTGCTCATAGGATGTTGTACCCTTTCAGATAGCACTGAAACACCCAGTCCACTCCTTGTAGCGGAGCTGGTTCCAAATTCGCAAGGGCACGTCAACGCCGTTGACTCGGCGCATGACGTAGATCATCCCTCGTTGCAACTCCGTATCTCGGAGGTCTATGTAATGTTTGCTCATAGGATGTTGTACCCTTTCAACCAACGGCGTGTGTCCTTGCCCATCGCAACGATGGTCAGTCCCTCGTACTCGTCATCGACATCGTTGAACTCGTCCATGCAGAAGTCCGGGTCGCAAGTGTTTAGCGCCAAGTACTTGGCATCGTTCAGGGGGTCGTGAATCGCTAGCCAGTCAGACACGATGGTGTCTACTGAAAGACTTGTTCTGTTGTTTGCTTTGGTGTTTGTTGGTGTCTTCGTGACACGCAATGCCTTCCGTGTCACACGGGGCAGGGCTTGATGGGATGCGGTGGCGTCCCCTGTTACCTGCGCAACGGCAGGTGTCCACATGAATGCAGCTTTCATAACTATC
>JACCDL010457535.1_pt1 | contig 11814 bp, 8 predicted proteins | sample 7441931 | NCBI WGS metagenome assembly JACCDL01 (sample SAMN15323437, study PRJNA562643) | freshwater metagenome | isolation source: river surface water | place: USA:Blue River Watershed | collected 2017-08-16 | reverse complement strand
TGGGCAAATCAATTTTAGTAATTTCAAATTGTTCAATGGTAATTTTTCTTGGATCTACTTTTACTTCAATCCCCTGACGAGCGGTTTCATATAAACGCACGCCATCTTTTTTAATCGCGGAATGTTGTGGTGGTAATTGCATAATTTCACCCACAAATTGTTGTGCAACTTGATTAATCTGGTCTACCGTTATATGGTCAATAGATTTGAAATTTTCTGGTTCCGATTCTAAGTCATAAGTAGCGGTAGTGGCGCCTAAAACAAGGGTGCCGGTATACTCCTTATTCATGCCCATGTAGTCATTAATTTGCTTGGTGCACTTGCCCGTACAAATAATTAATAACCCAGTTGCTAATGGATCTAAAGTACCTGCATGTCCAACTTTTTGAACATACGTCAGCCCACGAACACGGCGTATCATTTTAAAGGAGGTCCAGTGCAATGGCTTGTCCATTAGCAATACTCTGCCTTCTAAAAAAGGCACAAGTGCGTCTGGAATAGGTCCTTGCTTTTTCATCTTACTTTAATCTTAGTAAGCTCTCGCAAACAAAACACGTTGCGTAGAAGGATTCCCTGATAAAATACATTTACCTGCTTCTAAAACATTGTCTAATGGAATACAACGAATGGTTGCCTTGGTGAGTTCTTTGATTTTTTCTTCCGTCTCAGGTGTACCATCCCAATGCGCTGCAACAAATCCTGCTTTGGTATCTAAGGTGCTTACAAATTCATCCCAGGTATCTACCTTGGTAATATGTTCGTCACGATATTGTTTTGCACGATTAAATAAATTAGACTGAATCTCTAATAATAAATTATTCACCGTCTCTGTTAAACCATCCATAGAGATGGTTGTTTTTTCTTTAGTATCACGACGCGCAATTTCCACTTGATTGTTTTCCAAATCTCTTGGCCCCACTGCTATACGCACTGGCACGCCTTTTAATTCATACTCTGCAAATTTCCAACCTGGTCTTTGGTTATCAGAGTCATCATATTTAACACGAATGCCTGCAGCTTTAAATGAAGCTACCATCGCATTTACTTTTTCATCTAAAATTGCTTTTTGATCCTCCCCTTTATAAATAGGCACAATCACCACTTGAATGGGTGCAATTCTTGGAGGCAATACCAACCCTTGGTCATCACTATGCGTCATGACTAAACCGCCAATTAATCTTGTACTTACTCCCCAACTGGTAGCCCATACATAATCTAAAGTGTTGTTTTTATCGCTGAACTTAACATCAAAAGCTTTTGCAAAATTTTGACCTAAGAAATGAGAAGTACCTGCTTGTAATGCTTTTCCATCCTGCATTAAGGCTTCGATACAATAGGTCTCTTCTGCACCAGCAAAACGTTCGTTGGCCGACTTCACTCCTTTGATCACGGGTACCGCCATCCAATTTTCTGCAAAATCTGCATATACATTCAACATTTGCACTGTTTCTGCAATCGCTTCTTCTTTTGTTGCATGTGCAGTATGTCCTTCCTGCCATAAAAATTCAGCTGTTCTTAAAAACAATCTGGTTCTCATCTCCCAACGTACCACATTGGCCCATTGGTTAACTAGAATCGGCAAATCTCTATAAGATTGAATCCAGTTTTTATAGGTATTCCAAATAATGGCTTCACTAGTTGGACGCACAATTAATTCCTCTTCCAGTTTTGCTTCTGGATCCACCATTAATTTACCCTTATTATTAGGATCTGTTTTTAAACGATAATGCGTTACAATCGCACACTCTTTCGCAAAGCCCTCTGCATTTTTTTCTTCCGCTTCAAATAAAGACTTAGGAACAAACAAGGGGAAGTACGCATTTTGATGTCCTGTATCCTTAAACATTTTATCTAATGCAGCCTGCATGTTTTCCCACAAAGCATATCCATATGGTTTAATGACCATACATCCTCTTACAGCGCTATAGTCTGCCAACTCACCTTTTAAAATAAGGTCGTTATACCACTGTGAATAGTCGTTTGCGCGGGTGGTTAGTTCTTTTGCCATTTTTTAATAAATCTTAACAATTTGGGTTCTAAAAACAATCTACGAAAAATGCCCTATGTCTTATTTTTGCGTAGCTTTGAAGTAGCAAATGTATGCTAATTTAAGGGCATATAAAAACCTAAACTAATTCAACATGAACACGCTTAAAATCGCCCCCCAGCTTAGACTCATTTTAATGAGTTTATTAACGATGAGTTTGCTAAGTACAGGTTGCACTAGTTTACAACAAACTACGGTAGCTGCAACGGATGATTTGTATTCTACCCCCAATAAAGAAACACCACAAGACGCAACCGCCTACAATAAAAAAGGAAATCAATACCAAGGGCAGATGGAGGGAGAGGAAGACGGTTTCCAAGATTACCAAACCTACCCAGACGATCGATATTTAAGACTTAAAGTTGCCAATAGAAATCGTTGGGATGCCATTGATGATTTTGGATATTGGAACGACCCTCGTTACAACTATGCTTACTACCCTTCTTATGGAGGTTGGAATAGTTGGTATGACGGATTTTATGGATCCTCTTGGTTCAGTCCTTTTGGAATGGGCATGGGATTTGGATGGGGTGGATATGGACCACTTATGAATTCTTATTACAGCCTTGGATGGGGCTTCAATGATTTTGGATGGGGCGGATTTGGAGGCATGGGAATGGGAATGGGCTGGGGTGGCTTTGGTGGATGGGGCGGATGGGGTGGATGGGGCATGGGAATGGGTTGGGGTGGCTTTGGTGGATGGCACCCGTTTTATGGAGGCATGTGGAATCCTTATGGTTACTACTACCCAGGCTATTTTGATGGTTTTGCTGGGGGACTCTATGGTAGAGGCATTCGCAACCAAAATCCAGCGGCTACGCGCTTAAGCGCACCCGCTATGTCTGCCTATCGCAATACTTCCAATAATAAAGGATATAACAATAGTTTTAATAACAATACTGGAAATACAAGATATACCGGTAATGCAAATTTGAATAACAATTTTGGATCCTTGTTAAAAAGAGTTGTGACCAATAACAACAATACCAATGTGCCCAATAGTTGGGATAGACCTGTGCGTCGTTTTAACAACAATAGTCAAAACAATACTGCGCCCACTAAAACCAACAGTACAAATAGCTATAACAATAATTCCAGCACGCCAAGCTTTAATAATAATGCAGGCGGTAGAAGTGGTGGATTTAATAGTACGGGTACTTCGACAGGTGGAGGACGTGCACCAAGAGGACAAAAATAGTTATACCATTTATCAGAAGCGCAATTTTAAAATAGTTCAATTATGAAAAAGATTTTTTTATTGATCTTACTTGGATCAAGCTTATCTCTCTATGCACAAGGACCCGAAGAAGGACTTAGACTTTCTTGGTTTGCCCCCAACGGAACAGCTAGAAGTAATGCATTAGGAGGAGCAATGGGATCCCTGGGTGGCGATCTTTCTTCCAGCCATATTAATCCTGCGGGTCTTGGATTTTATAAATCAAGTGAGCTTTTATTAACGCCTAGATATTTAGTACAAAACAATAAGACCTCATACTTAGGTACGAATAAAAATAGCGAAGACAATCAACTCAAATTTGGATCCCTTGGTTTTGTATTAGCAGATGGAATGAAAAAAAGAAACTGGACCAGCACTGCTTTTTCTATAACGTTTAATCAAATTGCAGATTATAATAATCGAGTTCGTTTGAGTGGGGTTAATAATTTTAGTAGTTATTCTGAAAAGTTTTTAGAAGAACTAGTAAATGACGGTGCAGACACACTTGCCGCTTTAGATAATTATATTTTTGGAAGTTCCTTAGCATTTAGAACCTATTTAGTGGATACCACTGCGGGGGCAAATGGCGCAGTAACTGGATACCAAAGTTTAGTTCCCCTATCCACTGGTGTAAACCAAATTTACGATGCTAGTACAAGAGGAAGTTTTAATGAATTGGCTTTTGGATGGGCCGGCAATAAGCAAGATAAATTGTATTTAGGAGCTAGCATTATCATGCCATTTATGAATTATGAAAGACAAATTTCCTATTCAGAAACGGATGTGCTTAACAATCCCAATAATCAATTTGGCGGTTTTATATTCAACGAATATTTTAGCTCAAAGGCATGGGGACTAGGTGCTAAATTCGGTGTTATTTATAAGCCTGTATCCTATTTAAGATTGGGCTTTGCCATTCAAACACCTCAAATACTTACGTTTAGAGATCAAATTAGCGCAGATATGACAACCAACACAGAAGATTATGCTGGTTTAAATTCTGCAAGCTCAGATCAATTAAATGACGGATTTCCAGGGATTAGAGAATACACCATGGCTACGCCAACTAGAGTTACTTTAAGTACGAGTTACTTTTTTGCGTCCCCAAATAAACCATCTCAACCATTAGGATTTATTAGTGCCGATTTAGAAATTGTAAATTATGCAGGCACTCGTTATTTTTCAAACACCTATGATGATGCAAGCACCGAATATTACAACGCTTTAAATTCAACCATTAAAGCCGTTTACAAAAACAATGTAAATTTAAAGTTGGGTAGTGAGGTAAGATTAAATACCAATTGGATGGTAAGAGCGGGTACTGCTTTTTATGGATCTCCCTATAAAGATGAATCCATTAAAGCTTCCATCTGGACAATAAGTGGAGGGCTTGGTTACAGAACGAGTCGTCATTTTATTGATTTTACGGTGGTGAATACAAGAACAAATGATGCCGTTTTCCCTTACCGTTTAAATGATAAACCTAATACCTACGCTAATTTTACTGGCAACAGATTACAATATAGCATCGGTTTTGGAATAAGATTTTAAAATAGACTACATATAAAAAAAGCGCACCGATTGGTGCGCTTTTTTTATGTTCGGGAATGTCTTATTTCAAGTCATCCACTTTTAAACCTTGATTGGCTTTAATATCAGTGTACTTCACATTAATTTTAAATTGTCCCATATCAATTACTTCTTCTGTTGGCAACTGAATACCATTTACCGCTTTATAGGATTTATAAAACTGTTGTTGGGTTACAGTCCCTCTTCCTGGCACTTCTTGCGACTTAGCCGTCTTCACCAATAAGTAGGTACTCGCATCATAATAACGATGCGTTATTTTTCCTGCAGGATTGGTTAACTCCACATCAATCGCATCCTTACCCTCTACTTTTTCAGCACCAACTATTTTAAATTGATACCCTTTAGCTAAATAAGTTTGCTCTGGAATCAAAACTGCGGATGCATCTAACTCTGCTTTCAATTCATCCGTGATAGGCGCTTCTTGCCCTTGTTGATTTACTGAATACTTTCCATCAACAACCGCTTGTTTCATAATTGGCATACCGCCCATTGACATTACAGAAACCATATTGCCTGGCAATACCATTTTTTGATTCATATCTAATGACTGTCCCATAACAGAAGCCGTTCCAACCAATTGTAAATCTTTAATTGATGCAATCGCTTCCTTACCACCCGCAGCCTGAACTATTTTTTGAATTAAAGTTTCAGGAGTTAATGATTTATCTGCCTTCGCTTCTGTTGGTGCAGCAATTTCATTGCCTTCTAAATCAAAATATTTAACAGGACCGTATTTATCTAAGCCTTTTGCAATTTGTTTTGCATTGCCCACAATGACAATATGCATTTGACCTGGATTCAATAAAGCTTTAGCCGCTTCTTGCACTTGTTGTGCATTTACAGAAGCTAAATTTGTCAAATATTTTTGATAGTAATCTGCAGGCATTTTATAACGCGCAATGTTCAAAGCAAAGCCAGCAATGGTAGCCGGATTTTCTAATGAACGTGCAAATCCACCAGATAAATAGTTTTTCATTCTCACTAATTCACTATCCCCTACTTTTTCATTTCTGATGACATTGATTTCATGTAAAATTTCTTGCACCGCGCTATCTGTCTTTTCATTTCTTACCGCAGACTCTGCAGAAAAAATACCCACTTGTCTATTAGGAGTTAAAGCAGAATACGCGCCATAGGTAAAGCCATGCTTTTCTCTAAGATTTGCGAATAAACGCCCAGAGAAACCACCTCCTAATATATTATTCATCACATTGGCAGGGATGACAGCTGGAGCGCCTTGCGCTAAGTCAATGGTTGTAGCAACTGCTACGACACTTTGAACAGAAGCAGGTCTATCGACAATAGCTATATAAGTTTGTGCAGGCTTAGCAGGTTTTGGGAAATTGGTATTAGGAACGGTTCCTTTTGCCCAAGTTCCAAAATGTTTCTCCGCTAAAGCTTTCGCTGCAGCAGGTTCGATATCCCCTACAAATACTAAATAAGCAATATTTGGCTTCCAATAGGTTGCAAAAAAGTTTTTTACATCCTCAATTTTTACATTGTTTACGGTACCGGTTGTAGTAATCTCCCCAAATGCATGATTAGCCCCATAAACCAACTTTTTCATTACGTTATTAGAAATCGCATCTGGATCGTCTTTGCTAGACTCAATACCTGAAAGAGTTTGCTTTCTTACTTTTTCTAATTCTTCCACAGATAAAGCAGGACGGAATACAACCTCAGCCATTAAGCCCATTAGTTGAGGGAAATTCTTTTTCAATGAACTTACTGAAGCAGTCATACTAGAGGTAGATAAAGACCCTCCTAAATATTCTACGGCTTCATCTAATACAGCCTTAGATTTAGTTTGGGTACCTCTTTTTAACAACTGGCCTGCCATGTCAGCAAGACCTGCCTTATTGCCTTCTGTAAAGCCATCTATGTCTAATGCTAAGGTGGCAGACACTCTTGGCAATTTGGTATTTTTTACCACAAAAACCTGCAAGCCATTTGGTAAAGTATATTTTACCGGGCTTCCCACCTGAATTAATGGAGCTTTACCTGGAGCAGGCGCTTTGGTTCTATCTATATTTTGAGCCATTGAAACGAATGGCAAACAAAACAATAAAGGAAATAGTATTTTTTTCATACAATAGTTTTAATAATCAATTTATTTTGTTGCCGCTTTCGCTTTTGGTACATAATACAATACCACACGATTGTCTTTGTTCAAATATTTCTTAGCCACTTTTAACACATCCTCTCTTGTTACTTTATTGTATTTTTCTAATTCTGTGTTTACTAAATTGGCGTCCCCGAAATACACTTCAAAGTTGGCCAAATTTTCAGCAATACCTGCCATGGTGCCTTTAGTGGAAACCCAATCAGTCGTGATTTGATTTTTCACTTTTTGAAATTCACGTTCAGACACTAGGTTGGTTTGTAAATCTGCCACTACGCTATCGATATTTTTTTCAAGATTAGCCGCTTTAACACCAGCATTCGCGATAGCCAATGTAATAAATACACCCTCGTCCTCATTAAAATAAGGAACAGACTGCGCTGCAACTGCTAATTGTTTTGCATCTACTAAAGTTTTATTCATTCTGGAAGACTCCCCGCCAGATAAGATATTAGACAAGACATTAAATGCATAATACTCATCACCCCCTTGCTTTGGTGCACGATAGGCTTGGAATACCCCTTCTAATTGTACATTGTCTTCAATAACGTCTCTTACTTCACCACCCAAAGGAGGTTCTACAATACTAGGTCTTTTCACCTCTGCGCCTTTTGGAATAGCAGCAAAATAAGCTTCAATTTTTTTCTTTACACTCGCCTTGTCAAAATCTCCAGCAATGGATAAAACACAATTATTAGGCACGTAATAAGTTTTATAAAATTGAATAAACTCTTCTAGTTTAGCTGCATTTAAATGATCCATACTTCCAATAGGAGACCATTTGTAAGGATGTACTTTAAAAGCACGCTTAAGCATTTCATTTAAGAAACTACCGTAAGGACGATTGTCCATACGCATTCTTTTTTCTTCTTTCACTACCTCTCTTTGAGTATTCACCCCTATTTGCTCAATTTTAGCATGCATCATTCGCTCACTCTCTAACCAAAGCCCTAGATCCAATTGATTGGAAGGCAAAAGTTCATAATAAAAAGTACGGTCTTGAGAAGTATTGGCGTTTAACTGTCCGCCCGCATTGGTTACATATTTATCAAATTCACCACGCTTGATATTTTCGGAACCTTCAAACAATAAATGTTCAAAGAAATGAGCGAAGCCAGTACGCGCTGTGTCTTCGTTTTTTGAACCCACATGATACAAAGCGGTTACCGCAACAACGGGAGCACTATGATCTTCATGTAAAATTACTTTTAAGCCGTTGGGTAATGTATATTTTTCAAACTGAATAGTTTGAGCTTGTGCATTGAACTGAAGCAATGCCAAAAAACATACAAAAAGAAGCTGTGTTTTCTTTTGCATAAATAAACTTTAGAATTAAGATTAAGGCTTAAAACTAAATCTATTTATCTTATTACAGAAAAAATTATACTTGTAATTATGCTAAATTTATGTGAATGGCTTTAACTGTGGATGCTTGGTACCACTTAATTTCAGGGTCTTTTTTGAACCAAGTCAGCTGACGCTTAGCATAATGTCTCGTATTTTGTTGAATCAATTCAATGACACGGTCCAAAGCGTATTCCCCTCTAAAAAAAGGCGCCCATTCACTGTAGCCAACGGTTTGAAGGGCATTCAGCTCGCTAAAGGCGGCCAAGGATCTTACTTCCTGTTCCAACCCCTCTTCGACCATATTCAATACTCTTTGATTGATACGGGCATATAAATCAGGCCTAGGCATTTCGAGTCCAATCTTAACTATATTAAAGGTGCGAAGGACCTTATTTTTTTGCTGAAAGCTTACAATGGAGGCCCCGGTTCCAAGCAGCACTTCCAGGGCGCGCATTAATCTTTGGGGATTTTGTTGCTCCCCTTTTTCCCAATAAAGGGGATCCTTTACGGAAACCTCCTTTTGCAACCATCTCAACCCCAGCTTTTCATATTGTTGAATAATCCAAGCTCGGATAGCAGGATCTATAGCTGGAATAGCGTCCAATCCTTCGCAAAAAGCTTTAATATATAAACCTGTTCCGCCTACCATGACAACTGCATCCTGGTTGGCAAATAATTCATTTACTTTTTGGAGCGCATATTCTTCGAATACAGCTGCATTAACCGTTTCCTTTACAGAATGGCTAGCAATAAAATAATGAGGGACTTGAGAAAGCTCCTCCTTACTGGGCCTGGCTACCCCAATGGTCATTTCTTGATAACACTGCCTAGCATCCGCAGAAATAATAGAAGCATTTAAACGCTTAGCTAGATCAATAGCCAATGCGGTTTTGCCAACTGCTGTTGGACCTACAACGATATATACTGTTTTAGTAACCGGCAAGTGTCATTATTTTGTACGCTGTAATTTGCGCAGGTATTAATAGGCTTCGAAGGAATCGTCTAGAAATCCGTTTCCATCTGATCCGTTTTCTTCTGAGTCATCAGAGTCATCGGAGTCGTCCCCGTCATCAGACCCATTCCCATCTTCTTCCCCTTCTTCCCCAAACCCATCGGTTGCTTCTGATAAATCATATTTCTCTTCAATATCCGCAAAGTTTTTCCCTAGCAAACCTTTTGTGCCATATTGCATGGGACCTACTCCCTCCACTCTTGAAACTACTGGGTACTCCAGGCTCATATCTGCATCGGCATTCTTAATCACTTGTATCAATTGAATTAAAAAAGTCCAAGTCTTTGCAAAATCATACACATAAATAAAATGCTGATTGGTATCCATGATCTCCGTTCCAATAGCCGTTTCCTGCATTAACAAAGGAGGAGCCACATAGGCTTTATCATATACTTCCTTACTAATTTCTCTTCCTCTTTTCCAAACATCATTGCTTCTGAAAAAAGTAGCACTATGAATTTGATCAAATTCAAAAGCCTTTAATATAATTTGATGTAAGTCTAAAAAACTCTGCGTATGCTTCACCAACACATCTCTATAAATCGCATCATCCTCCTCCCAATAAACCCTAAACTTTAATATGGCCATACTGCTATTTTGAAACGCTAAATTACTATTTTATTGTAGGAAATAAGCCTAGTTGGGCCCCTTCTTTTAACATATAGGCATAGGCTGCATCATAATCATTGGCAATAACTCCATCCAAAATGGCTTCTCTAATGGCATCTTTTATAATTCCCACTTGTTTAGAAGGAGTGATATTGAAAATTTGCATAATCATCTCACCAGTAATAGGAGGTTGCCAATTTCGGATACTGTCCTTCTCTTCCACTTCTTGCAAGCGTTGTTTAACATATTCAAACCCTTGTAAATAACGTCTTACTTTATTTTGATTTTTACTGGTAATATCTGCTGCACATAACAACATTAAAAAATCAATATCATCGCCTGCATCAAATAGCAATCTACGCATGGCGCTATCCGTAACATTTTCTTTTGTCAATGAAATAGGACGAAGATGAAGCCCTACTAACTTTTGCACCATCTTCATTTTTTCATTCAATGGCAATTTTAATTGCGTAAATATTTTGGGGACCATTCTTGCTCCCACTACTTCATGTCCATGAAAAGTCCAACCAAATCCTGGTTCAAACCTTTTTGTTTTGGGTTTAGCTATATCATGCAATAAAGCAGCCCATCTTAACCAAATATCATTCGAGGTGGCTGCTACATTATCTAATACTTGTAAGGTATGTGAGAAATTATCTTTATGTCCAATTCCATCCAATGTTTCCGCCCCTTCCAGCTGCAATAATAATGGGAAAATGTGCTGTAATAGCCCGGCCTCTTTTAATAAATACCAACCCTTTGAAGGCGTTTTGGTCATCATTATTTTTTGCAACTCGTCCGTGATTCTTTCTTGGGAAACAATTTTAATTCTGTCTGCAATTTGCTGAATACCTTTAAAAGTTTCGTCCGTAATGGTAAAATCCAATTGAGTGGCAAATCGAATGGCACGCATCATGCGTAAAGGATCATCGTCAAAAGTTTGTGCTGGCGCTAAAGGCGTTTTTAAAATTTTATTTTGTAAATCCGCAAGCCCCCCAAAAGGATCAATGATATGACCAAAATGAGCAACACTCAATTCGATTGCTAAAGCGTTCACGGTAAAATCTCTTCTATTCTGATCATCCTCAATGGTACCTGGACTTACTTCAGGTTTGCGACTATGGCGAGCATAACTTTCTTTTCTTGCTCCCACAAATTCAATTTCAATATCCTCGAACTTTACTTGTGCCGTCCCAAATGTTTTGAATAAAGAAACAGGTGGAGTTGGATGAAACAGTTTAGAAAAAGCTTGTGCCAAAGCCATCCCATCTCCAATACATACAATGTCTATATCCTTAGTAGGTCGATCTAATATTTTATCACGTACAAATCCTCCAACTGCAAATGCAGGCACACCAATTTTAGCCGCTGCTTCAGCAACTGCTTGTAGTAATTCGGTCTCCCTTGTATTCAATTGAATTTGCATGGCGCAAATGTACTAATGTTGGCTCACTTGTGATAATTGTACCCTAAAATAGTAAAGGCCGTGTTTATTTAAGCAGTTGTTTGAATAGCCTTACCAAGATATTTCTTTTTGTTGCAGAGAAAGGCGAAAATAAAATCAATTCAATTCCCACAATGATCCCCTGCGTACCAATAGCTATCCATTTTCCTGGAGGGGACAAATGTTTGCAAATATACTTGTAATTAGAAACGATAACTGCGGTCTTGGTAATGGCTTTTACTTTTGCATTGGCCCTAGATGAACCTCCATGGCTGTGAACACATTTAAGTTCATTATACAAAACCCTTTTCCAACCCAAATCAAAAGCACGTTTACTTAAATCCATATCCTCACTATACATCCAAAAACGCTCATCCCATCCTCCTAATATAGAGAAGTCTGCTTTTCGAATTAATATAAACGAACC
>JACCDL011524364.1_pt1 | contig 11815 bp, 12 predicted proteins | sample 7441931 | NCBI WGS metagenome assembly JACCDL01 (sample SAMN15323437, study PRJNA562643) | freshwater metagenome | isolation source: river surface water | place: USA:Blue River Watershed | collected 2017-08-16 | reverse complement strand
CTCGAAGAATCATATCAGTCAAATTTGATGTCTTTCACGTAGAGTTGCAAACTACTTTTATCACGGAAGAAATTTTCTCGCAGTTCCACCACAAGATCAAAGCGCATTTTTCCACGCAACATATTCACGGTCGTGAGGTCCGGATCTTTGGCTCGGTCAGCCATACCAAAGCCCAAACATACCGGCGTGGTCAACTGTCCGTCCTGCATTATTTTAATGCGCAGGTGCTTGTCTTTGAGTACCGTCACTTCTTCGGCATACACATTTTGAATTCTGAAAATGGGCTCTGAATTGCCCGGCCCAAAAGGTGCCATCTGCTTGAGAATGTTGTAAAACTTGTAGTTGATCTGATCCAAAAGCAAGACATCATCAATCTCAATCACCGGCTTAAGGTGTGTGGCTTGTATGCGGCTGCGAACCACCTCCTCGAACTTTTTCTGAAAGGCAGGGACATTTTTTACATCCAAGGTCAGGCCTGCTGCATACTTATGTCCACCAAACTGATCTAGCAGATCTGCACATTCGGCGATCGCTTCGTAAATATCAAAGTCGACTACGGAACGTGCGCTCCCCGTAGCTTTGTTGTTGGACTCAGTTAGGATGATGGTAGGACGGTAGTATTTTTCGATGCAGCGGCTGGCTACTATGCCAATGACCCCTTTGTGCCAATCCTCCTTAAAAAGCACCGTAGCGTTTAACTGCACTCCATCTTCTTGAAGTGCCAGCATTTCAAAGGCCTCCTTCGTAATGTGTTCGTCAAAGTTGCGACGGGTGGCATTCACCTCATCTACTAGCTTGGCTCGTTCGATGGCCTCATCCAAATTCGGCGCGATCAGCAACTCTACAGATGCCTTGGCATGTTCTAGGCGGCCAGAGGCATTGATCCGTGGGCCAACCTTGAAGACGATATCCGAGATTTGGATATCCTTTTCAATTTTTGCAAGAAGCAACAAGGCTTTCAGCCCTGGCCTTGGAGTATTGTTAATCCGGTCTAATCCATAATAGGCCAAAATTCGATTTTCACCGGTAATGGGTACAATGTCTGCCGCGATGCTCACCACCACCAGGTCCAAATAGCTGTAGAGGCTAGATTCCTCGAGTTGCTGGGCTTTGGCATAGGCTTGGATCAACTTGAATCCTACGCCACAACCGCTCAATTCCTTGTAGGGATAGTTGCAATCCAGCCTTTTTGGATCCAGCACAGCAACCGCCTTTGGTAGTTCATCCCCTGGCGTGTGGTGGTCACAAATGATGAAGTCCACACCAAGCGCAGAAGCCAATTCCACTTTATCCATGGACTTGATGCCACAATCCAAAGCAATGATCAGTGAGAATCCAGATTCGGCAGCATAGCGCACCCCCCGTTCAGAAATCCCGTAGCCTTCCTTGTAGCGATCAGGAATGTAAAAATCTACATGGGGGTAAACCCCTTTTAAAAATTCATACATCAATGCTACCGCGGTAGTGCCATCTACATCATAATCCCCATACACCAAAATGTGCTCTTCGTTTTTTACCGCCTTCGCTATTCGAAGCACTGCAGCATCCATGTCTTTCATCAAAAAAGGATCATGCAGGAGGTTTAAGCTAGGCCGAAAGTAGTCTTTGGCCTGATCAAAATTTTCCACACCCCTATTGATCAACATGTTGGCAAGGGTAGCATTCACATTGATGTCCTTGCTTAACTTGTCAATCGCAGCTTGTGCAATTTTTGGCTTTTGTTTCCAGACGTACTCCATAGGGTAATATTACAAGTATTTAAGAAGCAAAACCCAAATTCTTGGGCCTAGACCTTTCTTCTTAGCGTGATTCGCCCAAAAAGGTTTAAAAAAATTAATCCTTGCGTGTCGCTCTAGCCGCCCACCAAAGACTTAAAGGAAATACCAAGGCCCTTAACTTCAATGCATTCTTTTGACTGAAGGTAAGCTGGGTATTCTGGTGTATTTTCTTGTACCAGCTCGCCGCAGCCCATCCATGTCCCAGGACCGCCACTAGCAAGAGGGTATAAATAATCAATTCAGTCATCTTTACTATTTTTCAAGGCACAGTGCTGCCCAATTGTCTTTGGTTGTTTGGGAAATCAACTTCAGCCCCTGGGCTGAAGCAGCAGTGACTAGGTCTGCAATGTCTTCCTTATAAAACCCACTCAACAGCAGAAGTCCTTGATCTGTCAGCAGCCTTGCGTAGATCTCTAGCTCATCCAGCAATACATTTTTGTTGATGTTGGCCAAAATAAGTTCGTAAAGACCTTGCGGCTGCACCTCACGGATGGTACCCAAACCCATGCGGGTTGTCACTCCATTCAACTCAAAATTCTCGTTGCCGTTGTCCACACACCAAGAATCAATATCAAAGGCTTCCACCTGCGCGGCGCCGAGCAAATGGGCCATAATCGCCAAGATACCCGTACCCGAACCTACATCCAAGACCCGTTTGCCTTGGTGATTGATTTTCCCCTGCATGGAAAGCAACTGGAAGGTGGTCGCATGATGCCCTGTCCCAAAAGACATTTTCGGGTTGATCACGATCTCATGCCGATAGCCTGCTTGAGATTCATGGAAGGAAGCGCGCACATACACCAGGTCGTCCACAGCAATGGGATCGTAATTTTTTTCCCACTCTTCATTCCAGTTCACCTTGGGCATGATTCCCTCTACCAGCGTGAGCACTGCCGGTTCGCGATAGGTGGCGATGACTTCGTCAAAGGAATCTCTGGCAAACAGGTCTTGCGGCACGTAGGCTTCAAAGCCAGTTTCGGTTTCCAAAAAGGAATCAAAGCCCACCGCAGCTAATTCAGCGATCAAGATTTCCCGGTAATCCTCCAGGCAGGTAATGCTCACTTGTACGTAGTCCATGTCTGGTTTTTACTTGGGTAAGGACTCTCCTTCTCAGAAGGAAATTGCTGCTGAAAAAGCCCCGCAGTTGTGGGACCTTTAAAATGATTATGGTTATTCGCCTTTTCACCTCAACCCAAAGAAAATAAGGTTGAGGATCAATTAAGTGAGCTGTGGACCGTTGACTGTGGTCTGTCAACGATTATCCGCAGTTTAAAATAGCTAAATTGAGCTACTGGCATGATTGCGGATAATCATTAAAATGATTTTACGATTTCAATAAAGTCACGGGATTTAAGGGAAGCTCCTCCTATCAATCCTCCATCCACATCCGGTTTGCCAAAGAGTTCTTTTGCATTTCCTGGGTTGGCAGATCCTCCGTACAAAATGGAGGTTTGCTCCGCGATTGCTTGCCCATACTTGCTGGCCAGGTGACTTCTGAGTGCTGCGTGCATTTCTTGGGCTTGCTCAGCAGATGCCGTCTTACCCGTACCGATCGCCCAGATGGGCTCGTAAGCAATGACCACCTTGGAAAATTCTTCTGGAGACAGGTGAAACAAACTTGCAGTCAGCTGCGCCTTAACCGTTTCCTCATGGGTACCAGCCTCACGAATTTCCAATGACTCTCCACAGCAGAAGATAGGAGTCAACCCATGTGCCAAAGCTTGGTTAACCTTGGTAGCCAAGAGGGTTTGATCTTCTTTGAAATATTCTCTACGCTCTGAATGGCCCAAAATCACATAAGAAACTCCAAAGGAGGCCAATATTTTGGCAGAAACCTCTCCAGTAAAGGCTCCGCTTTCTTTATCTGAACAATTTTGTGCTCCTACAAATATTCCAGCCGTGTCGCCTACCAATTTCTGGACCGGATACAGGTGTGGGAAGGGAGGATTGAGGATTACCACTACATCCTTGATTGCCTCGTCTTTGTACATGTTGACCAGCTCAGAAGTAAGTTGCTGTCCCTCCTCAAAGCTGAGGTTCATCTTCCAGTTGCCGGCTACTATTTTCTTTCTCATGTGTAGAATCGCTTGTTTAGGTTTGAAAAAACTCGAGCTTAAGGTATTTTGCTTCAAAATTACCAAAAATGTCCACTTGGGGAAGAAATAACGGAGAGCAGACGCCAAAAAAGAATTGGAGCTTGGAAGAGGCAAGGGGCAAATTGGAAACCTTTTGCGCTTACCAGGAGCGCTGCATCTGGGGATTGCGTCATAAACTTTTTGAAAAAGGCATCCAAGGAAACGCCGTGGACAAGATACTTGCCGAATTGGAGGCTAGTGGATTTGTGGATGAGGAGCGTTTTGCCCGCTCCTATGCCCGAGGTAAATTCAGAATTAAAAAATGGGGGAAAGGGAGAATTAGTCAGGAGTTGAAACTTCGCCAAATCAGTTCAACACTCATTCAACTGGGCTTGTCCGAGATTGATGGTGATGAATATTTTGCTACCCTTGAGCGAGAGGCAGAAAAAAAGTGGGAGAAAACTAAAGAAAAGGACTCCTACAAAAAGAAATACTTGGTCACGCACTACCTGATGAGTAAAGGCTTTGAACAAGACCTCATTCAAGAGGCCTTGTCCGCCTTAGTTTCTCAAGGAATGGAATAATAGCTTACCAGCTTCCTCCAGCACCGCCCCCACCAAAGGAGCCGCCACCGAAGCCACCAAAGGAACCTCCTCCTGAAGAAAAATCTCCAAAGGATCCTCCGCTACTTCCTCTACCACCACCGCCAAGCGCATTTGCCAAAAGGAGGGTAGTCCAAAAATCGATTCCTCCACCTTTACCACCCATGTGGTTGTTGTTGTCCTTCCGGTTTTTGATGATCGGCAAGACCACAAAAATAAATATAAAGAAGAGGAGGAATAGAATGCCAAAAATAGGATTGTCCTCATCCGCCATGACCTCATCTGCTTTGTACTCGCCAGAGGCCAGTTTAAAGATCATGGTTGTAGCCTCATCCAAACCTAGGTAGTAGGCCTCGGTCTTGAAATTGGGAAGAATCAGGTTGTTGACAATACGCTTTGCTAAGGCATCGGGCACAACCCCTTCCATTCCGCGTCCTGTAGCAATAAAAACCTTGCGGTCGTTCATTGCTGCCAAAATGAGGATGCCATTGTCCTTTCCTTTGCCTCCAATAACCCATTTTTCCCCCAATTGGAAGGCATAATCGGAAATATCGTAGACGCCTACTGAGCCTAAAAGGACGATAGACACCTGTGTGGAGGTGCTGTCCGAATAGGCAAGCAGCTTCTGCTCCAGCTTGCCAAGTTCCTCGGCACTCAAGGTACCCGTAAAATCATTGACTAGACGAGGAGGATTAGGAACCTCAGGAAAGTCCTGTGCAAATGCAAAGCCTTGAAGCAGAAAGAATGCGAGTACTACTACTAGCTTAGTTGCCGAAGGATACCTCATTGGATAGTTCGTTTTGGTCATCTCGGTGATCGTATGGAAAATGGGTTTTCAACTGATCCCCAGCATGGTGAATGCCTTCAATGAGTCCTTCTGTAAACTTGCCCTGCCGAAAATGGCTCGCCATCAGGTCTTTGGTACTCTCCCAGAAATCAGAAGGTACTTTAGCATTGATGCCCGCGTCGCCAAGGATGGCAAACTTATGGTCTACCACAGCTAAGTACACCAAAACACCATTTCTTTCCTTAGTTTGGTACATTTTGAGCAGCTTAAATACCTGTGCAGCTCGGTCGAGCACGTCTCCCTTGCAGGTACTTTCAATGTGCACTTGTATCTCTCCGGAAGTTTGCTTCTCGGCCTCTTGAATTGCCGCGACAATTTGTGCTTTCTGTTCTGGAGAAAATAGTTGGGTCGCCATCGCTCTCCTTAGAATTGTACGGTTGGAGCTTTATCAGCACCAGCTGCTGCTTCAAAATATCCTTTAGCTGCAAAGCCATACCAACCCGCAAAGATATTGTTCGGGAAAATTCTCAAGGTCGAATTGTAGCCCTTCACTGATTCATTGAAATTTCTTCGCGCTACAGCGATTCTATTTTCTGTTCCCTCTAATTGTGCCTGAAGTTCAAGGAAGTTTTGATTTGCCTTTAGGTCTGGGTATTTTTCAACAGTCACTAGCAAGCGACTCAATGCACCTGAAAGTTGATCTTGGGCCTGCTGAAATTCTGCAAGCTTTTCTGGAGTCAAGTTAGTTGGATCGATTTGTACAGAAGTAGCCTTGGAACGCGCTTCTACAACGCCAGTCAGGGTTTCCTGCTCAAATTCCGCATAGCCTTTGACTGTGCTGACCAAATTCGGGATCAGATCTATTCTTCTTTGGTATTGCGTCTGTACCTCAGCCCATTCGCCATTGATTCCTTCTTCTAATTGTACAAATTGGTTGTAGGTCCCAACTGCCTTGGCATAGATTAAAATGCCTAGCACGGCAAGGATCGCTACAGGAATTAAGATTTTTTTCATGTTGTTTATTGGTTAAATCGAAGAGTTACACGGAAATTTTATTGATTCGTTGTCTTAAGGCACAAAGTTACCCAAATTTTCTTTCCCCACAGAAAAATCAAATTTGCTTTTTCAGTTGCAGACGTACCTTAAAGTCAATGTATTCCGTCGAATTTTGGGAGGAGTAGCGCCTCAATTCAAGCTCCACAACTCTACCCGGCTCAGAACGGAGTAATTTCACCAGCTCCTCCATCTCCCAAATCAATACAGGTACTCCATCGATGCCTAGGATTTCATCAAAGGGGAGTACCCCTGCAAGATGCGCCGGGGAGCCTTCACGCACATCTCCTATGTACCAGCGCTTTTCTTTGCTTCGCAATTTTTTGACGACTAGTCCACTCATATCAAACTCAAAGGGATTGTAAAAAGTCGCGCCAGGTCGCACATAAAACCCATTTCTTGGGTAGTCCAAAATGAGTTTGGTTTTTCCCAGTACCTCCGCTCCAAGACTACCCTGCCTTCCACTTGCTTGAATGAGCGCACTGAATGTGCTGGGCTCGGGATAAGAGGTAATTACCTGCTGGAAAGTCAAGCCCCGCATCGAGAGGCGTTTTACTCTACCCAGTTGACCGTAGAGCACTCCACCGAGAGATTGCCCCAGCTGCGTTTCAATGCGTTGCTCGGGAAGCTTAATCTCAGAGGATGTTTCTTGGTTGAGCAAAAGCCCATGATTTGCACCAGTATCCACCAACACCTTTGCCTTGATGGTCGGCCCATCCATTTGATAGACCTTCACTCCGACATAGGCCTTGCCATCTTCCATTTGCAGCGGTAGTCGCCGGTAAAATGGAGGCTTCCAGGCCAAGCCCTCTGGCTGATAAAAAGTGATGATCGCCTTGTCATAATCGATTTTTACCGCATTGTACTTGAAAAATTCCTGGCCAAGAATCCCGTAAACTGGTAGGCCTAGCACCGCTTCAAGCTCCAAAAAATCCTCTTCCAATACCAATAAACTCTGAAAACTTCCTTCCACTTCCCCCAAATCCAGGGTATTGATTGGGGATACTTGAGCCCAAACAGTTGTGCTGCCATCCGCTCCTACCATGCCCACACGGCGCGAGTAGGTTAATCCCAAGGAGTCTCCCATGGATTTACTAAAAAGGAGGTTGGCCTTTACCCCCGTGTCCAACAAAAAGTAAAGCGGAGGACTGCCATTAATCGATACGGGTAGGAGAATCAAACTATTGGAGGCTAAAAAGGGCAGCTCCACCTTTTTTTGGGTACCGCTAATAAAAAATCCAGGAACCTGTGCTTGCAGGGTCAGCACCTCAAGAAAAAGTACAAACAAAAACAGGGATCTCAGCAGCATCTCCTTCACGATTCGATTCCAGATAAAGTACGGAGTTTTTCCCCCTCAGTTCAAGCAAATTCGAAGAATTTTGGAAGTGCAAATCCCAAAGAACTATCTTGATTCCTTGCCAAAGCTTCGAGAAAAGCTGATATTTATCCCTCAACCCTTTGGAGATGGCCGATACCGCATTAATTGAAAAAGCAAAAAAGATTTTTGAGAACTTTCTCCTTCGGCAAGGCAGCAGAAAGACGCCTGAGCGGTATTCCGTTTTAGATGAGTTGTACCTACTTCCCGAAGATGAGCACATCGATGTGGAAGGGCTGTTTTTAAAAATGAGAAACAAAGGCTATGCCATCAGCCGCGCCACCATTTACAATACCTTGGATTTATTAGTTGAAAGTGGACTAGCCGTCAAGCACCAATTTAAAGATAAGGTGGCACTGTACGAGCAAGCGCTGACTTATACCCATCACGACCACCACGTCTGCAACCAGTGTCGAAAAATTCGGGAATTTTCGGATCCAAGACTTTCAGAAATTAAGGAGACGATGAGCAAAGAATTTAACTCCACCATAACCAGTCACTCTTGGGTGTTGTACGGGGACTGCCAAATCAAAAACTGTGCGCACCTATCAGCGGCTAACCCACTCTAAAAACCTTGCGGTAAATTGGCTTTCGATACCAAAATTGAAGCCATAGAATGGGGTAGAGCAATGGAGTCATCCAAGGATATGCTCCTTCAAATTCAATTTCATCACTAATGATACTTCCCGCAGGCTGCGCCAGGATTCGATGGCAATGCCTCCACCTCCCTAAGAAAAAAGGCAAGACGATGCCCTCATCCACAAATCGGAATTCGGTTGCATCGCAGTGATCTTCTGTGATTTTGCTGGTCCACCTTTGCTTGAAAAAAATAAAGTTCAACTCCAAGTCCACAATATCCCCTGCGGTACAGCCGTCAAAACGGATCACTTTCACTGGCGGAAAGGGAGGGGCCAGCTTTGCAAATAAGGATTCAGTAAAGCCTTCCTTAACTTGAAGGTGAGACTTTTCCACTGCCGTTTGAAGGGTGAGTTGCATCAGAAGCTAAGTACAAATAATAGAAATAAAATAAGCCAAACCGCATCCATAAACTGCCAATAAATGGTAAATAAGCGGATTCTTAATTTTTCATAGGGGTTGGTAGACCACACCAGCCTTCGCACTACGTCCTGTTTCGTTTTTCGAATTTCAACCAACAAGATGGCCGCAAAAGTCATCGCCCCGAGGAGGTGGAGCACATGGATTCCCGAAAGTACATACAAAAAAGAGCCACTGGGAATTCCCGTAAAATTGATCCCTCTATCCGTGAGCTCCTTCCAGCCCAAAACTTGAAAAGCTATAAATAAAAGTCCTAAAATAAAGGTGGATTTCAACGAACGATACAGCTTGTCAATGTTTTCCTCCTGGTAATGAAGCCGCATTTTCACTGCCGTATACCCAGAAAGTACGAGGAGAAAAGTAGATACCAAAAAGGCCAATGGCACCTGCTCATTCAATCCTTGAAGGTATTCTCGCCCAGAAAAAAAGAAGGATAGGGCCAAAAACAAGAAAATTATCCCGCTTCCTAGCATCGCCAGGTACAGCAAGGTCTCGTAGGGATGTTGCTTCTCTATCTTTTGGAACCAAGTTTTTGAAGGAGGAGTTTGTCTCATTGAAGGCAAAACATTTTGTGCGTGGCTTAGTTCAAAAAATGTCAAATAGGATTATCCGCAATCCTAGCAGGTGTAAAAAATGAGTGCGAAACATTGCGGATAATTAGTTGACGGCTGACTGTCCATAGTCCACAGCAGATTTCTTAAACTTCAATCTTTATTTTCTCTCGTTACTCGTGATTAAACGGATTATGATAATCCGCTTTTTCACCACTAACAAAAGAAAAATGGCTTGAGGTTCAATTAGGTGGGCTGTCGTCTGTGGACTGTGAACGATTATCCGCAGTTAAAGTAGACATGAGCTACTGGCAGAATTGCGGATAATCATCCTGTCAAATTGAATTGGAGTGCCCCTCCAAAGAATCCCTCAAAAAAACCTAGATTTACAGCCTTCAATCTCCTAAACCAGCACTTTGTGGATAGACCTTCTTTTCTCTCCATTTACCAGTCGGATCCCATTTTTCAAACTTTCGCCCACCAATTAAGTGAAGGTGCTCCTTTCCAACTACAAGTAAAAGGTCTATCGGGTAGCTTAGACATGGTCCTTTTGGCTGCCTACTTTGAGCAGCACGGCGGCTTTCATTTGGTCATTGCCCAAGACAAGGAGGAGGCAGCCTATCTAAATTCGGATCTCCAAAATTTGTTGGGTTCCCTAGATCAACAGATTTTCCCAAGTAGCTACAAACGCCCCTACCAATACGAAGAGGTAGACAATGCAAACGTACTGCAACGAGCAGAACTCCTGAACCAGCTACTAGAATCCAAGGGTAGCGCTCGCATCGTGATCACCTATCCTGAGGCACTCTACGAAAAGGTCATCAACAAACGTTCGCTAGTAGAAAACACCTTTACCGCACGGGTGGGAGAAGCTGTTGACCTAGAGTTTATCACTGAAATCCTATCCACCTACGACTTTGAGCGAACAGATTTTGTCTATGAGCCAGGGCAATTTGCCATTCGTGGTGGAATTCTAGATGTATTTTCATTTAGCAATGAATTTCCTTACCGACTGGAACTCCTTGGAAAGGAAATCGAGAGCATCCGAACTTTTGATCCCGAAACTCAGCTTTCCCTGAAGCCAGTAGATTTCATCGCACTCATCCCCAATGTTCAAACCCGCCTCCTCCAAGAGGTGAGACAGTCCTTCCTAAGCTTTTTGCCCGAGAAAGCCCTACTCTGGATCAAGGACTACCAGCTTACCCTTGATGTAATGGACGAGTGCTACCAAAAGGCAGCACAAGCTTTTGCGATGATGGCTGGGTCAACTAAGAAGGAAGCCCTTGTGCTCCAGCCCGAACAGTTGTTTGAGGAAGGCGCACATTTTGTTGAGGCAGCAAAAAAGTTTTCCATAGTAGAATTTGGAAGGCAATTTTACCTGAAAGGCGCAAAGAAAATCAGTTGGGAGAGCCAGCCACAACCCTCCTTCAACAAAAATTTTGACCTGCTCGTTGTCAACTTAGGAGACAATGAAAAGGCAGGCTACCTCAACTTAATCGTTGCAGAGAACGAAAAGCAAATCGACCGTCTTCAGGGAATTTTTCAGGAATTGGACCCTACCCTACAGGTGCAAAGCCTGTTGCTAAGTCTCCGCGAGGGCTTTGTCGACAAGCAGGCCAAACTAGTTTGCTACACCGACCACCAACTGTTTGAGCGTTTTCACCGCTACAAATCCAAGAGTAAATCCACCGCCTCCAAAGCCCTCACCCTCAAAGAAATTAAGGCCCTACATCCTGGAGACTATGTGGTCCACGTAGACTATGGAGTGGGACGGTTTGCGGGACTTGAAAAAGTGGACGTCAGTGGCAACATGCAGGAAGCAGTTCGCTTGATCTTTCGAGACGATGACCTGCTCTATGTCAACATCCACTCGCTCCACAAGATTTCCAAATATTCCGGCCAGGAAGGACAAGCTCCCTCCATGTCTAAGCTGGGATCCCCCGACTGGGAAAATAAAAAAGCACGGGTCAAGAAACAGGTCAAGGACATTGCAAAAGACCTGATCGCCCTTTATGCCAAACGCAGGTCTGCACCAGGCTTCGCCTTTTCTAGAGATTCGGTGCTGCAGGTGGAGCTCGAATCCTCTTTCTTATATGAGGACACGCCAGACCAAGCTGCTTCAACGGCAGATGTAAAGGCAGACATGGAAAAATCCTACCCCATGGATCGACTCGTTTGCGGGGATGTGGGTTTTGGCAAAACAGAAGTTGCCATCCGTGCGGCATTCAAAGCCGTCAACGATCGAAAGCAGGTTGCAATCCTCGTGCCCACCACCATTTTGGCCATGCAGCACTTCCAAACGCTGCAGGAACGACTTGAAAATTTTCCTGTCAAGGTGGACTACCTCAACAGATTCCGATCTGCCAAAGACATCAAAGCAATCAAGGAACAAGTCGCCTCTGGGGAGATTGACATCCTGATTGGCACCCATAAAATAGTGGGCAAAGACATCGAATTCAAAGATCTGGGCTTGCTGATCATCGATGAGGAACAAAAGTTTGGCGTCAAAGTAAAGGACCAACTCAAAAACCTACGGGT